>Ga0255048_10002255_pt1 | contig 12482 bp, 12 predicted proteins | sample JV7_2_2_MG_FD_183619 | JGI IMG/M metagenome (GOLD analysis project Ga0255048, IMG submission 183619) | Seawater microbial communities from Jervis Inlet, British Columbia, Canada - JV7_2_2 | ecosystem: Environmental > Aquatic > Marine > Inlet | place: Canada: British Columbia | collected 2016-10-06
TTAGGAAGTGCTACGCCCCCGCCTGCGCCAGCACGAAGAGTCGCCGGAAGGGAAAGGTCGTTAGGCCGCCCTTATCGGGAGGGTAGGCAACTCTGATCTGACGGGCGCACTCGTCTCGATAGTCGGCATGATTGCCGGGATCGATGCGGTTGAGGAAACGCTTCATGCCGGTAGCAGACACCCAGGCGAACACCGGGTTGTCGCCTTCTAATCGGTGGAGGTAGGTCGTCTCCCAGATCTCGGTCCTGGCCACCGATCCCTTCAGCACCTGGTAGTAATCGGACGGTTCCAGAGTGGGTGCCGGCAGGGTCTCGACGCCGTAGCCCGCAGCCACCTCCCTCATGATGCGGTGAGACGGCTGATCCCACGACAAAGGCATTTGCACTGCCAGCACCCCGCCGGCGGCCAGTTGGGTTGCCAGGCGTGGGAACAGCTGCTGGTGGTCGGGGATCCACATGAGGCTGGCGTTGGCGAAGATCACATCGACCGGGTGATCCGGCCGCCAATTGTCGATGTCACCGGTCTCGTAGCGAGGCCCGGGGGCAGCTCGCTCGAGCATTTCCGCCGATTGATCTAGCCCGACGACTTCGGCTTCCGGCCACCTTGCGGCCAGCAAAGCCGTCAACTGGCCGGTGCCGCAACCGAGATCTACCACCCTGGCGGGTTGAGTGGCGTCGATACGACCAATCAGGTCGAGCCCGGGCTGAAGGCGCTCGAGCGCGAATTGCTCGTAGTGGACGGGGTCCCATGAGGTCACCGGGCTATACAACTCGATGCCAAGTGGAGACTACAAACCTTCAGGCCGCAGCTATACAGTGGAGCACCGTGGATGCTGTTGTGACTGTTGCCGTCGACGTTCCTCTCGTCGGAGACGAACGCCGTAAGAATTGGGCCAAGGTGGTCGACTACGTCGACACCGACAAGTCATCTGGATGGGCTTATCACGGCGACTTCGTGGCCACCGGCGGCATCCAGGACGTTGATGCCCCCTGTGTCCTGCTGGTGTACGGCGAGCGGGGGTCAACGGCCAACCCCCAGGTCGAGGCCCGTGCCTACCTGGTTAACACCGACGGGACTCTCAGTCTGCAGGCCTCGGCTACGGGCCGAGCCTGGGCTCGAACGCTTCGAGACCCGATCGTTGACCTGCTGGCGATGGACACGCCGCTGCCGATCGCCGCCCGGGAATGGTCCCCTGAACTGATGGACTACTCGGAAGATGCCCTGAGAGCAGAGCTCAAACGACGGGAGGGTTGAGAGAGCGTCATACGTCGCTCGTCCCACCCCTTGGCCCTTCCGCTGCGCGGGAGGGGTAGTTGACAAGTGGGATGAAAGGGACCATAGTGGCGCGAAGTGGAGGACCAAGCCACGAGCCGGTAAGGCTCATCGAGGACAGGCAGACAGGATGGAATCGTGTTTCTGGGAGAGCACCAACACACCATCGACCCGAAGGGTCGCGTCGTCCTCCCCAGCCGATTCCGCGCCGAGCTCGCTAAGGGTTGCTTCATCACCAAAGGCCTCGACCGGTGCCTCTTCGTCTTCACGCCCGAGCAATGGGACCTTGAGGCCGAACGATTTCGCTCTCTGCCGCGCACCGATCGCCAGCTTCGCAACTACGCTCGCGTCTTCTTCGCCGGGGCCATTGACCAGAAGCTGGACAAGCAAGGGCGAATCCAGATTCCAACCGGCCTCCGTGAATACGCCGGGCTCGACAAAGACCTCACGGTCGTCGGAGTCGCAGAGCGGATCGAGATTTGGAACGCCGACACATGGCGTGAAGTCACCGCGGACGCCGACGTTGAATATGCCGGCATCGATGAGGCGCTCAGCGAGCAGGGCATCTGATGTCCGCTCGAAGGAGGGAAACAGATTTGAAGACGTAGGGCAGGGTCCATTGCCAGCCCCCCGGATGCCATATGGAAGGCCCCTTACTCCGCCCGCTTCCATTTTGGCGCCAGCGTTCCGGGGGGCTGGCAATGCACCAGGCTCCACAGCACCGGCCGGTCCTGGTCGAGCAGGTGGCCGAGCTCTTCCGATCGATCGAGTCTGGCGTGATAGTGGACGCCACCTTCGGCGGGGGCGGGCACACCCGGAAGCTCCTGGACGTTCTCGTCCCGGAGGTCCGATTCCTAGCTCTCGACCGGGACCCGGCAGCAAAGGCCCGCGCCGCCACGTTCGGCCCCAGGGTTCGTTTCGTGAACTCCGATTTCCGTCACCTCTCCGAAGTAGCTGAGGGGGCAGGAATCGATGCGATCGCGGGCGTCTTCTTTGATCTTGGACTTTCCTCTATACAGCTTGACGACCCCGCGCGAGGTTTTGGCTTCCGCCGAAGCGGCCCTCTTGATATGCGGATGGGTGCTGGCAAGGTCACCGCAGACGACGTGGTCAACCGCTGGGACGAGGCCGAGCTTCGCCGCCTCATCGCTCGCTACGGCGAAGAGCGTTTCGCAGGCCGCGTGGCAAAAGCGATCATCCGTGCCAGGCCGATTGCCGACACGGGGGCTCTTGCCGAAATCGTCAAGAATGCCATCCCCGCAGCCACCAGGCGCCGGGGTGGACATCCCGCCCGACGGACCTTCCAGGCAATTCGCATTGCAGTCAACGACGAGCTGGCGGCCCTGGAAGAAGGCCTCGACTCCGCCCTCCAGCTCCTCGAACCAGGGGGACGCGTTGTCGTGATCTCCTATCACTCCCTCGAAGATCGCATAGTCAAGCGGCGGCTGGTGTCGGCCTCCTCCTCACCGGATGACACTTCCCTCCCGGTTGCGATGCCAGCCGCCGCTCCCGATTTCCGGCTCTTGAGTCGCAAGCCGATGCTTCCCTCCGAAGAGGAGATTGCCGACAACCCGCGAGCCAGGAGCGCCAAGTTGAGAGCAGTCGAACGGGTCGTGAAGGAGGAGTCGGTCTGATGGCAGCCCGTACCGCCCCCGCTCGCCTGCCCAGGTCCAGGTTGCGGGTCATACCCGGCCGTAACCCGGCCCGCATCGGTCTGCGCCAGCTGGCCTGGCTGCTGCTGGCGGTGGCGATGTTCTTCTCCCTCATCTACTCACGGATATTCCTCGATCGGGCCGCCTTCCAGATCACCACCCTGGAAGGTCAGATCTCCGAGCAGGAGACCAGGTTTGACGAGCTGCGCCTCGAAGTCGCCCAGCTTGAATCTCCCCAGCGGATCTACGCGGAGGCGGTCCGCATGGGGATGGTGTTGCCGGAGGAAGGGCGCACGGTATATGCACCGATGCCGGTGACGACCGGTGGCGCGTCTGAGTTGGAATCGAGCGATTCAACGCTGCTGCTCGCCACCGTGGGGGCGCGATGACCGGGCTGGGCGCTGCACCCCCGCGGGGTGGCCCGGGCCGGTCGGAGCGCTAAGCAATGGGGCGCAAACGGTGGCGCCCCCAGCACCTGAGGCTGTTCTTCGTCGGTGCTTTCTTCCTGATTGCGTGGATCGTGATCGGGGTCAAGCTGGTGTTCGTGCAGGGAGTCCAGGCCCAGACTCTGGAAGACCAGGCGCTCGACCAACGCATGAGAACTGTGACCCTGGAGGCAGAGCGCGGCACCATCTACGATCGGGATGGCCGCGAACTCGCTCTCACGATTGAGGCAACAAGCGTTTACGCCAACCCCAAGGAGATCGACGATCCCGCCCTCACTGCGGCCGCTTTGTCCGGGCTGATCGGTCGGCCGGTTGGTGAGATCCAGGCCGAGCTCGAGCGGGACACCAGCTTCGTGTACATCGCTCGCAAGCTGCTGCGAGAAGAAGCTGATGCCATTCGTGCGGAGGAGCTGCCCGGCATCCACTTCATCACGGAGCCCAAGCGGGTCTACCCCTCAGGTGACCTGGCCGCGCAGGTACTTGGATTCGTCGGCACCGACAACGACGGGCTCGAAGGTATCGAGCAGTTCTACGAGGACATCCTGACCGGAGAGCCGGGCCAGCTCATCTTCGAAAGGTCCGGCCGGGGTCGGATCATCCCGCAGGGGGAGTACGAAGTACGGGAAGCGGTGCGGGGGCAGGATCTGGTCCTCACCATCGATGGCGAGCTGCAGTTCTTCGCCCAGCAGGAGGCAATGGGAACCCTGCAGGAAACGGGAGCCGAAGCAGTGCATATCGTCGTCCTAGACGTGACCACATTTGAGGTTCTGGCCATGGCGAGCGCTCCCACCTTTGATCCCAATCACATCGGAACCGATGCCGACCTGTTTCGGAATCGCGTAGTGACCGACACGTTTGAGCCGGGGTCTACTCAGAAGTTGATAACCATCTCCGCCGCCATCGAGGAAGGGATCGTTACTCCCAACCGGGTGTTCGAGGTACCCGATCGGATCAAGGTCTTTGACCGCGAGTACTTCGATTTCACCAGGCACGAAACCCGGGACATGACCGTGGCCGACATCGTGGCCCGATCTTCCAACGTCGGGACCATCCTGGTATGGCAAGAACTCGGTGACGCCCTGCTCCACGACTACCTGCAGGGGTTCGGTCTCGGAACTTACACGGGGATTGACTTCCCGGGCGAGGCACCAGGGCTGGTGCGGCCCGACGAGGAATGGTGTGATTCGTGCGGAGCCTCAACCTCGATCGGCTACCGGGTCGCGGTCTCTCCGCTCCAGATGACCTCAGTCTTCGCCACCGTCGGGAACGATGGGATGTGGATGCAGCCCCAGGTGGTGGACTCCATCATCCAGACCGACGGCGAATCCGTGACCTTCGACCAGCAGAGCCGCCGTGTGTTGTCGGTGGAGACGGCCGAAGTGATGCGCAACATGCTGATCGGCGTCGTCGAAGGCGGAACCGGTCAACTGGCCCAGGTCCCCGGCTACTCAATTGGAGGCAAGACCGGGACCACCGAGAAGTTCGATCCCGACCTTCTCTGCCCCGGCGCCACCACCCCCGGCTGCTACGGCGACGATGTCGTGGCCAGCTTCATCGGGATCGGTCCGAGCGCCGACCCCAGGCTGGCCATCGGAGTGTTCGTCGACTCGCCCAGCGCCGAGAAGAAGCGGACCGGGGGAGTGGCCGCCGCCCCCGCCTTCTCCCGTGTCATGCGATTCGCCCTTCACCAGCTGGGAGTCCCCCCAGATGCCAGCTGAACCGATCACGCTCGAACGCCTGGCCACCGTCGCCGGTGGCAAGGTAGTTGGCAACGCAGCGATCCGCATCGGCGACGTCACCCACGACAGCCGGGCGGCCGGTCCCTCTGACCTGTTTGTGGCCATCCGGGGGGCGAATCGCGACGGTCACGAATTTGTGATGACCACCGCAGCCGGCGCCGCCTGTGTCGACACAGTCGTTACCGCCGATCTACCTCAGCTGGTAGTCCCCGATACCCGGGCGGCACTTTCGACGCTGGCAGCCGCCGTTCACGGCCATCCTTCCCGGCTCCTCAAAGTGGTCGGTATCACCGGCACAAACGGAAAAACCACCGTTGCCCATCTGCTGGCCTCCATCGTCTCGGCGGCGGGGGATATCCCGGGGGTGGTGGGGACCGTCGGCGCCCGTATCGGTGACCAGCATCTCAACCAGGAGCGAACCTCGCCTGAGGCGTCTGATTTCCAGCGACTCTTGCGCCGCATGGTCGATAACGGCGTGACCGTGGCGGCAGTCGAGGTGTCATCGCACGCCCTGGTCTTCGGACGCACCGCCGCCACCGACTTCGCCACCGTCGCTTTCACCAACCTCAGCCAGGACCACCTGGATCTACACGGGGACATGGAGAACTACTTCCAAGCCAAGGCTGCCCTCTTTTCGGGCTCCGGCAGCACCTCGGTTATCAACGTCGATGACGAATGGGGCCGCCGCCTGGCCGACGAGATCTCCGGCCGATTGATAGCGGTCGGAAGCAACGGCGACTTACGAGCCGATCAAATCGACTCCGCCATTTCCCACACCAGCTTCGATCTCGTGACGCCCCAAGGAGCCCGCCGTATCACACTCCCGCTCGGCGGACTCTTCAACGTCGAGAACGCTCTGATAGCAGCAGGTTGTGCGCTGAGTCTCGGATTCGACCTCGAAATCATCGCCGCAGGCCTGGAGGCGGTCGAGGTGATTCCCGGGCGGATGGAGGCGGTGCAGGCCGGCCAGGCGTGCGCCATCATCGTCGACTATGCCCACACCCCCGCGGGCATCCAGCAGGTACTGGCATCGGTACAGCCGCTGGTCCCGGGCCGGGTGATCGTGGTTGTGGGGGCGGGAGGTGATCGCGACGCGGACAAGCGTCCGGCCATGGGACGGGCGGCCGCCCAGGCCGACATCGCCTATATCACGTCTGACAACCCCCGCTCGGAAGACCCCGCTGCCATCATCCGAGACGTCGCATCCGGCGCAGACGGAGCCGGCATCGTCGTCACCCAACCCGACCGCCGCTTAGCGATCGCGGCTGCCATCTCGGACGCCGATCCCTCAGACGCGGTGCTGATCCTTGGGAAAGGCCACGAACTCGGCCAGGAAGTGGCTGGCAAGGTTGAGCCCTTCGATGACCGTCAGGTGGCCAGAGAGGCGGTGGCGGCCCTATGAGGTGGACCCTGGACCAGGTGGCCGCCATCACCGGTGGAATGGCACTTGGCGCTGCCGAATTGGCCGGAGTCGGGACCGATTCGCGGGAGGTTGCCCCCGGATCTTTGTTTGTTGCCATTTCCGGCGACCGCTTTGATGGCCACGAGTTTGTTCAATCTGCGCTCGATGCCGGTGCCGGAGCAGTCATGGTGGAGCGTCCGGTGCCGGCAGAGCCCAGGGTCGAGGTCGACGACACCCTGGAAGGGCTGAGGCTGCTGGGCGCCCACCGGCGCAAGTCGCTGGCGGCGGCCGCCGCCGTTGGCATTACAGGTTCAACCGGCAAGACCTCATGCAAGGACCTCCTGGCCAGCGCGCTCGGAGTCGGCACCTGGGCTTCACCGAAGTCCTTCAATAACGAGATCGGCGTGCCTCTCACAGTGCTGGCCGCGCCGGATTCCACTGAGGTGCTCGTTTTGGAGGTTGGCAGCCGGGGCCTCGGCCATATTCGCCACCTCAACGATGTGATCCGACCCGACGTAGCGGTGATCACCAGCATCAGCGCCAGCCATCTGGCGACCCTTGGTGACGTTGAAACCGTGCGCCGCGCCAAATGGGAGCTCGTCGAAGGGCTGGGTGCGGGCGGCGTCGCGGTCATCCCCGCCGGAGATTCTGTTCTGGCCGAGTGGGCCGGCCGTGATGGCATTTCCCTGCTCAGCTTCGGCGACGGTGGCGACGTGAGAGTCGAGAACCTTGCGCTCGATGACCTGGCCAGACCCTCCTTCACCCTGGAAATGGGAGGGGAGCGGGTGAGCCTGCGTCTGGCCATGGCAGGCGGCCATCAAGCAGTCAATGCGGCCGCGGCCACCGCCGCCGGGATGGCGTTGGGCCGGGCGCTGCCGGACCTGGCGGCCGGCCTCGAGCTGGCGTCGGCTTCCGCCTGGCGTATGGAAGTCACCCCCGGCCGCCATACCGTGGTCAACGATGCCTACAACGCCAACCCGGCCTCGATGGCAGCGGCCCTCCAATCGGTGGCCGCCATGCCCGGCCGGCATCTGGCGGTGCTCGGCTTGATGGCCGAGCTTGGAGAGACCGCGCCCACCGCCCACCGTTCGGTGGGCCGCTTGGCGCGCGAGCTCGGTTTCGGAGCCGTGGTAGTGGTTGGGGAGGATCCCGGTATCGCAGACGGAGCCGGAGATATCGCCCGCCCGGTCCCCGACCTTGCTGCCGCTCGCACGGTGGTGACCGAGCTGATCGAGGCCGGCGACGTGGTTCTGGTCAAGGCCTCGCGGGCGGTTGGCCTCGAAACCCTGGCAGGGGAGCTGATCGCATGATCGGTTTACTAGTCGCCGTCACGATTGGATTTGGTCTTGCCTTTGCGGCCATGCCGCCGGTCATCGCCGCGCTGCGCCGCCACGACGTTGGACAGTTCATCCAGGAGGACGTGTCGGAGCATTCGCATAAGCGAGGCACGCCCACCATGGGGGGCACGGTGATCATCGTGGCCACCATTCTCGGCTACCTGGCCGCTCACCTCAGAATCTGGTCTCCGGAAGCCGGCTTCGGCCTCGACCCGCGGCCGTTCAGTGCCGAAGCCGGGCTTGCCATCCTGGCCTTCATCGGAATGGGTGTGATCGGGTTCATCGACGATTACCTCAAATACGCCCGCAAACACAACCAGGGCCTCAGCAAACGCTGGAAGTTCGGCGGCCAGCTGTTGGTGGCGGGGTTCTTCGCTTGGGGGGCGGTAGCGGCCGACGTTTCCACCGAGCTCTCGTTCACTCGCGAGGTCGGTATCGATCTCGGGTGGATCTATCCGCTCTGGGTGCTGTTTCTGCTCACCGCGGCCGCCAATGCCGTCAACCTGACCGATGGGCTGGATGGATTGGCCGCCGGCTCGAGCGCGCTCGTTTTCGGCGCATTCGTGATCATCGGTTTCTGGCAGTTCCGCAACCCCGACGTGTATGCGGTGGACGGTGCCCTCGACATCGGAATACTGGCCGCGGCCCTGCTGGGGTCGGTAATGGCCTTCCTCTGGTTCAACGCCGCTCCGGCCGAGCTGTTCATGGGCGACGTCGGGTCGCAGGCTCTGGGTGGGGCGATGGCGGCGTTGGCGCTGCTCACCAACACCCATTTGCTTTTGGCGATCCTCGGAGGGCTCTATGTGATGGAGGCGACGTCGGTCATTCTTCAGGTGGTCTCCTTCCGGATGTTCGGGAAAAGGATCTTCCGTATGGCGCCCATCCATCATCACTTCGAGTTGCGGGGCTGGCCGGAAACAACCGTCATCATTCGGTTCTGGATCATCGCCGGCATCTCCGTCGCCCTAGGTCTCGGGATCTTCTATGGGGACTTCATCTCAATGGAGGGCGGTCTGTCGTGAGGACGCTGGTGGTGGGTGCCGGAGTAAGTGGTCGGGCCGCCGCAGCCCTGGCCGCCGAGTTGGGCGACGAGGTGCTGGTCTTTGATCGCAGCCGTGAGGCCGTCGCCGATCTGGCATCCCTGTATCCGACGGCGACCGGTGGATGGTCGGCGGACTTACTGTCCCGAGCCGAGCGGGTGGTCGTGAGCCCGGGGGTGCCCGAACATGCTCCAGAGGTTCGCGACGCCCTGGTGGAGGGAATTCCCGTCATCTCCGAAGTGGAACTGGCCGCTTCCGTGGCCGACGCTCCGATCGTGGCGGTGACCGGCACCAACGGGAAGACGACGGTCACCGGACTCATCACCGAGATGCTGATAGCCGCCGGTCACAAGGCAGTGGCGACCGGCAACATTGGCACCGCGTTCGCCGAGGTCGCCGGCGGGCCGTGGGAAGTGTTCGTGGTGGAGGTCTCCAGCTTCCAGCTTCGCTTCACCTCCCGGTTCCACCCGCGGGTGGCAGTTCTACTCAACATTGCCGAGGACCACCTGGACTGGCATGGGACACTGCAGGCTTACTCGGCTGCCAAGTCGAAGATCTTCCAGAACCAGGACGCCAACGATTTGCTCATCTACGACGTCGACGATCCAGGGGCGCGCGCAGCCGTGGCCGGCGCTCCGTCTCAGCTCTTGCCGGTTTCGGGAATTCGCCGACCTGAGGGTGGCTCAGGCCCGGTCGGAGACAAACTGGTGACGCCGGCGGGAGCCCTTCCGCTCGGCAAGGTATCCGACCCATCATTCATCGTCGATCTGGCTGCGGCCGCCGCAGCCGCCGGCTGGTTTGAGACCGGACCGGAGCCGCTTGCTGCGGTCGTTTCAGCATTTGAGCCGGGTCCTCATCGCCGGACCCGGGTCGGCTCGTGGGGTGGAGTTGACTGGATCGACGACTCCAAGGCCACGAACCCCCATGCCGCCCTGGCCGCCGTTGCTGCCTATCCATCGGTGGTGTTGATCGCAGGAGGCCGGAACAAGGGCCTCGACCTTTCCCCGTTGGTGCATGCACCGACCGTGAAGCATGTAGTGGCGATCGGCGAAGCATCTGAGAGCCTCATCGCCGCCGGCGGGCCGGAGCGAGTCAGCGACGCCGGGTCGATGGCGGCAGCGGTGGCAGTCGCGTCATCCCTGGCGAAGGCCGGGGACACCGTCTTGCTGGCCCCCGGTTGTGCAAGCTTCGACATGTTCCGCTCCTATGCGGCCCGGGGTGACGCATTTACGGAAGCCGCCAGAGCGCTGCACCAGCAGGAGCCGACGTCGTGACCGCCAAGGTCACATCAATTGTCGGAGCCCGCAGCCGTGCCCGCCGGCGTGATGGTGAGGTGCTGGTGGCCCGGCGGATCGTCACCCTTCTGGTCGTCCCGATGGGGGTGCTGCTGGTGGTCGGCCTGGGAGCAATCCTGTCCGCCAGTTCGGTGCCGGCTCTGGCCGATTTCGATGACTCGCTCTATTACTTCCGGCGCCAATTGCTCTGGGTGTCGGTGGGGACGGTGGCCATGGTGATTGCCATCAAGGTGCCTTACCGCGCCTACCGGCAGGCGGCTCCGGCAATCCTGGTGACCTCGGCGCTCTCTCTGGTCGCCGTTCTGATGTTCGGCGTTGTCCGGGGCGGAAGCCGCTCGTGGCTCGAGATCGGTCCGATCACTATCCAACCGTCGGAGTTTGCCAAGTTCGCGGTGGTGGTGTTCCTTTCCATGGTGATGGCTCGCAAGCGCGAGCTGCTTATGGACTTCGCTCACTTCTTCTGGCCGGTGGCCGCCAGCCTGGGCCTGATCGGCGGACTTACCATTCTGCAGCCGGATCTCGGTACGACGATCATCATCGCCGCCGGCGCCCTGGCGGTGCTGGTGGCATCGGAGGCTCCGTTCCGGTTCGTGGCCGGGTCGGCGGCTGGAGGAGGGCTGGCCGCCCTTCTTCTGGCTATGGCCGCCGACTACCGCTGGGACCGTGTCACCGGCTTCATGGACCCCTTCAGCGACCCGCTCGGTACTGGCTTCCAAGGAGTCCAATCTCTGTTCGCCCTCGGAACGGGTGGGTTCTTCGGTGTCGGCCTCGGGGCCAGCCGCGCTCGCTGGGAGTTTCTGCCCAACGCTCACACCGACTTCATCTACGCCATTATCGGCGAGGAGACCGGACTCGTTGGTGCAGGGGCGGTACTGCTCCTATTGGCCGTCTTCACCATGGCCGGTGTGGCGGTGGCAATCCGGGCCCGCGATGACTTTGGCCGAATGCTGGCCACCGGGATTGTTGCCTGGTTGGCGGTGCAATCGATCGTCAACCTGGGCGGCGTCACCGCCATCCTCCCCATCACCGGGCTCCCACTTCCTTTCGTCTCCTTCGGCGGGAGTGCACTGGTCGTCGAGATGGCGGCAGTCGGGGTGCTCATCAACATCGCCCGCCGCGACACGTCCACCAATCGCCAGCGGCCATGACCATCGCGATCGCGGCAGCCGGAACCGGAGGCCACGTCTTTCCCGCCCTGGCCGTGGCGGCGGCGCTCAACAAGCTCGGGACAGCCGCTGAGGAGATCGTGTTCTTCGGAGGCGACCGGATTGAAGCAAGCGCGGTGCCCGCGGCCGGGTACGAGTTGGTGAGGGTGGACGTGACCGGGTTTGCGCGCAAGGCGGGCCTGCACAATTTGCGGGTGCTGGGCCAGGTGGTGGCCGGAGCACGGCAGGTGCGCAGGGAGATCAAGGCCAGGAACGTCACAGTCCTCCTGGGGATGGGCGGCTACATCACCGGTCCGGCGGCACTGGCCGCCCGCTGGTCGAGGGTTCCGTTATTTCTGCACGAGCAGAACGCGGTCCCGGGCACGGCCAATCGACTGGCTGCTCGCCTCGCCCGGCGTGTCTTTGTTGCTTTTCCGGCGGCGGCCGACGAGTTACCGCGCACCGAGGTTGTTGGAAATCCCCTGCGAAGCGCTTTCTGCGGGGACTCTCCAGATGTGGGGGCGGCCCGCATCCGGTACGGGTTGGACGAGACCCGTCCGGTTGTCGGCGTTCTGGGGGGCAGTCAGGGGGCCGATGCTCTCAACCAGGCGATCGCCCGGCTGGCATCCGAGGCTCCGCCGTACCAGGTGCTCCAGCTGGCAGGGAGCGAGCAACACCAGCCGTGGACCAAACAGGCCGCCGGTCGGCGGGACTGGGTGGTGGTGCCGTTCGAATCCGAAATGCCGTGGTTCTACGCAGCTGCTGATCTGGTGGTCGCCCGGGCTGGCGCGCTCACCGTCAGCGAGTTGGCGGCTACCGGCACCCCCTCCATCCTCATCCCCTACCCGGGGGCAGCCGGCCATCAGGAAGCAAACGCCCGGCTGTTGGTAGAGGCGGGGGGAGCCGCTCTCCTCTCACAAGATCGGATCGAAATGCTCGGAGCCGAGGTTGTGGCCGGTCTGGAATCCGATCGATTGGCTGCCAGCCGAGCGGCGGCTGCCGCGGTGGGCCGGCCAGACGCGGCCACCCGGATTGCCGATGCCATCCGGGAGGCCGCCGGTGCGTGAACTGCCCGATCGAATTCACATCGTCGGAGTTGGCGGCTCGGGTATGAGCGGTCTGGCCAAGTTGCTGGCACAAGCCGGCCATCACGT
>Ga0255048_10002256_pt1 | contig 12464 bp, 24 predicted proteins | sample JV7_2_2_MG_FD_183619 | JGI IMG/M metagenome (GOLD analysis project Ga0255048, IMG submission 183619) | Seawater microbial communities from Jervis Inlet, British Columbia, Canada - JV7_2_2 | ecosystem: Environmental > Aquatic > Marine > Inlet | place: Canada: British Columbia | collected 2016-10-06
CTACGCAAAGATTGCAGAGAAGATCCGCTAAGAATAACTAGAGTAATAATATGAAAACAAAAGAAAATATATTAACCGCACAAGACTTATTAGAAGCTATAAAAACTGCTGAATTGTGTGGTAAAGATTTAGAAACAATAACAATAGATCTAAGTTATTTTAGATGCCTAACCTATCTAAGAGGAATTGCTGAAGATTTATATGACGAAGGAAATAAAAAAATTGAAAGCATTGTTCTAATAGAAAGTGAAGACTATACAGGAGAAGTGTGGGCAGGAAAACCCTTAACAGCCAAAGTAGTCCTAAAGTTTTTAGAACATGTTAGCATTAACAAGGTGGCATATGGAGGTACATTGTCTGATGTCACTGTAAACTATAGAGCTAATTTTGATGAAGAAGTATATCCTTTTACAAACGGATCTGCCAATATAGACCTAAAAGATAAAAGCATCTCTTTGCTAATGTGTAATGAAGAATACATAAGCGATATAAGAGGAGATGAAAAACAATGGGATCTTATGTATGATAAAGTAGATCAATGTATGATTGAAGGAGACGAAGCTGCAAAAGAAATAATAGAAAAGAAAGGATACTCAGCATCTCATTATGATTTATGGTACTTTTTAAACAATAGATAAAACTATGATACAAAGACTAACTGAGGAATACGTTCCTTCTACATTATACACATACATAAACTCTTATGGAGTTAAATGTCATACCCCCAGCAAAGGTCTGGCAAATGTATTGTCTGAAGTAGGCACAGAAATAGAAACGATAATATATTAAAACCAAACAACATGGGAAAAACCAGCGAAGAATTTATGAGACAGAGAGAGTCTGAACCAAGAGACCTGCATGCTGAACGAGAACAAAGAATTCAGGAAGAATGGGAACAATGGCATTACGAAAATAAAGACTTGATAATTAGCTTAGAAAAGTGTAATTTAGTATTTGTCTATGGAACTCTTAGGAAAGGACATGGAAACAACAGACTTTTACGTAACAGTACTTATCTAGGTAGAAGCACTACATCTGATAAGTATGCTATGTACGGAGTTGGTTGTCCTATAGTCAGCGATCAAAAAGAAGTTAGCAAAATAATCGGAGAAGTCTATAAAATAGATGAAGAGTGTTTAGCTAACCTTGATAGGCTTGAAGGACATCCAGATTTTTACAAAAGAAAAGTAATTAATATAACACTTGACGATAACAACAATCAATTAAGTGCATGGATATATATATGTAATAGAATATACTATACAGAAACTTTGATTGAGTCAGGAGATTATAATGACTATGAATCACCAAGATTTGGAAACAATCTGATAAGATACTAGATATATGAAGAATGACAAAAAAATACCAGCTGCCTATATAATACCAGGAATTATTCATAACAAAAAAATTACTAAACAAAGTATTATTAAAGCAGTATCACTTGCTACTGGACTCACAGAGAACCAGATATTTAGCAGAAGTAGACAAAGAGAAATGACCTCTGCAAGACAAATGTTCTTTTACTTTGTTCGTAATACACTAGGAACCACCTATCAAGAAATAGGAAATACCTACAACTATGATCACGCTACAATTATCTACTCAATTAAAACTGTAGAAAATTTACTTAGCTACGACAAAGAATATAAGCAATTATTAAAACGAATTGAGTTCTCATTTAAACAGGTAATTGAAGATGAGGACTTACAGGAAATTGAATCAGCAAATAAATAACTAACCAAACCTTTATTAAAATGAAAAGTAACACCGAAATAATGCAGGTGGATAGCCTGCTGTACGACAAACCATCAATAGAGCTGAACTTTGAAACACTAAAGAAAACAGCTACAGACACATTGGCATCAGGAGGACACAAGCCCTCACGACCACTCCAACACTATGAATTTATTCAATGGCTGGAACAGAAAATACAAGACAAAACAGGGAAGGAAACCATCCTTGAACCAGTCATAGTATCAAGAAACCATTCAAGGAGAATAAACTTTGAAGGATCACCTAAAGATCCCTGTCCTGTAGATCAAGTTCTCATACAGAGACTTGTCACACGAATAGGTCTTAAGGATCATGAAATAGAAGCTGCAGGTGAAAAACTTATACCATGCTTTGCTATTGCATATAGCGACGATGGTATTGAAGTATCCTTTGGATCAAATGTATGGATGTGTGCAAACATGAACATATTTGGATCCACCATATACAGAACATATGGAAAAGACAAAGTGTCCTTTGAGGATCTTCAGCAAGCTGTACTTGGGCAGATCAACACATTCTCAAGCAGACATGAACAGAACTCCAACATAGTAAAGGCTCTCTACGATATAGCAATACCTGTAGAGAAACAACGCCTTTGGGAGGCAGAAATATTTGAGACAGCAGTAAGGGCAAACAAACTAAAAACAAAAGACCTTATACTAAACCTATCTCAAACAACAAGGCTAACAGAAGAGCTCTTACGAAAGAGAGACCTAAACCCAACAGGAGGCAGCATGACAGCATGGGACTTCACCCAAGCAGGCACAGAGCACCTAAAGCCCATAAGCCAAGACATGGTAGCCCTGTATCCAACTGTTGAGAAATTCAACACATGGGTTATAGAAAAGGCAGAGCTGCCAACCTCACTATTAGTTTAACTTACAATATGAATCTATTATGGGGATACTTTGTGGTGTCCCCATAATTACAATATAATTAAAGATGATAACATGTCAATATTGTAATAAAAATCACGACGAATATTTTATCACATGTGTAGAAAAAAACATCAGGAACAATAATATAACAGTAGCATATTATTGTGATACATGCCTAGATCTAAAGCACTTTAAATCAGAACACGATAACAAATACTATCCTCGTAGCGAAAGGGTTCTTGATATGATAACAAACACTTACGTTACACGATATCAGCTGGCTGAAGAAAGGCAAGAACACTGCAGAAGATGTGATGCCCAAGTACACTATACCAGAATGATGCCTCGTATTGATGATCAACCATCTCGCACTTGCACATCATGCGAGGAAGAAAGAATAGCAGAAGAAAGAGATCAAAATACAACAGCATCAAGACAAAATAAAGAAGGAATGATACATAACTGGAACTACAGACCAAGTTTTATAATGGAAAGAGTTCGCTATGAAGGGAAGAAAGGAAGGTTTACAAAAAAACAAAACCTTAATTACATGGGTGTAGAGCTTGAGGTAGATATACCTGGAGGATCTTCCGAAAGCAATAGTTTTGCTCAAGAACTCACACACATGCATAATGGTAAGAACTTTTACTTTAAAAGCGATAGTACGTGTGATGGTTTCGAGGTATGTAGCCATCCAAAAACACTAGAGTTTCATAAAAAAGAAATGAAGTGGTCAAATGTATTAAAGCAAATGCAAAGAAAAGGCATTACTTCTTATAGGGATTCTAAGTGCGGATTACACATACACATATCTAAATATGCACTAAAAAAACATCAATGGTGGAAGGTAGTTTATCTATTTTATATGTGCAGAATACAAATAAGAAAATTCTCTCAAAGGGCTGGAAGCACTCAATATTGTAAAATAACTAGCCCAGAATCTTATGGAGCAAGTAGAGACTTTACTCATATAAAAAACTTTATGCCATCCAATAGCGACAGATATAGAGCCCTTAACTTCCTTCCTACAAAGACAGTAGAATTTAGAATATTTAGGGGAACCCTTAGCATAGAAAGATTTTGGTCTTCACTACTTTTTGTTGACTCACTTCTATCTTTTGCAACTAAGATTGGAATACTCTTCATATTAAACTCTACAGGAACTAAGCTATGGAAGGAGTACACAAATCTTTTAAAAACAGAGATGCGTTACCAAGTGCTTATAAAGCACCTTGAGAAAAGAGGAATCTTTCCTGGTGTAACCCCAATAGAACAAGAAGTTGAACTTTAAAATATAAAATATGTGTTTAATAATAGTAAAACAACCAAAAGAAAAACTTCCTTCTGAAGAATTTATAACAAGAGTATGGTGTAAAAACTCTGATGGAGGAGGTATTATGTATGTGAGAGAAAACTCTAACACAGTACATATGACCAAAGGATTCATGACAAGAGAAAGCTTCTTAGGAAAAATTAAAGAGCTTAACTTTAAAGAAAATGACCTAGTATGTTTGCATCTAAGAAAAACAACAGCTGGGAAAACTAATAAATATAATTGCCATCCATTTATTGCTGACGACAAACAAGAAACAATAGGTGTTGTCAAATGTAAGAGCAAAAATCATTTATTCTTAATGCATAACGGAACCATAAAAGACATGGTAAACGGAAAAAAGCGTTCAGACACACAGCACTTTGCTAGAAAAATGGCAGCAAAATTTTCTCTAACATCTTTATATGAATCAAAAGTGTTACAGATACTCATAGAAAAATTTGTAGACCAAAGTAGACTTTGCTTTCTTCATGGAGAGAAAGGGCTATTATTACTAGGTAAATGGCATAAGCATGAGGGACTAATGCTCTCTAAGCCTGCTTCAGACTACGATCCTGTAAAAACATATAGCTTTGATTTATATGGAACAAACTATTTTGGAAATAGCTACAATAAAACAGAAGTATATACTAATAAAATTCCTGCCATAAATGCAGACAAAAAGGAAAACAAAGATATGTTTACCCAATCCTGCAAAGATGAACAATGGCATGAATGTCAATGGTGTGGTAACTTCAGCTCTACAGAGAATAGCACATTCTCTAAATGGCATAAGTGTACTATATGTAAAGCATGTGTTAAGGATTACTCCCTAACCCAAGAAGATGATGACATAGAGCCACTTAACCCACCATATTAATCTAACAATTAAAAGACATTTATTATGGCAACATACATTATATCATACACAAATAGTAAATTTGAATTTATTAAAGCAGACACAATAAAACAAACATCACCAAATGTGGTAGCAGCATACGTAGACGATATCATTGTAGGATATTGGAACATGGAAGCTGTACGATACATACGTGACAAAGACAAAATAAATTCAGTCAAAGAAGAAACAATAAAAAAACCCAATGGAATCTTTAACATTTAAAAAAAGGAGGTAAAATGAACCATAGCCCAGAACTAGAAAAATCTGTTCTCGGTCAGCTAATAGGTTTTAAAGACCTATACTTCAACGTATCTGACATGATTAACGAAGACTGCTTCTATGATGAACTACACAAAGTAGTTTACAAAGCAATCGTTAAAGTGTCTAAGACAACGAAGATAGACGTAATCACTATCACAGAGTTTATATTGGCTAACATGAACCATCTTCCTAAATATCTTAGAGATAGTTCTGTTAATGTACCATATGAGATAACTGCTCTGTGTGATACGATATCTACACCTGATAATATCAATGAGCATATACTCTTGTTAAATGAATATAGAAAGAAAAGAAGTTTACTTAAACTCTCTTCCGATATTGAAAAGTCATTACAAGAATGCGTTGAGCCTAACCAGATAATAGAAGACATTAATTCTGACATTATTACTATCTCTGAGATATCTATTCACAGAGAGATGGATATGAAGAATTGTTTATATTCATTTGGACAGATGCTTAACAAGCCTGTTGAGGACAGAATAGTGCCTACAGGTATACGTGAAATTGATAATATCATAGGAGGTATAGAGTATACCGATCTTGCTATAATAGCAGGAGCTGCATCTATGGGCAAGACTGCTCTAGCATTAAAGATAATTAAAAATCACATCTTAGCTGATAAAAAACTAATTCTTTTCACCCTTGAAATGAATGTAGAACAGCTAATGACAAGATTAATATCTATGCAGACCAGTGTTCCTATAAAGCGAATAAGGTATAAAACCTATGACGAAAGCGATATGAGGCTTATACAAGATGCAATTACACTATATGATGACAAGTCGCTAATCATTGACACAACATCACACAAGCTTACTACTGTTATTAATAAAATAAAAAAGTATAAGCTAAAAGACAATATTGATGGAGTAGTTATTGATTACTTGCAGCTTATCTCACACACCTCACAGAACAGAGAACAAGAGGTAGCAAAAATAGCAAGGTCTTTAAAAAACATAGCAAAAGAGCTTGATGTTTACATCGTAGCCCTAAGCCAGCTAAACAGAAGCCTAGCCTCAAGAGACAATAAACGCCCTATTCTCTCAGACCTACGAGAGTCAGGAGAGATAGAGCAAGCAGCAGACCTGATCATATTCGCCTACAGAGATGCCTACTATACAGGCAACACAGACGATATACAGGATGCTGAAGTTATAATAGCAAAGGGGAGAAACTCTGGGATAGGCACAGCCCATCTTCAGTTTAAGCCCTCTATAACCAAGTTTATCTCTAATAACCAAGATTCAAAAGAGATACACAAGTTTATTAGTAATGCCGAGCATTAACTATGAAGACTAATCAAAAAAAGATATTTGAGGAAGTAGCAGAAATCACTGGAGAAGATCCGCAGCTGGTCAAAAAGACTATCTGGGCATTTGCTCATGGTGTTAAAAAACTCTTCCTTAAATATAAGTGGATTAAAATAAAGGGATATTTTGCTTTCCGTCTGAGTAAAAAGTATTACCCATTGTGGAAAAAAATACACAGAAGAGATGAAGATAAGTAAAAATATTTTGTACTTTAGTCAAAAATTAATATATGAATGAAAAAATAAATTTAAACATGGAGGTTGTAGCTAGCAGCAAGAAAGCAAGCGAAGAAGTAAAGAATCTGACCTTGTTAGCTTTGTTAGACAACGACAGACAAACTTACATTGGAGACGAAGTATCTTTAATTAACTGCAGCATAAAGCCCACCCTGTTTAAAATAGCAAAACCCAAAAGCAAAAGAGGACTGACATTTACAGTCTTCTATAATTAACCAATCAATTAAATAAATATGAGTACAACACAAACAAAAAGCCAGCTATTAGCCGAGTTATATACCTCTTGTGGATTAACAAAAGAGGATACATATGACTTGACATTTAATAACAAAACTCTTACTATTATAACTAGAGGAGGCATAGAAAAAATACAATATTCTAAAGGAATTGAAGTAGCCTTTCAGTTAGAGCATTGTGCACCTGGATTTGTTGTCGTTAAGGCAACAGGTATAATGGGTGATCAAAGAATAGAAACCTTTGGATCAGCTTCACCACAAAACTCAAAGAATAGTTATTACCCTGAAATGGCAGAAAAAAGAGCCCTTTCACGTTTAGTATTAAAACTATCAAAGGCTTACACCTTTGAAATCTTTGGACAAGATGAAGCTGATGCTTTTAAAGAAAGTAATAAAGCCGTAACATCATAATAGTCTATGACAAAGGAAAAATATTGCGATGCAAAAATGAAATTTCACTTAGAGAACATATCTTTTACAAAAACAAACCAATTACAGGTTGTTTTAAGAAAGACATATGATCTAAAGGAAGAAGACATCTTGCGTTTCATTAAAGGTCAATATGAAGACATGATTGCTACTATAGACGAAATAGAGCAATATGAGGACGTTACCATTCTTTTAATGAATGTTAACCCCACATTGATTGATGTTGGCATTAAACAAACTATTAAAGAGTACAAAGACGTTGAGTTCTTTGGCTCTGCAATAGATTCACACTAACTAAACTAAACAAATATGACAAATTTAGATTTATCTAACAATGCCGTTAAAATTTCAGACAAAACAAGTCCATCACCTAATAATAAAATAAACAAATTAGGTGTTTACTTGGTGAAAATAAACGGATATAAAAGTAGTAGCGACATATCAGGGTATAATAAATCCCCATTCTTAAAATTTGAATGTATTGATGTTGCAACACAGAAAGCAGGAGAGCTTATGTTTTGGCTACCAAAAGAAAATGCTTCACTAGAAACAAACAATATTAAGCTTAAAATACTAAAAGAGTTTATGCTTAATTGTGGATGTGATACAGAGGCTCTCAAGGGTAACGACCTTCTTAATTGTGCAATAAACAAGCAAGTAAAGGTAGCCCTAAAGCAAAGAGAGAGAATGGTTATGGGTAGCAAGGATGGAAAACCCTTGATTGTATCTGAAATTGATTATTGGTATTCTGGGAAACCAGAAGATGCCTTGACTGTTAATGAGAGTAAAATGTATTTACCTCTTAACGAGGCACAAAAGCAACAATATGATGCTTTACTCCTGTCATGGAACCAAGCCAATAACGTAGAAACCCAAGAGATACCTCCACCAGGAAGTAACATTGATCTTTCAGAGCAGGCATCTCAACCAGAGTTTCCAAAGGAAGAATCCAATCCATTTGCCTAGCATTTATTAATCTAAAGAGGGGTGGTTCACAAGAGCTATCCCTCTTTTAATTTAACCCAATGAAAAAAATGATTAATATAATTATAAAATTTAATAATTGGTTTAACAAAAATTTAGGTTGGTTCTTCACTAATGGAAGAAAACAATACACTATAGACAACTTACCAGATAGAAAATGAAAACAGTAGAACTAATAGCTGATATCGTTGAAGGCGATATTCGCATTATAGGGCTTAATATGTCTAGACACTACCTGTCTCAATTCAACGGAGAAAGGGTAAGTATCAGAATAGCAAGACAGAGCCAAAAACGAAGCGAGCAACAGAACAGGTGGTATTGGGGAGTAGCTATTCCCTCAATCATAAACCAGCTGTCTCAACAAACAGGAGACAAGCACAGCAAAGACGATATCCATGCTTGGCATTTATCTAAAGTATTAAAAGCAAAAGTGGAGACAAGACAGATGTTAGGTCAAACCATAGTAACATACAAGCAAAACCAGACATCAGACATGACCACAACAGAGTTCAATAACTTCAAAGATATCTTACAGAAGTATTGGGCAGAGAGAGGTTTGGACGTTCCAGATCCAGAATCACAACCAACAACAGAACCAAGAGAGGTATGAAGCCAAAAGAAAAAATAACAACCTACACAATAACAGAATCTAACTTTTTAGAGTGGTATTTCAATACAGGTGCATATGACGAACAACGTCAAACAAGAATTGACATAGGATTTGATGCAGTAGAATCAATAATTAAAACTGGTTCATTTCATATATCCACAACTACTATATGGGAGCAATGTGAAAAATGCTGTATCTATACTAGATATCTTGAAGAAGATGTGGGAGATAACATTACAGAGCTAGACGACCTAGACCACGAATGGGATGTTAGATTAATATCTGATAACAAATGATAACACACATAAAGAAAATAAAGATAGTAGTAAAACAAATACTATTAGATCACCCCAAGACAAGGGACAACGACAACCTCCTAGTCCTAAAGGTGTGGGCATTACAAAAACCCAACCTAAGAGACATAAGCTTCTTAGACTTCGCTAAAGACTTTGTAAACCTAAGCTATGCAAGTCCAGGTGCTATAGGAAGAACAAGGAGATCCTTACAAGAAAAACATTCAGAGCTAAGAGGTTCTTTATGGTACAAACGCAAGAAACAAGCAGAACAAACCAGAATAGAAATACGAAACTTATGATATATATACCAATGAACGTACCCTCATCCAAGAATTCAAAGCAGCTGGTGTGGGTAAAAAACAAAGCAGGAATAAAAAGACCACTGTTTATTGACAGCAAAACCTGCTCTAAATATAAGAAGAACACAGAGATGTTCTACTCTACCAGAGCAAACGAATTCAAAGAGATGGTCAAAGGGCTGGAAAAGCCCTATAAAGTAACATTTAAGTTCATCAGGAACTCACGTAGAAAGTTCGACTACATTAATCCTGCTCAGACAGTGCAGGACTTAATGGTAAAATATGGTTGGATAGATGACGACAATGCTGATGAAATAGTTCCTTCCTTCCTTGGATATGAAACAAGCAAGAGAAGAGCTGGAGTAGAAATAGGAATACTAACATAAACTAAATAAGATTATGGAAACAAGAATATATGTAATAAATGTAAATGATGAAAGAGCTGGGGATATAAATGTACCCCTAACCGAATTAAGTGATGATGAATTTATGTTTGAAGCAGAAGAACAAGGAAAAATTTATACATTAAAGGGATTTGAAAAGGACTTTAATGAAGAAATGATAAACACACATACTGATATAATAAGATTTATTAACACTAAAATAAAATGGGATACAGAAGTCAAGTAATTGCAGGAGTACCTGTAAAAGATAAAGAAAAAGCACTAGCAGTCATAAAAGATTGGGATGAAACAACAGAAGTTGACGGAATCTTCTACATGAGAGGAGACTCATGGAAATGGAATGATTCATATAGCGATGTAAAAGCATTTGAAAAATTTATATGTGAAGACCAAGAGAATAGATTCATGACAGCTATGGGAGAAGATGGAGCAGAACATTCCACCTACGGAGAACCTTGGGAATATGATATAAACATTATGCGTTATATTGAATCACCTTTTAAAACATAAACAATGGAAAACACTATACCTGAAATATACAACCCTATCTATTCTGGCAAAGAGTCAAGAGCTCTACCAGAAATGGATTACATAAATGATGACAACTACTATGATGACAAGACGTACATCACCAACTCAATGCTTACCATGCTTGATGAGTCACCTAGCAAAATGCAGGACTACCTAGATAAAAAGGAACGACTTGTAATCAATGCATTCCAGATAGGGGATGCAGTACACAAAGGAGTCCTTGAACCAGAGAAGTATGCAGGCATAATAACATGGAGTCAAGATATGTTACCTCAGCCTGAGAAGACACTCAGAACAAAAGAGAACGCAATATGGTTAGCTAAGTTCAGAGCCTCTCATCAAGACAGCATAGTTCTAAGCAGTAAAGACCATGACCAAGTGGAGGGAATGATTGAAAGCCTTACAAACAAGCCTAAGACGCTTGAATTGCTAAGTGATGCCAACTATGAGCAAATAGCATTAAAGTTCGTTCAGGACGTTCCTATGAAGTCTAAGGGGGATATTGTAAGAAACGACAAGACACTAGTAGACATAAAAACTACAGCCAATATAAACATCCATGCATTTGCAGAATCATGTGCTAAGTATGGATACTATAGACAAGCTGCACTGTATAGCTATATGTTTAACTGTACCAAGTTTTCTTTCTTATGTGTTGAAAAGAAGCCCCCTTATCAGGTGGCAATATATGAGGTCTCAGAACAAAAATTAAAAGAAGGCTGGCAAGACATACTAAGGCTTATCAATAGATACAAGAAATATTTTCTTGAACAACCTACAAGTAACCAAATTAGCCAATACATAATAGAAGGAACACTATGATTATAAGGTATGACATCCGAAAGTTCTTCAAGGATAAAGGCTTGAAGCAATCACACTTTGCTAAAAAACTAGGCATCAGTAAGCAATTGATGAGCTATCATGTAAAGAAAGGAGATCTAAACCTCTCTCAGCTTCAAACTATCTCTGAAGAACTTCAGATGCCTGCCGACCTACTAATTAAAACCTTAACTAAAAACTATATTAAAACAAAAATATGAAAGCAAGAAAATACGAAGATAAGGGAGTGATGGAAACTAATTTAGGAGAGATAAAAGATAAAAAATACAAGGGGGGTTACGAAGTAGTTGTATATGAGAAAAACTATTGGAAAGAGGAAAGGATTAGTAGTATAGGAGAAGTTATTGAGGGAGGATTATCTTGGAAAGATGCCTTGAAATTGGCAAATTCATTACCTTTAAAAGAGTGGTGGAATAAAGATAATGTAGAAGATATTGCTATAATAGTGTCTGATCAAAGCGAATTCCCCAAAGATGGAGAAACAATGAGATGGATAAAAGTATATAGCCCATGCTTTTAAGAATAACCAAATCAATATTTAATAACTAAAATTAGAAAATATGAAAGCAACAATGGACGAAATCTTGTTTCTTGTAAATACAATACACAACGACAAGGATCTTGGTAAGCAAATAAGAAATCATTTTAAAAGACAAGAACTAGTAGTAGACAATATAAAGTTTTATCCGCTGATGAAACTTTGGTATGATGACAAGAAAAAGAAATCAGGATTGATGCGTGGGAATATGTCCTAAAAGAAAAGGGATACAAGAACTAAATCTTATATCCCCATCAATCATGGTAATTAACCAATCCTTTATTAAAAGGAATGAAGTCAGCACAACAAAATAAACAATAATAAATTTAATAACCAAATAAAATTTTTAAAATGACTTGGAACGAATACAAAAAAGAAGCAGAAAGGACATTTGCTTATCATAAATATGGCAGCATTGTAGATCAACTGCACTGTGCTATAGGAATTGTTACAGAAATAGAAGAGCTTAAGTATGCATGGAAAGGAGTACAAGAAGGAAGCTCGCCATATATAGAACCAGACACTAGTATAAAAAATATTAACGCTAGAGAAGAACTTGGGGATATATTATGGTATATCGCTAACCTGGAAAGGCTTATTGAAAC
>Ga0255048_10002257_pt1 | contig 12464 bp, 10 predicted proteins | sample JV7_2_2_MG_FD_183619 | JGI IMG/M metagenome (GOLD analysis project Ga0255048, IMG submission 183619) | Seawater microbial communities from Jervis Inlet, British Columbia, Canada - JV7_2_2 | ecosystem: Environmental > Aquatic > Marine > Inlet | place: Canada: British Columbia | collected 2016-10-06
TGCCCGGCGGTCGATCGTCCTGCGTCTTGACGACCGCACCGCCGAGCTTACGACGGACGCGGACGACGGGCTCGACCCCTCCGCCGAGGACGAAGATGTGCTGCCCGTCTCCACGGAGATCGGGGCCGTTTCGTTGCTACACGGCGCGAGTCTCGAAGAGGTGATCCCGATCAATTCGCGCGTGCTGGCCCAGTTGAACGCCTGGCTGACGTGGAAGCGCCCCGACCTGATCGAGGCGCACGCACACTACAACTTCCTGCGCGCCGGCCTGGCACCGGTTTATCACGAGGCGGGGCTCCCCGAAGCGCTGCTGTTCGGCATGATGGCGACGGAAAGCGGGGTCAAGGTCCACAGCTATTCCAGGGCGGGCGCCGCGGGGCCCCTGCAGTTCATGCCGGCCACGGCGCGACGCTACGGGCTGGGAACGTTGGACGGTTTCGATACGCGTCTGGACCCGGTTCTTGCGGCGCAGGCCAACGCCCGTTACATGGAAGAGCATCTGCGCAGGCTACGCGGTAACCTGGAACTCTCGCTCGCCGCCTATAATGCCGGCGAAACGCGGCTGGCCCGGATCCATCGCCGGCATCCCAAGGCGAGTTTCTGGGAGCCCCCGGTGTATTACTCGTTGCCGCTCGAGACACGGACCTACGTACCGCGCGTGCTCGCCGCGGCGTTGCTATTCCTGCAACCTGAGCAGTACGGCCTTCACTTCATCGAGCAGGAAGCGACAGTGACCAGTGCGCGGTTGCCCTCCGCTGCTTCCCTGGGAGAGCTGGCAGTTTGCCTGGGCAACGTCCCTGGAGACGTCGGCTGGTTTCGCACCTTACGCAACCTGAACCCAGCGATCTCGCCCGCCGACCGCCTCGCTGCCGGCAGCCGCATCGACATGCCGACGACGGCAGCAGCCGTTTTCACCCAACGCTGCAAAGAGCAAGCACCCTGGATGCAAATCGCTCGCGTACTGCACGATGCGGATTATCCCGCAACCCCCGAGATCATCCACTACACGGTTCAGCGCGGGGACAGCCTGGCGATGATCGCACTGGAGCACCGCAGTTCCGTGCAGGAGCTTGCCGAGTTGAACCGCATCCGCCCGCCGGGCTACACGATCTATCCGGGGCAGCAGCTGACGGTACCCGCGCGTCATTGATCGAAACCCGCTGCTCCGGCTGAAGCGGGCACAAACCTGTCTCACGAGTGTCACGCCGCCCTGTTCAAGCCCCTCATGGACACGGATCGAGAACGACTCGCCCGGATCCGAGACCCGACTCGCCGGCGCAGTTCGCCGCCGCGACGACATAAACGAGCAACTCGCCGGGAAGCGGCACGAGGTCGTCGTCCGTGACGCTCGTACCCGCGATGTCCGACTGTAGGCACTGCAGGTCCGTGGCATCGTGCTGCGTCCCGCGGTAGAGCCGGTACGTCGCGGCGAGCGGTATGGCGCTCCACGTCAACTCGGCCGTCGTTCCCGAGCGGCCCAGAAGCAGTTGCCCCACTTCTCCCGGAGCGGAAACCGAGCAGGTCGCGCAATCGATCACCGCGAGATCGTCGATCGCTGCCTCGACGACGGTCGCCGAGAGGAAATCCGCGGCGCGGAAACGCAACTGCACCCGGCTCGTCGGGGTGACGAGATCGGCGACGCGGAAAGCGTGTTGGAACCAGCCGCCACCCGTCCCCGGACCGCTGGGGCCCACGGTCTCGACGTTGATCCAGCTCTGCCCTCCGTCGTTGGACACGTCGATGGTCAGCCGATCGAACGCCGGGTTGCCGCCGGTACTGTTCGAGAACCAGCGCCAGTAACCGATCTGCGGATCGGCGATTGCGGAGAGATCCAGGATCGGGGAAAACAGCGTGGTCTGCCCGTTGTTCACATTGTTGTTCGCCCCGGTGACGAAGCACATCGTTCCCGGCGCCGGCGTGTGGTCGTCTTCCGGCTGCGCGGCCGTTCCAACCGGATCGACACGGACCCAGATCCCGGCGCCGGCCGTGTCGTCCGGAGCGCCGACCAGGAAGCCCTGGCTCGTCTCCAGGTCGAGGGTCACGACACACGCGTCGAGCACGCCGTCCGCGTTGCAGTCGGCCGCGGTCCCGCCGGCGAGGTCGCACTCGTCGGGCACGTCGTTGCCGTCGCAGTCCGTGCTCTGTCCGAAGGCCAGGTCGATGTCGTCGGGTATGCCGTTGCCGTTGCAGTCCGGTTCGCAGTCGTCGGCTATCCCGTTGGCGTTGACGTCGGCGCTGACCCCCATCGCCAGGTCCTGAGCATCGTGCTGGCCATTGTCGTTGCAATCGCCGAGGCGCAGGAAGTAGACGTCCTGCTCGCCGTTGAACGTCGCGGCCCAGGCGAGGTTCGCCGCCGCCGCGTCCGAGACCATGTCGTAGTAGTCGCCGATCTTGGTCTGCACCGGATGGCCCAACGTCGAGTCGTACGGCAGGCTGACCGGTTGCCCCGCCGAGAAACTGAGACCGGCGTCGGTGGAGTAGGCGTAGTACAGCTCGGAGAAAGTTGCTCCGCCGTTTCGAGTGTCGTTCCACACAACGTCGATGCGGCCGTCCGGTGCGACCGACATCGTCCCGAACCACTGATAGGCACCATTGCTGGTCGCGTCGTCGTTGACGCGTAGCGGCGTGCTCCAGGACTGTCCGCCGTCCGTGCTGCGGATGAGGTGGACGTCGAGCGGGTCCGAGCCGGGCGGGTCGACCGAGCCCAGCACGTAGACGTTTCCGCGGCTCGGGCCGCTCGAGCGGTCCACGGCGACCCAGACCTGACCGAGCAGGCCGCCGGGGTTGGGCGTGCCGTTTATCGCGGTCTGACCACCGAGGTCGATCGATCTCGCGAGGGGGAAGGTCGGCGTGGCCACGGCGTCGTCGGCGTTGTCCGAGCGGAGGATCAGGTGTCCTCCCTGGTTGAGCGTCGAGCCGACAATGTACAGCTCACCGTCAGGGCCGACGTCGTCGGTACCCCACTTCGGATGCTGCGGCAGCGCGTACGGACCGTCGAACGAGATCGTGCCGTCGGTCGAGCGCGTGAAATCGGTGCCAGCCGCGCAGCACGTGAACTGCGAGTTCCACAGTGCGTAGATGTGCCCGTCGCCTGGCCCGCCGGAATTGTCGATCGTCTGCCAGTTCTTGTCCCCGGCCGGCGAGGCGATCGGCCCGGTCCAGGTGACCCCCTTGTCCGTGGAGACGAAGAATGCCCCCGAGGTCACCGAGCTGATGCTGTAGTAATAGAAGTCGCCCAGCGAATCGGCGGCGAGCACCGGATCGCTGCGGAACTGGCCCGGTTGCAGTGGCCCGTTGACGTGCCAGGTCTCGCCTCCGTCGTGGCTGTAGGCCACGCCGGCTTGACGAAAGTCGGACGTGACCGTGTCGAACTGCCGCCACCCGATCACGAGGTTGTCCGGGTTCGTCGGATCGATCGCCAGGGAGGGCTCGTTGGCGGCGTCGCCGAGGATGTTGTTCTGCGCGCCGTCGACGTTGACCTGCACGCTCCGGTAACCTCCGAATACGATCACGGCCCGCGGCGAACGCGGCTGGGCGGCCCGGTCTATGGGTTCGGCCGGGGGCTCGACGGGAAACTCGGCGTGTCCGGCGCGCTGCTCGGGTTCGGGCTCGTCGGCAAGCGGGCCGGATGCGCCGGTAAGGAGGGCGAAGACGAAAAGCAGGACGATCCAGGATTCCGGCCCGTGCGTGCGCAACCCTACCTCCTCGGCGAATCGGCGGGGACAATATACGGTGAAATCACTCCGGGCATGCTACGCGACTCCGGATCGTGTCCAGGTGGGCCATGTGTGCACGACTTCCGTTGCGAGGACAATTCAGTCGCTAGCCGCTGCGATTGCGGCAAGCGAACCTGACTCGTTGTCCCGGTGGAACATCCGGTAAAGAACGGGCAAGACAACAAGCGTAAGAGCGGTTGAGGATAGGATCCCGCCGATCACAACCGTTGCAAGGGGCCGCTGGACTTCGGCCCCAGTCCCCGTTGCGAGGGCCATCGGGAGAAAGCCCACCGATGCGACCAGAGCCGTCATGAGGACGGGGCGCAAACGCGTGTGTGCGCCATCACGGATGGCGCTATCGATCGCCGTGCCGTCCTCGCGCAGTTTTCGGATGAACGAGATCATGACCAGTCCGTTCAGAACCGCGACACCGGAAAGAGCGATGAAGCCGACTCCCGCGGAAATGGATAGCGGTATTCCCCGCAGCCAGAGGGCGGCCACTCCGCCTGTGAGTGCCATGGGCACTCCGGTGAAGACAAGAAGAGCATCTTTGAACTCCCCAAAGGTGGTGAAGAGCAACACAAAGATAAGGAATAGAGCCAGCGGCACGACGATCTGCAATCGCTTTGTCGCCGACTGCATCTGTTCGAACTGGCCGCCCCAACTCGTCCAGTATCCGGATGGAAGCGAGGCGTCTTGCTGGATCACCCCCTGGGCCTCATCAACGAAGGACCCGATGTCGCGCCCGCGCACGTTGGCCGTGACGATGATTTGCCGCTTACCGTTTTCTCTACTGATCTGGTTCGGTCCCGTGGAAATATCGAAGGCGGTCAACTCACGCAAAGGAAGAAAACTCAGGTGGTTCCCACCCATGGAACCGTTGGTGCTCAGCATGGTTGGAATTGCGATCGGAATGCGCTTCAACTGCTCTATATCGCTGCGAATGTTCTCAGGCAACCTGACGATCAGATCGAAGCGACGGTCACCCTCGAAGACCTGGTTGACGGTCTTGCCGCCTACGGCAATCTCGATGACTTCTTGAACATCCGACACGTTGAGCCCGTACCGGCGGCTGCGTGCACATGAACCAACGGCGCTGCAGACACTCCGATCAGGAGCATTCCACAGAGCATTGCCACGCCAAGTCGTCGCATAGATCGGGAGATGCTATTAGCCGCCGATCCCGGAGTCAAGCGCATCAATGCGCAGGCCGCACAGACTCTACATCAAAGGAGGACAGATTTATTTTCTAGATAGGGACGACGAGGTGCTCGGCGCCGGCTAGGTGTTCGATGCTACGCCTTGAGAACATGGCCTAAACCTCCTTTCGTCTCCGAAGATAGCGAGCAGGGGCCCGTTCGCGGCAGCTAGTCCAGGCGCCCGACACCGACGCCGGTGATGAACTCCCTAACCGACACGATCTCGACAACCTGCGTCTTCACCAGCGGTTCCCGCAGCGCGATATCGCGGGCCTCCTGTACGCTCCCGGCTTTCACGAAGTACAGGATGCCGGACACTTGCTTCCGCTCGTCATCGTCGAACAGCGCACCACCGAGCGGCACCACGCCGTCGCCGTGCAACCCCATGATGAACTTGACGTGTTCTTCGATTCCGGGCTGGTCGCCGGCGCCGACCTCGGCGACGAAACCGGGACCCTTAGCGAACAAAACCGCGTAGAACCGCTTCTGCGGCGGAGCGTCCGACCATTCGGTCTCTTGAGCGGCCGCGCCGGTCGCGGCCAGAAAAGCTGCGACCACCAGGATTGCGGCTAGGCGCAAGACGTCTCTGCAAGACATGAGTACACCTCCTCGATCTCTTCGACGGGTAGTGCCTGCGGGCCGTCTCTTGCGCGCAGTCCGGTTGACGTTGGTATCGATACCGGTCAGCCCTCCCGTTCCACGGGCACCGTGGCGAGCGTGGCCAGCGCGGTGCGGCCGGGTCCGTCCGGAAGTGGTGCAAGGCAAGCGATGGCGTCGTCCGCTCGCCGCCGGGCCAGCGCCCGGCAGTCGCGGAGGCTGCCGGTCGTCAGCAGCTTCCGGTGCACCCGCGCGCGGAGCCGCAGCGGCAACGGTTCGTCGGGTGGCATGCGGAGCAGCCGCTCCACCAATCGCCGGATCGAAACGTCGCGCTCCAGCGCCAGCAACAGAGGGTAGGTCATCTTGCCCTCGTGCAGGTCGCTGAACGCGGTCTTGCCGGTCACTCGCGGGTCTCCCGCGACATCGAGCAGGTCGTCGACCAGTTGAAACGCCGCGCCGAGATGCGTGCCGTAGCGTTCCAGCGCCGCCCGCTGGTCCGCCGGCAGGCCGCCCGCTGTGGCACCCGCCAGCATCGCCCAGCGGAAGAGTGTTGCGGTCTTGCCGTCGATAACCCGAAAGTAGTCCTCGCGGTTCAGATTGATCCGGCCACGGTTTTCGAGTTGGATCGCTTCGGCGGCGATCATCTCGTCCAGCGTCTCGAACGCCCGGGCGAGCAGCCCGTGATGGCCGCTACGCCGGATCCGCTTCAGCGCCTCGACCAGCAACCAGTCGCCGGCCAGTACCGAGGCGGCATTGCCGTAGATCAGGCGCGCCGTAGGCCTACCGCGACGGCGCTCGCCCAGGTCGATCACGTCGTCGTGCAGCAGCGTGGCGCTGTGCAGCAACTCGACCGCCACCGCTAGGTCGCGCGCCGCAGGCCCGAAGTCGCTGCCGAGCTTGGTTGCCAGCGCGACGCAGGCCGGGCGCAGGTGCTTGCCGCCCAGGTCAAGCAGATGGTGCGCGCTGCGATTCACGACCGATTCGTCGCGCACGAGTTTTTCCAGCTCGACTTCGAAACCGGTCATGTCGTCGGCGATCCAGTCTGAAAGATCGCGCAACCGCGTGGCAACGTCGCGCGGCCCGCGCTCGCGGCAGACGGCGCCCAACCGTGCGACCGCCATCGCTCACGCCCCGAAACGCAGCAGCTTGCGGACCTTCTGCCGCATGCCGACCACCCGCTTCAACTGCGAGCTGGGCAGGCTCATGATGTCCCTGTGCCAGTCGTTCATCGTGCGGAACAGGTCGAGCATGTTGCGCAGGCGTTCGGTGACTTGCGGGTCGGGGGGGTCGGCGCTTGCGCATTCGTCCAGGCAGGCTTCCAGTACGGGCAGCGTCGGGTCGATCTCGCGGCGCTTGCGCTCGGCGAGGATCACCTTGGTCATGTCCCAGGTGTCCTGCAGCGACTCGAAATGGTCGCGCCGGTCGCCCAGGACGTGGCTGACCTTGACGATCCCCCAGCGTTGCAACTCGCGCAGGCTGGTGCTGACGTTCGACCGCGCGACGGACAGGGTCTGCGCGATCTGATCGGCTATGAGCGGTTCAGGGGAGATGTAGAGAAGGGCGTGGATCTGGGCCACGGTCCGATTGACCCCCCATCTGGCTCCCATTTCGCCCCAATGCACAACGAAACGCCTGGCCGCGGGTCCGAGGGGCTTCATAATTCTCTCCTTTCAGTAATTTCTGTTGTTACTGAATTTACCATATGATGACATCGAATGCCATAGGCTGAGTACTCCAACCCAGGCGGACGATGATCGCCGATTACAGCCACGCGCCCGTACCCCGGCTAGGCCCACCCTTCCATTCCGGATCAGTCGGAGCAGCCGGTGGCGATCGCCAGCGCGCGGCAGACCTGACGCATCTTGGAGGCGTCGAGGTTGCCGACGAAGTGCTGCAGCTTGCTCTTGTCCACGGTTTGCACGTGGTCCAGGTTGACGGCCGAGACTTGTTTCAACCCCTCGTCGATGCCGACGGCGACCTCGCTCGGAGCGCCACCCAGGGAGCAAAAAAACCGAGCCGCGCTGAAACCGTTGGAGGTTCAGCGCCGTATTGGTATATGCAAATGCATATACCAGAGTTCCCATGAGCCTTCCCGATGTGCTTCTGAGCCTGCTTCGCGAGCCGATGAGCGGCACGGACCTCATCCGGCTGTTCAAGAGTTCGATCCAGCATTTCTGGAAAACCGACCTGAGCCAGATCTACCGGGCGCTGGAAAACCTTGAATCCAAGGGCCTTGTGCGATCGGAGAGCGTGCCGTCGGCACGCGGACCGGCACGCAAGGTCTACCACCTGAACGACGACGGTCGCACCCGGCTGCTCGACTGGATCGCGACCGAGCCGAGGATCCCGCCGGTCAAATTCGAGTACCTCGCTCAGATTTTCTCGGTGACCGCGGATCCCGATCCGTCGGGGCGGGCCCGGGAGATGCTCTGGTCGATGCGTGACGAGGCCGCCGCGGGCCTCGCCACACTCAAGGGGATCGACGCCGCCCTGGCCCGGGTTCCGGGATACCCGAATGATATGCCGGCGGCCTTCTTCTACCCCTGGCTGACCCTGCGCCACGGCATCCAACGTCGTCGAGCTCTGCTCGATTGGATCGACGAGTGTCTCGAGCGCCTGGACGCGCGCAACCCCGAGGCCGATGTCCCCGGCGAGGACAACGACACCATGGCCCACCTCGCCCTCATCCTCAACCAATTAGCCGACGGGTCGCCCGCCGACGTGCCATCGAAATAAAGAAGGAGGTCCCATGCGCTCGACCTTGAAACTACTCCTGGCGCTCGCGTTATTCGCGACGTTGCCCGTTGTCGCAGACGTCGACGTGGAGACCCATCAGGTTCCCTCGGCCGAGGGCATCACGCTCGCCACGGACATCTACCATCCGCAGAACGAACCTGCACCCGTCGTGTTGATCCGCACGCCCTACGGTCGCACGGGCTTTCGGTTTCTGGCCGAGGCACTCTCCGATTCGGGTTACGTCGTCGCCCTGCAAGACGTTCGCGGCAAGTACGACTCGAGCGGCGACCACGAACCGTTCCGGCACGAACGTGTCGACGGCGTGGCGACGTTGAAGTGGATTGCTGCCCAGTCCTGGTGCAACGATCGGATCGGCATGTGGGGTTCGTCGTACAGTGGTTACGCGGCGCTCGCCGTCGCCGACGTCGAGATGGAGGCGTTCCGTTCGATCTTTTCCATCTCGGGTTGGCTCGACGTGGCCGAAGTCGTGCGCCCCGGGGGGGCCAACCATCTCATGTTGAACCTGGCCTGGATGCTGTCCCAGCAGGGGCGCGCGCAGCGCAACATCGGTGAGTACGACATCGACGCCCTGTTCCGCCACATCCCCGAACGCGACGCGTTGAAGTCGGTCGGCATCCACAACAAAACCTGGGAAGACCCGGAGTGGATGGAGACCGCGGCGGCGGAGCGTCCGACTTTCGGCAAGGTTGCGCGCCCGGTCTTTCAACTGACCGGATGGTACGACATGGTTTACCGGGCCACGCTCGACGCATGGACCCCGCTCACGGCGCAGAACGGCAGCACGCACAAGCTGGTCATCGGCCCCTGGTACCACAACCAGTTCCTGTTCGAGAGCTGGGAGGTCGGCGACGCGAACTTCGGTCCGGCCTCGGGATTCGGTACGGCCGAGATGATCGAATTGACCCGTTTGTGGTTCGACGCGACACTGAAGGGCGAGAAGAACGGGATGCTCTCGAGCCGGCCGGTGCGCTACTTCCTGATGGGGCAGGACGGCTGGCACGGCGCCGACGCCTGGCCTCCGCGCAAGAACGTGGAAAGCCGGCGCTGGTACCTGTCCGGCGACGGGTTACTGACCGCCAAGCGCCCCGCCGAGACGGGGTCCGACCGTTTCACGTTCGACCCGCAGGATCCCGTGCCGACCTACGGCGGTGCCAACTTCTTCTACTTCCCCGAAGTCGTCGGCGTACGCGACCAGCGCGAAATCGAGCGCCGCGACGATGTCCTGATGTACACCTCGCCGGTGCTGACCGCGCCGCTGCAGATCACCGGCGCCGTGCGCGTCGGGCTGACCGTGGCGACCTCGGGAAAAGACACGGACTTCACGGCCAAGCTGGTAGTCGTGCGTCCCGACGGCTACGCGCGCATCGTCGAGGAGGGGATCGCCCGTGCCAGCCGCACCGTTGGGTCGATCGAACCCGGCGAGCCGTTCGAGATCGAGATCCAGATCGGCCACACGGCGATCGAGATTCCGGCCGGACGCCGGCTGCGTCTGGAAATCAGCAGCAGCAACTTCCCCAAGTATGACCGCAACCCGAACACCGGAGAGAGGGCCTACACCGCGACAAAGCTCGTGTCCGCCCGGCAGACCGTCTACTACGGCGGTGACCGGCTCTCCTGGCTCGAGCTTCCATTGCGAAAAAAACCGCTCGTTGCAAACGCTCGATCGCGTACCCCGCTGGTACAACCTGCCGCAATGCCCGAACCGGAGGTTGCCGCCGCCGTCGGCGATGACGCATCGCGCTTGATCGAGCAGGCGCGTCAGCAACTGGCCGGCGAGGAGATCGATGCCGCGATCGCATCCCTGAAGCGGGCCGTCGAACTTGCACCCGAAAACAGCGAAGCGCATCACCAACTCGGTCGCGCATATCTGGACAAGCTGAACACCGTGAGCATGTTCAAGAAGCTCGGGTTCTCGAAGAAGACCCGGGCCTCGTACCTGCGCGCGATCGAACTCGATCCCGACAACGTCGACGCGCGGGACAGCCTCGCGGGTTTCTACTTCAACGCTCCGGGCGTCGCCGGGGGCAGCAGCGAGAAGGGCCTTGCGCAGGTCGAGGAGATCAAGAAACGCGATCCTGTGCGTGCTTTGCTCCTGCTCGCCGGGCACTACTCCGGTCAAAAGAAAACCGCCGAGGCCGAGCACGCCTACCGGCAGGTGCTGGAGATCGACGGCAAGAACAAGGATGCCCTGTACTCGCTGGGGTTGCTGTACCAGAGCGAACGTCGATGGGATGAGGCTCAGGCGACCTTCCGCAACGCCGTCGAGAGGACGGCGGACTGGCGCTCGCTGTACCAGGTCGGGCGCACCGCGGCAATCTCCGGTAAGTACCTCGAGGAGGGCAAGCGCGCATTCGAGCGCATCATTGGCGGCGAGGGCGACCCGGCCTACGTAGCCAGCGCCCATTGGCGGCTGGGCATGATTTACGAGCAACTCGACCGCAGGGACCGCGCGCGCGCGGAGTACGAAACGGCGTTGAAGAAACAACCCGATCTCTCCCAGGCCAGGGAGGCGCTGGAGGAGTTGGCGAAGTCCGAGAGTAGGTGAGGGCCGGCGGGCCTTGATAGACCGAACGTAAGAAATAGATCTGTCCCGAAAACCCCGAAAACCCCCAGAAAAAGGTCCTTGATTCCCGTGTGGGTATAGTGTATATATTGTATATGCACAGTAGGCACCATACACCGGGAACCCACGGGAAGCCGCGAGCATGAGAATCGTCCTGTCCAACGCCTCGCCGGACCCGATCTACGAGCAGATCGTCCGGCAGGTTCGGGCGCAGATCCTCAGCGGCGACCTGTCTGAGGGAGACCCGCTGCCCTCGATCCGGGCCCTCGCGCGTGATCTGCAGATCAGCGTGATCACCACCAAGCGGGCCTACGAGGAACTCGAACGCGAGGGGATGCTGAACACGGTCGGCGGGAAGGGCACCTTCGTGGCCGCCCAGAACCCGGAGTTCCTACGCGAAAAGAAGATGAAGACCGTCGAGGAAAAGCTGAGCGAGGCCGTCGACCAGGCTCGTCTTCTCGGCGTCAGCCCCGAGGAGCTCGCCGAGATGATGCGCTTGCTCTACGGAGAGGGAGATTGAAATGAACGCTGCACTAGAATTCGACGGCATCGCCAAGAACTACAAGGGCTTCACGCTCGATCCGGCCACGTTCGAGTTGCCAAGCGGCTACATCATGGGGCTGATCGGCCCCAACGGCGCGGGCAAGACGACGTTGATCAAGCTCGTGTTGAACCTCATCCGCGGCAACGCGGGAGCGATTCGCGTCTTTGGCCTGGACCACCTCGAACACGAGAAGCAGATCAAGGTACGCATCGGCTACGTCCCCGACGAGCCGAAGTTCTACGAGGACATCGCTCTCAAGAATCTGAAGCGCGCGACGGCGCCGTTTTACCCGCGCTGGGATGATGCCCGATTCAACTCGCTGGTCGACGCCTTCGATCTGCCGCTGGATCGGAAGTTCAAGAAACTTTCTCAGGGTCAAAAAACAAAGTTCGCCCTGGCCCTGGCGCTCTCGCAGGGCGCCGAACTGTTGGTCCTGGACGAGCCGACCTCGGGCCTCGACCCCGTCTTTCGCCAGGAATTGCTCAAGATGCTTGGTGAATTGCTCCAGGACGAGAAAACATCGGTGTTGTTCTCGACTCATTTGACTGCCGATCTCGAGCGGATCGCCGATTTCATCACCTTCATCCGCGACGGGCGGATTGTCTTCTCCGCACCCAAGGACGAGGTGCTGGACCGATTCATGCTGGTCAAGGGCGGGCGAGAAGTGCTCGATGCAGCCAGTCGTGGGCTATTCGACGGGATCCGCGTGCACACCCACGGGTTCGAGGGGCTGACCTCGCGTGCCAACGAGGTGCGGCAACGTCTCGGGGATCGTGTGGCGATCGAGCGCGCAAGCCTGGATGACGTGATGGTGCTGATGGAAAGGAAGGTGGAACATGCTGCCTAAACTCCTCTACCGCGAGTGGATCCTGCACCGGCAAGTCGTGATGCTCATGTTCGCTATCTTCGGGGCCTACCAGATCTACGCCCTGTTGAATATGGACTCCGCCCGGGCCTGGATCGTCTTTGCCGCGTTGTACTCGGCGTTCTTGACCGCCGCCCTGTTCATCCGCGAGGACAAATTCCGGGCCACAGGTTGGACCTGCATCCTGCCGATCAAGCGCATCGAGTTGGTTCGCGCCCGTTTC
>Ga0255048_10002260_pt1 | contig 12453 bp, 10 predicted proteins | sample JV7_2_2_MG_FD_183619 | JGI IMG/M metagenome (GOLD analysis project Ga0255048, IMG submission 183619) | Seawater microbial communities from Jervis Inlet, British Columbia, Canada - JV7_2_2 | ecosystem: Environmental > Aquatic > Marine > Inlet | place: Canada: British Columbia | collected 2016-10-06
CAGGGAGCTGGGGTCTGGCAATTCCCGGTACGAGATTTTAATGAATTTAGGGGTGCGTCCAACCGTGGTGCCCAGGTTGACTGTTGCAGATGGGATTGAGGCTGTAAGGGCGTCGATCCCCAGGTGCTATTTCGATCGCGGCAACTGTTCTGACGGGCTCAAGGCTCTCAGGCATTACCATCGCCAGTTTTCTGACAGGACGGGGGATTGGAAAGACCGGCCTAACCATGATTGGAGTTCCCACTCCTGCGATTCATTTCGTTATTTGTGTGTTGGTTTGCGTGATGATGATGGTGATGTTTTATCTGTTGCCGCTCGCACCGGCCGGTTACCTGGGGGCGGTCAGGTTGTGACGCCGCCGGATCACACTTTTGGCTGAGTTGGTGCCGGCGGTCTATGGGGATGTCGTTTTCATTGCGCGGAATATGCGTGATCTGGATGTCGAGGAGATTATGCCGCTGATTTGGTCTGGTAAGGCCGAGGATTTGGCGGCGATGTCCTGTACTGCTGGCGGCATTGCTACTGTTGCGCTTTCTGATGGTTGTCCGGTTTCGGCATATGGCGCTTTTCTGTCACGCCCGTTGATGTGGACTGTCTGGATGTTTGCCACCGATCGGTGGTCTGAGGTTGCGTTGGCCGTGACGAAGGACATCAAGCGGCGGATGATGCCACAGATGATCGATGACGGCGCCGTGCGTTGCGATTGCTGGTCGATGGATGGGCATGACATAGCCCACAGGTGGTTGGAATCGTTAGGTGCTATCCGCGAGGCGTCTGTCGAGGATTATGGACCGTCGCGGAAGACGTATCATTGTTATTCATGGACGCGTTCCCGTCTGGAGCGCGATGGAGATTTTAATCATGTGTTTCGGACCCTTCGCTCCAAAAGCTCCAAAGCCTCCACCGCTCCCGCTCCCGCCAGAGCCGCCCCCGACGCGGGACGATCCGGTGGTGAATCAAGAGGCCACGGCAAAACGCAAACGGAAATTGTCAGCCAAGGGGCGTAGTTCCACCATCCTTACCGGCTCTCTGGGTGATACGTCCGCGGCCGATGTCGGCAAGAAAACTTTGTTAGGCGCTTGAAAGTTGTGTACTCCCGGTATTCAGCGCATGACCCAACAGCCTGGCGTCAAGTCGCCTCTTTCTTCTCTGGGTAATCGTCTGGATCAGGCGCAGCGCCTCGCTGCCTCGACCACTGGCGGTGGCACGTTCCAGGGCAGAACGGTTCTACAGGGCGTCCCGCGTAATAGCGGTGTCGATGCTATACGCAAGACAACGTTCACGGGGGTCTGATGGAAAACGGATTAATCTTCAAGCGTTTCGAGCTTTTACAGCGCAGCCGCGGCACATGGGAATCTCACTGGGAAGAGATCGCAGAACGTGTTTTGCCGCGTAGTGCTGTTTTCACCGGTCAGAGGGAAGCCGGCGACAAGCGCACGGCCAAGCTATTTGACGCTACTGCTTCTTTGGCGTTGGAGCGTTTTGCCGCGGCCGTCGAGAGTTTGCTGACCCCCCGCGGCGCCCGGTGGCATACGTTGCGGACCTCGAACCAGGCTTTGAACCGTGACAATGATGTGCGGCTGTATTTCGACCAGGTCGAACAAGCCATGTTTGCACATCGGTATTCACCGAAAGCGAACTTCGCGTCCCAGGTCCATGAGGGGTACATGTCTCTTGGCGCCTTTGGCACTGCCGGTTTGTTTATCGATGAGGCGCCGGTGCGCGGCGCAATCTACCGGTCGGTCCATCTTGCCGACCTGTTTATCGCTGAAAATGAACACGGCATGATTGACACCGTTTACCGGCGATTTGAAACGTCGGCGCGGAATGTGGACAAGATGTTCCCCGAGGGGGACTTTTCTGACGACTTCAAGAAGACCCTGAAGGACAAGCCCGATCAGAATGTCAGGCTGTTGCATGTTGTGATGCCTCGCGGAGATCGCGACCCGATGCGCCGTGATCGGAAAAATGCGGTATTCTTTTCAGGTTATTTCGAGATCAAATCAAAGCACCTGATTGAAGAAGGCGGATTCGCGACCAACCCTTACATCGTCAGCAGGTATAATTCAGGACCACGCGAGATTTTTGGCAGATCGCCGGCAATGACGATCTTGCCTGATATCAAGATGATCAACGAGATGTCGAAGACGGTCATTCGCGCTGGTCAGAAAGTTGTCGATCCTCCTTTGCTGGTGGCCGATGAGGGCGTCATGTTCCCCATCAATACCAATTCCGGCGCCGTTACGTTTGCCCGGTTGGATGGCCGTAATCAGCCACCTGTCCAACCGCTGTTCACCGGTGCCCGTGTCGATATCGGTTTGGACATGATGGATCAGCGGCGCAAGGTGATCAACGATGCCTTCCTGGTAACGCTGTTCCAGATACTGGTCGAGACGCCGACGATGACGGCTACAGAGGTTTTGCAGCGCGCCCAGGAAAAAGGTGCCTTGCTTGCTCCCACCATCGGCCGGCAGCAGACCGAGATGCTGGGTCCGTTGATCGAGCGCGAGTTCGACATCCTGGACAAGCAGGGTTTGTTGCCTCCGCTCCCCGGCGTTCTGGCCGAGGCCGGCGGGGAATATGAGGTCGAATATGTCTCGCCATTAAGCCGCGCCATGAAGGCCGAGGAAGGCGTCGGCATCTTGCGGACCCTGGAGATGGTTCAGCCGATCGCGGCTGTCGATCCAAACGTCATGGATAATTTCGACACCGATGAGATCACGCGCACCCTGGCCGACACCAATGGGGCGCCCCAGCGCATCTTGCGGAATGAGGATGAGATCGCGGCGATGCGCGATGCTCGTAATCAGCAGCAGCAAATGCAGCAGATGGTCGATAACGCCGGTCCTGCCGCCGATGCGGCCCAGACTATTTCCGAGATGGCGGCAGCGGGGCAGCTACCGCCACCGCAATAACTGTAACCAGGGGGAGCGATGGCCCAAGAACAGAATAAGGTCCAATCTGAGATATTACAGGCGTATCGGGATATCTTCCTACATACGCCACAGGGTCAGATAATTCTCAGGGATTTGATGAAAGTTTGCGGTCTGTATGCGATGACCGGGGTGCGACCAGACGCTGAACTCCAGCACATGGAGGGAGGTCGAGATATGGTGCGCCGGATCATAACTATTCTGGCTCTGGATGAGGAGCAAATTACCGCTTTCACACTTGGCATAAAGGAAGATATAGCAGATGGCTGACGAAGCAGAAGGGTCCGTTTTGACGGGCAACCCGGAAGGCTCCACCGATTGGACTGACGGGCTCGATGATTACAAGGAAGTTATTGACGCAAAGGGATGGCAGTCCAACGCAGACCTGATGAAATCATATGTCAATTTGGAGAAAGCTGTAGGCGCCGATAAGGTGGTGTTGCCGGCAGAGGATAGCGATCTGGGTGAATGGGATGGCTGGGAAAAGCTGGGCACCCCGAAAGAGGCGGCTGATTACAATCTGGCGGCGCCCGAGGGTTTCGACCAGTATGACCAGGGACTATCTGATTGGTTTCGCGAAGCCGCCCACGGTGCGAAACTGCCGGCCTCACAGGCTCAGAAATTACACGACAGTTTTGTCGAACGGATGATGGGCACCTATAATGAACAGGTGGCCGGCGCGCAGGACCAGAACGCCAAATGGGAAGCCGAATTGAAGACAGAATATGGCACCGCTTTTGATGAGCGTGTTGCTACGGCCCGCACTGCCATGCGGGAATTCGGTACACCCGAATTGGGGCAGATTATTGAGGCCGCGGGGCTGGGTTCCAATCCAGACCTGGTAAGAGCCTTCGCCAAGATCGGTATGCAGTTAGGCACCGGACCCCAGTTCAAGGACGTTGAGGGTGCCGGCAGATTCGGAACAACGCCGGAAATGGCGAGAGAACAGATTGCGGAGATCAGGGCCAACCCGGCTCTGATGGATTCCGCACACCCAGAAAACAAGGTGCTGAACGAAAGGTTGACGCGCCTTACGGAATTGGCTTTCGGCACTGATACCGTATAGCCAAAGCTGGATAACCTTTTCGGCCCAGCGAAGAAGGTAGCGGAAGCTACGCGGGGTCCGTTCACCGGGCAACCCTTTCACCTTAATCTCAACTAACGCAGAGGAGTACACCATGAGTGTGCAAATCACGACCGCGTTTGTCGAGCAATATAAGGGTAATGTCGAACATCTGGTTCAGCAGAAAAGTTCGCGCCTTCGTAGCAATGTCTCGGTCGAGACTGTTACTGGCAAGAACGCTTTCTTTGAACAGGTCGGCGTAACCTCCGCTCGCGTTCGCACAACGAGACATGCCGATACGCCGAGAATGGACACACCCCATTCCAGGCGTCGGGTCTCTCTGGTAGACTACGATTGGGCTGACCTCATCGATGATGAGGATCGTGTCCGAATGTTGATTGACCCCTCCGGTCCCTATGCCATGGCGGCGAGTTCCGCTATGGGAAGGGCCATGGATGAGGCAATCATCGACGCTGCTGACGGCACTGCCTACACGGGCGTGGCCGGCGGCACTTCGACCAGCTATGACAGCAGCAACACAGTTGATGTTCAGGTTGGTATCAGCCCCGCGGCTGACACCGGTCTTAATGTCGGCAAGTTGCGCGCTGCCAAGCAAATCCTCGACGCCAACGAAGCCGAGGACGAAGGTCGCACTTGCGTCATCAATGCGAAGCAACTCCAGAATCTTCTGGGCGAAACCGAGGTTACTAGCAGCGATTATGCTGTCGTAAAAGCTCTCGTCCACGGTGAAGTTAGTACTTTTCTGGGTTTTGATTTCGTGAGAACTGAGCTAATCGAGACTGACAGTAACAGCGACCACAAAGTGCTGTTCTGGCAAAATTCGGGCATGAAGCTTGCTATCGGAAGTGAGCCCGCTGTCAAGATTAGTGAGCGTAGTGACAAAAACTACGCGACTCAGGTCTTTTACTCCATGTCCATCGGTGCAACCCGTATGCAAGAAAAGCTTATCGGTTACATCGAATGTGACCCAACCTGAAGGAGGGCTGAAAAATGGCTGTTACAACTCAAAATTCGACTGAGTATGCCAATACCGTCGCCGTCCCGGTTGTCAACAACAACACCACTGAGGATCATGGCAGGATACGGATCATGTTTTTCACTTGCTTACAGGATGGCGCCGGCGATGCGACATCGTCTGTTGTCTTGGGCAAGCTCCCGCCAGGGAGGGTTCGTGTGTTGGCATCTCTTTCCAGAGCCTATGTTAACTGGACCACTGGTTCAGCGACTTTGGACCTGGGTTGGGATGCGTACACCGCAATGGATGGATCGACCACCGCGGCCGATGCAGACGGTCTCATCAACGGACTCAGCGTTGACACTGTTGGATTCCAGACGTTGGAAGGCGCCATCGCGGCCAACCTTCTAACCGGCGGAACCTATGTGTTTGAATCCAAAGATGGGGTCAAAATACGCGCCACCTCGCAAGACACGGCCATCGCCACCGGCGATGACCTTGTCGGCTATCTGGCGTATGTACTTGACTGAGTTTGGGAGGGGGTTAGCGCCCCCTCCTTTCTCTTTCTCACGGTTACGAGAGGTTCCCGATGGCAACAACATTTGTTGAGATTGCCAACCGCGCGATCACGTTCCTGGGTGGCGCCACTATCACCGCGCTGACGGACGACACCAAAGAAGGTCGCGCCTGTAATCGCTTATACGAGCAAACGCGCGACCAGTGTCTGCGTGACTACCCCTGGAATTTCGCTATCAAACGTGTACAGATCGCAGCGAACACCATTTCGCCGGTGTTTGAATATACCAATGCATTTGATTGGCCGTCTGACTGTCTCCGAATCATCGAGGTCGATACCACCGAGGAGTGGGCTGTCGAGGGGCGGCAAATTGTTTCTGACGCATCGGCGCCGCTGGATGTGGTCTATCTGCATCAGGTCACTGATGCCAATCTGTTCGACGCCCTGTTTATCGAGGCTTACGCTCTGCGCCTGGCCGCTGATATTGCATATGATATTACAGCATCTCAGACTGTTGCCCAAAACGCCGAAACTAAATATATGGCGAAGCTTCAACAAGCGCGGTTGGTCGATGCCCAGGAAAGCTTGCCGGCCAGTGAACTATCATGGCTTGAGGTGAGGAACTAGATGGCCCGCGTCAGCATAATCAACACTAATTTTACGGCTGGCGAGTTGTCTGAGGATTTGTTCGGACGTGTCGATATTACGAAATATAACAATGGTGCGGCCACGCTTGAGAATTTCATCGTCCAGCCCCATGGCGGTATCACGCGACGGTCGGGTTCGCGGTTCGTCAAAGAGGTCAAGACCAGCGCCAACGCAACCCGGCTGTTTCCGTTTGAGTTCTCGACCACCCAGGCGTATGTGATTGAGTTCGGGAATCTCTATATGAGATTTTACAAAAATCAGGGTGCGATCCTTGAGGCGACCAAAGCGATTTCCGGCGCAACCGCCGCCAACCCTGTGGTGATTACGTCAAATAGTCATGGTTATTTAGACGGGGATGAGGTCTATATAACCGCCATCGTTGGTATGACTGAACTCAACGGCAAATACTATGTAATCAAGAACAAGACCACTAACACGTTTGAATTGACCGATGTCGATTCCACCAACATCAACGGGTCAGCTTATACGGCTTATTCCAGTGCCGGCACGGTTGCCAGGGTTTACACGGTCACCACCACATTTTTAACAGCCGATATCCCCGACCTGCAATTTGCTCAGTCAGCCGATGTCCTTTATGTGGCACACCCGTCTTACACGCCGCGCAAAATTTCTCGAACGGCGCATACTAGCTGGACGATCTCGGACATCGTATTCACTGATGGACCGTATATCGAGGAGAACATAACGACCACCACCATGACGCCTGGCGCTGCTACCGGCTCCGGTGTGACATTTACGGCATCTGCCGCTACCGGTATTAATGGTGGCGACGGGTTCCAGACCACTGACGTTGGTCGTTTGATCACTGTCGGGCATCAGGCAACGGCCTGGGCGGCATCGACCGCATATGCACTCAAGGCGATTGCCCGTAATTCCGGCAATGTTTATCAATGTATCAAAGCCGGCACATCAGAAGGTTCCGGCGGTCCTTCATCAGAGGGTGATGAGATTGTCGATAACACCGTGACCTGGAAATTTCTCAGGGACGGCGGCATCCAGTGGGGTTATGGCACGATCGCATCGAGGGCATCGACCACGGTGATCACGGTAGATATTACAGAGGCCTTGGGCGGTACAACGGCCGAAACCAAGTGGAAACTTGGTGCCTGGTCCGACACCACCGGATACCCCGCGACAACGGCATTTTACGAACAGCGACTTTTCTGGGCCGGATCAACCGATAAGCCGCAAACATTGTGGGGGTCCAAATCCGGTGATTACGAGAACCATACACCAGGCACCTTGGATAACGATCCTGTTATCTACACCCTGGCTACTGACCAGGTGAACGTCATCAGATGGCTATCTCCCGGCAAAATCATGGCGATCGGCACTGCTGGTGGCGAGTTTACCATTTCCGGTTCGACCGCATCGGATCCGTTAACGCCGACAAATGTTCGAGTTGTACGGGAAGGCACCCGCGGTTCAGACAAGCATACGCCTTTGCGGATTGACAATATTGTTCTGTTTATCCAGCGCCAACAGCGGAAGATCAGGGAATTCGCTTATCTCTTTGAACAGGATTCTTTCAATTCTCCAGATTTGACAATTTTATCTAACCAGGTGGGTAAGGGCGGTATCACCGAGATCGCCTACCAGCAGGAGCCCTCGACGGTTGTCTGGGGTGTTCGCGCTGACGGCCAGTTGGTCGGTATGACCTACCTGCGCGACCAGCAGGTCATCGCCTGGCATCGGCATAAGCTCGGCGGTTCTTTTGGTTCGACTGCTCATGGCGTGGTCGAGAGTTTGTCAGTCATCCCCGGTTCCGGGGAGGACGAACTTTGGATGATCGTCAAGCGCACAGTTAATAATATTACCAGGAGATATGTCGAGTTCATCGAAAGCCAGTTCGATGTTGATGAAAGCATGGTCAAGTCCGATGCATTCTACGTTGACAGCGGATTGACTTTAGATAGCCCTGTGACGATTTCCGCCGCCACCAAGGCAAAGCCGATTGTGATTACCGCATCGGCCCATGGATTTAGCGACGGCGATCTGGTGGATGTTGTCGATGTGGGTGGCATGGATGAGATCAACGACAATCGATACCGGGTAATCGAGAAGACCACTAACACGTTCGAGATCATGGCGACTGCCGGCAAGCCGGTGTCTGGCGCCACAAGGGCAAACCCAGGCAGCATCAAGGTCGTCGCGCACGGCCTCACAACCGGCAATGAGGTTGGATTCTTGGATGTCGCGGGGATGACTCAACTAAACGGGAACGGTTACACGGTTACGAAAGTCGACGCCGATAATTTCACGATTGGGGTGGATACCTCTGCCTATTCTGCATACACCAGCGGCGGTCTGGTTTATCTCAATACGGACGGCGCGGCGTTTACCACCTATACCAGCGGCGGGAAGGTGCGACAGGCGGTTGCTTCTGTCACCGGTCTTGATCATCTGGAGGGTGAAACTGTTTCTTCTTTGGGCAACGGTTCGGTTTATGCGAACCAGGCGGTTTCGTCTGGCGCCATCTCTTCGATCTCCCCGGAGGTCAGCAAGGTGCATATCGGGCTTGGTTCGACGGCGACAGTGAAGACCTTGCGACCGGAAGCAGGTTCGGTCGATGGTGTTGCCCAGGGAAAGACCAAGCGTATTTTTGATACGACGATCCGCTTCAAGCAAACTCTCGGCGCAAAAGTCGGGCCGAATACCACCGACCTTGATGAGATCAATTTCCGAGGTGGCTCCGACCCGATGGATAGTTCGCCACCGCTGTTCTCAGGTGACAAAACGCTGACCTTCCGAGGTGGATGGGAAACGGAAGGGCAAATCGTGATAGTGCAGGATCAGCCCCTGCCCTCTCACATCACGGCAATTATGACGCGCCTCGTAACTAATGATGGGTGAATGAAATGTGTTGGTTTCTGGCGGCTGCGCCGGCTTTGGCGGGAGGAACCGCCGCGGCGGGAACCGCGGCTGCTGCTGCGGCAGCGGGAACCGCGGCTGCTGCTTCGTCAGCCATTCTTGTCGGGACGGCCGGAGCGGGCGCGGCCGGTATCGGGTTTGGCGTCATGGGCACTGCTGGAAGCGCGGCGCTCGCCTCTGCCGGCACGGCTGGGTTATTCGGTGCCGGCGGTGTATTTAGTCTGGGCACCACATTAAGCACTCTGGGGCAAATCGGTTCCGTCGCCATGAAGTTGGCAAGTTCCGCCCAGGGTTCCGCTTATGCCGAATATCAAGCCGGGATGGCCGGGTATCGCGCTCGAATAGATGAGAATAACGCTCTGGCAGCGAGGTATAAATCTGCCCATGACGCCGCTATGTTTGAGAGTAGGTTCAACCTGGCAACGTCTGGGCAAGGTCCGAGTTACGCCACGTCTGGCGTTGTGATCAACCAGGATACGCCGTTAGAGGTTGCCTCTGCGACCTATACAGAGGGGCAGTTGGAAAAGCTGGCTATCCTTTACGGAGGGAACGTTGCCGCCACTGCATCTGAACAGGGCGCCGCGGCCGAGAGAGCCGCATCTGAAGCATACAAAAGTCGAGCAGAAAGCTCCAGAACTGTTGGCGCCATTGGTGCCGGCACTTCTCTGATGGCCGGTGCATACCGCGCCGGGGCGTTTGCTTAATGGCTGTCATTCCCACTTACACGCGACAAGCGAGCATTCCCGGAACTACGGGTGTCCCTGCCCCTCCGATGGTGCCCATCGATAATCAGGTTGCCCAGGCTGGTTTGAATTTCTTCCAGCAGATGGGTAAAATTGGTGTTAATTTAGAGGAATCCCAGCAAGCCAGCGAATTAACGGCCGCGACCGTCAACGCACAGTTGCGGCTAAGTGGGCTTGAAACGGAATTAAAATCGCAACCCGGTATCGACGCGTTGAGCGGGTTCGGCGGTCGCGCGACTGAGATTTATAACGATATCACGAAGACGATGCATCCGAAGGTGCGGAAGGCGTTTGACAGTAAGTGGGCTCTGCTTTCCGGGAAGTCGCAGATTTCCATCCAGGGCACTGCGACCAAGCGCGCTTATTCCGAGATGTTGGGTGATCTTCATACTAACCTGGCTGCGCTGGTGGATGGTATCGCCCCAGGTGGTGACAAGATTGCCTGGTCTTTAGCGACCACCACCGGCGTGGATGCCATCAACCTAGCTGTATCAAAGCACATCATCACGTCTGAGGCAGGGGCTAAATTAAAGCTGAAGTTCGTCCAGGATGTTGCCGAGAACGGTGTCATCGGTTGGATAAATGACCAGACCGTGGGCACCATGGTGTCGGCTTTTCAGCAGATGGATAAGGGGGTATTCGATGAACTTGACATGGGTATGCTGTGGTCTCAGTTGGATGAAAAGAAAAAGGCTAGTTTAACAGCAAAGGCTATCACCAATATCAGCAGGTCGTTGAAATTGGGAGATGACGCAGAACGCCGCACGAATAATAACCTCAAGACAAGCGCCCAGGCTTTGATAGTGGATTTGTATAGAGAAAAGCCCAATGAGAATGCTGAAGACGCGCTGAAGCGGCGTAGAGGCATTATCGATGAACTAGCTAAGAACAAGATGGTGAACCCCGGTACTTTTAACCAGATGATCAAGGATGTAGAGGGGCGCACTAATCGGTTCCTGGTTCGGAAGGACTCAATCGCAATACGCAAGAAAATTCTGATGACCCCGCATTTAGTCACGCATGACGAGATCGTCGAATATAATGGTACAGATCAAGCTGAATTGATGACTATGCTTACCGCCAGGCTGAATGCCAGGACTAGCCGGGCGCGGGAAATCGTTAAGTCATCGCCAGCGTTTGTGCCGGGTGACATGGTCACGGCGCGTATGAAGGGTGACGTATTTGACGCGGCGCAAGCTAACATCTGGACTACGGTTCTGACAGAAATGGTTGAGGCGCGGGATAAGGGTGAGCCTTTTGACCCGGTTGAACGCGCCAATAAGTTGATTGAGGAATTTGAGGAGGGCGAGAAGAAGGATCAGACAAAGGATATTGCTGCCGCCAAAAAGGTATTGGCTGGAATTAAAGTCGAAACAGCCGCCGAGCTCGAAGTCTATATAAATAAATATATGTCGGGCTTGTCGGCCGGCGATGTTGCTAGGCTTAAAAGGTTGGGGAATTTGGTGTTTACAAAATGAACGCAGATGATGTCTATGAAGAATTACTCCTCGCACAGTCCGGTTCCCCGGCCGCTATGTCATCAAGTCTGCCGGCGCCACTTATTGTTGATCCTGTTGGTGCGGTGGATAAGAAGCCAGATTTGAGTCCGGGACAGGGGTCGAGTGTTAATAGCGCAACGCTGCCTAGTCCTGCGCCGCCCATCGCGGGGGCCGGGCCGGGCGGTTCCGACCTGGAATGGTTCCAGCCGGGGTATTCCCAATCCACGTCTGATAGTGTTGCAGGGGTTGGCGCACTGGGGTCCGCGGGACTTGGTTATGGATCGGGGACTGATAAAGAGGAAGTGTCCGTTGCGCAGGATATATTGTCTGGTGCAGCAAGCGGTATGATAAGGGCAGGACGAGACGCAACCGGGGCATTGGCGATGATCATTGGTGCCCCGGCGGATGCTACATACAGCCTTCTTGAAAGTTTTGGCTTTGACGTGGGAGACCCCGCATTCGGTAGCGAAAACATAGAAGAGAATATCAACTCCCTGAGTTCCTGGGTTGTACGCAATATTCCGGGACTTTCAGACCTTGACCAGGATTTCACTGCTTTTGCTGGAGAGAAAGCCAGTATCGAATGGGTTAAAACTCTTGCAGAGGGTATTACTCGGTTTGGCACTGGCGCGGTAACGGGGCCGGTGCAAGCTGTACGGTTGCTGGGTGTTGCTAACCCAGTTGTGCGTGGCATGGCATGGGGCGCACTGACTGACTTTATCCAGGGTAGCGGATCGGCGAAAACCGACCAGACAATGCTTGGAACTATACCGTCGATGATTGAAGGTCTTGACGCGTTGTCCACTCCTGAACGCAAGGAATGGGCGGATACTGTTTTTAATGTCTTCAGGAAGACTGAAAATGACCCCGAAATTATTCGGCGTGTTAAACACTCTCTTGATGGTTTTGTTATAGGAGGGGCCGCTGAAGGGGTAATCTTCTTGGCTATCAAAGCTGTTAAGGCAGTGCCATGGGGCACATTGAATGCGGGTGCCCGACAAGCGGTTCAACGGGCCAAGCAACTCCCGGTGGGCCTGAGTACCAAGGATGTGGGTGACCCCACGATGCGAGAGATGATCTCTCGGGCTGGGAAGAAACTTAATGAAGATGAGATACTCACGCTTATCAACGATGTTGGAACGAATATCCTGGAAACCAGCATAAATAAAACCGGCGTGTCCG
>Ga0255048_10002262_pt1 | contig 12444 bp, 10 predicted proteins | sample JV7_2_2_MG_FD_183619 | JGI IMG/M metagenome (GOLD analysis project Ga0255048, IMG submission 183619) | Seawater microbial communities from Jervis Inlet, British Columbia, Canada - JV7_2_2 | ecosystem: Environmental > Aquatic > Marine > Inlet | place: Canada: British Columbia | collected 2016-10-06
AGGTATCCAGGATCTGGTCGACTCGCTCGGGCAGCTCGGGGTGGACGTTCACGTCGAGGCGGAGACCGCGCAGCTGACCGCGACGGAAGCGTTGCTCGTGCTGCGCGTCACCCGCGAAGCCCTGCGCAATGTGGCGGCCCACGCCCACGCCACCGAGGCGGAAGTTCGTCTGATTGAGTGGCGAGGAAGGCTCGTGCTGACGATTCGCGACAACGGTTCCGGGTTCGAGCCATCGAGCAAAAAGGTCGGTCACATCGGCCTGCGCCTGCTTCATGACGTCATCCGCGATGCCGGTGGCGAGCTGACGATCGAATCAACGCCGGCCGAGGGGACTACGCTGCGGGTCGAACTGAAGATGGTGCAATGATCCGTGTCCTCATCGTCGACGACCACATGATGGTGCGCGTGGGCCTCGAGCGTCTGCTCGAATCGTTCGACGACATAGAGGTCGTCGGTACCGCCAGCAGCGGTACCGAGGCGATTACTCTGGTGACTGACACCTCGCCGCAGGTCGTGCTGATGGACATGGCAATGCCGGGGATCGGAGGTATCGACACCACCAGGCTGCTGACCGAGGCGCACCCCGAGGTCACCGTGATCGCCCTCAGCACCCACAACGATCCTCAACATGTCGCCGGGGCACTCGGTGCCGGCGCCCGCGGCTATCTCTTGAAGGATGTCGGACCGGAGGTCCTCGTCGCCGGAATTCGGTCGGTGGTCGACGGCGGCGCCCCTCTGAGCCCATCGATCTCGGCGCAGCTCATGCGCAGCGGCTGGAAGATTGACACCCCGTCCATCCAGCTGACGCAACGTGAACTCGAAGTCCTGCGACTCATCGTCGAGGGCAACCAAAACAAGCAGATCGCTATCGCCCTCGGCATCAGCGTGAAGACTGTAAAGACGCATTGCAGCCGTTTGTTCCAGCGCATCGGCGTGTCGGACCGCACCCAAGCCGCCGTCTGGGCCGAGCGGCACCTGCCCACACGCCAACAGGAAATCTGAGCCGAGTCGAGGTCGACTCGACCCGGCGAGCTCGAGTCGGCGCTTCGTTCCAATCACGACCCGGCCAATCACGACAAGGACGGTTCTGGGTGCTTGGGTTCTGGGTGCCTGGTCGGGTGCTTGGTCACACGCCGCACCCACAACCTGTCGCTGCGCAGCACGAGTAGCCAGGCGACCACCACGACGTTGATCAACAACAGCACCACACCGGCATAGATCGCGGCTCGCACGTGGACGCTCAACGTCGACCGCCTCGCCGCACACACCCCGTCGCAGACATCCAAGCCGGCCAGCTCGGCCGCCGCCGCCTCCTCCGCAGCCGTTTCCTCATGATTCAGCTCCGCCATCAGATCGAGGTGGCGCGTCTGAAGGCGGTAGTCGTAAGCAGAGCTGTTGACCACCTCGGCGAGCCCGACGGCACTACAGATCGAGATGATCAACAACGCCGAGGCGCCGACGCGCCTCACCGCGTGCTCGCTCCGCGCGACCCACCGGCGCGCCACCATCAAGGCGAGCCATACCGCACCGACGTAGACCGGGACCATCAGGGTCGAGTCGCGCAGCCAACGATCGAACGGCGATCGGTTGCGCTCAATCGCGCCGACGGCTCCCTGCAGGGATGTCACGACTGCGCCGTCGACGTAGGCGAGCACCACGGCGAACACCGCAACCGTCCTCCACGACACGCGGAGCTGATACCGCTCGTCGATCGGACTTTCGATCGTTTGTTGGCTGGACATCATCGCTCCTCAACTCTTGCGCCGGCGTCGACTAGGTGATTTCCCAGCCGAACATCATGGCGTGATCTTCGTGCGCCAGGTTGTGGCAGTGCGCCACATATGGTCCGACGAAGTCACGGAAGCCGCGGTAGATAATCACATCTTCGCCAGGGTCGAGCGCGATCACGTCTTCTCTCGAATTGTCGTCGGGATGGTCGGCGCCAGCCTGGTTCAGGACAACCTCGCCATCTCGCATGATGTTTTGATGCTCCTCCATGTGGAGGTGCATCGGATGCACCCATCCCCCGCCGCCGTTGCGGATCTCCCACAGGTTGAAGCTCCCCATCGGCTGTTGTGCGAGCGGACGCTTGCCGGCCGGGTTCTTGAGGCTCCTCAGCACGTTCTCGGGGTCGAACGGCTCGCCGTTGACGAGCCACTCGAGCTCGCCGCCGGCGCTGCCTCGCTCGACCTCGAAGATCATGCGGTTGTCCATCAAGTCCTCCCAGTTCTGGGGCACCGGTGGAAGCGCACGCAAGAAGGTCGGGATCTTGCTCACGTCGGGCTCGTGGGGAGGTGGGTTATCCCCGATCACGATCTTCATCATCGGCACCTTGTAGTCCGCGTCGTCCCCGAACCGGTCCGATTTGTCCCACATCCGCCCATCGGTCATCTCCATCGTGTTGGTCAGGTAGATCACGTCCCCCTTGGTGGTGGGCGTGCCGTCCTGATACCTCGTGAAGTCCACGATGACCTCGCGGCGCTTGGCCGGCCAGAGCTCGAACGAGTCGCGTGTGATCGGGTGCGGAAGCAGGCCGCCATCGGAGGCGATCTGGACGAACTGCATGCACTGCTCGCCATCGGGGATGCGGTACTGGCCTTGCAGCTCGTCACCGGAGTGGCCGAGATCCCTCGCAGCCTTGGGCCCCTTGGTCGAGCTCATCAGCTTGAAGTCATAGATCCGCGCAATCGAGGCGTCGAGAAAGCGGAACCGGTACTTGCGCCGTTTGACCTCGAGCACCGGATACGCCGTGCCGTTGACCGTGAACAGATCGCCGACGAAGCCCTTGTTGGGGAAGTGCTTGTAGAAGGACTTGCCCCACCACTCGGGGTGTGTGCGCGGGTTTCCGGCCTCAGGGTAATCGCCCATCCCGTCGTGCATGTCCTGGTGGATCGTGACGCCATCGTCGAGGGCGACATCGTAGAACGCCAGCGGGATGTCGTATTTCACATCGAATGAACCGTCGGGGTTGTCCGTCCGCCTGCCCGGCAACTGGAGGCCGTTCTCGTTCGTTTCGTCGCCCATGTCGAGGACAGGGTCATAGATCGGGTAGAGCCCGACCATGCCCTTGTAGACGTTGGCTCCAGTGCGGTCCATGGTGTGGTCGTGGAACCAGAAGAAGGTCTGCTTCTCGCGGGCGTCGCCGCCGGCGGGCCAATTGAGGTACAGATTGTCGCACCACTGCCCGGGCGAGTATCCGTGGTGCTTCGGGCCCGACACCATCGAGTAGTGCGGATTACCGTCGCTCTCAGGAGCCGTGTGGGCGTTGTGCAGGTGTGTCAAGAACAGGAATTCCGGGTCGCCGAAGTCCTGCCGGTCGAGACCCATCGGGTTCTCGTCGAGCCTGTTCGTGAATCGCACGATTGCTGACTTGCCGTACTCGGCGTTGATCATCGGCCCGGGAAACGTGCCGTTGAAGCCGTAAATGGTGCTGGCCGGGAGCAGCCGCGGTCCGGCTTTGACTCTCCGACCGTTCTCGTCGAACGATTTGGTCCGGTCCCCGCTCTTGTCGATCGGGAGAACCTTCGACGTCGTGAACGAGTGGGCGTCGACCGTCAGGTCGATCTTGTAGACGAGCGGAGACCCGTACCCGACCTTGGGGTCGGTCGGCCAGAGTTGATGTCGCTCGTTGCCGAGCGAGCTCTGCTGGCCGGGGCCGGCTCCGGGCGGGTCTGCCCAGCTGCTGTAGTCCGACGACGGGGCCAGCGCCTTGGGAATCGGCAACTCGTCATCGAAGGGATGAAGGATCAGCGGGCTGGTCGGGAAAGTCTCACGGTAGAGCGAATCAGCCCACGCGATCGTGGCTGCGTCGAAGACGCCGTCGACCGACCAGAGGCCTTTTCGTTGCAGGTCCGGCACCCACAGAGATCCGACGCCGCCCATCGCGATCGCCGCCGTGCCGGCCGCTCCCCACCTCAAGACGGTCCGCCGAGGAACGCCATCCGGGTCGGTGTCGTCCTGTGAGGTCGTGCTTCTCAGTTGCTCTTCGCCGTCCATGACGAGTCGCCCCTTTCCGTTTGTAGTGTTTCGAACCACGCACCGCTATGGCGTGGCCGATGCCGCCTCTCGGCGGCGCATGAGGTCGTACTGCGACTGCTTCCGGTTCGGCACAAAGCAAGACGTTCGCCTGACACCGGCATCTGCACTCTCGACGGCGCATACCGATCGCGATCGAATACTTCAGTTCGTCCGCCCGAGCAATGCCCGCCAACTCCCCGTTTGCTCATGCTCGCCCTCGATAGGAGCGATGTCGATGCCGCCGCATGTGACTACAACACCTGATCGTCAAGCGACAGACAACATGACCTTCCGGACTCGGTCGAACGGCGGCAGTGCGGCGATCGCGGGTACTACAAAGGTCGTAAGACCCATCCACGTGTTATACCGGCCGCGCGTCTGCCCACACGCCTTGTGGTCAACGAGCCGGTTAATGGGGTCCCACGGCTGACGCCGCCGTGATCAACATCAGACATTATCGCATGTGACATTCGTCACACACGTGCGCGAGATCGGTAGGTCCGAGAGGACTTTGCAGACGGCCTCCGTCGAGGGCGCTGCGCCGGGTGTGCGAGGTTCGGTGGGTTTGTATGTGAGCTACATGTGTCACACGTCAAGACTGCGCGAAGTACCTCCGATCAGCCCAACCGCAGGCTCCACCTCGGCGTGACTCTCGTTGTTAGCCGCGTTTTCCGCGTCTGCAGCGAGCCTTCACCCAGAGAAGAGGACGTAGCCATGATCCACCAGTCCGAGTTCGTGCTCCAAGGCCGTTTCGGCCGAAACCTTCCGATGGTGATCAGGTGAGCCTCGCCAACACAAACGGGGACACTGAGCCAACCGGCGGGTCGACCGCGACAGTCCTGATCGTCGACGATCATGCCATCGTTCGCCAGGGGCTGGAGCGATTGTTCGAAACGGTTGCCGACATCGAGGTTGTGGCGTCCGCGACAAATGGGTTCGAGGCGATTGCGCTCGCAGCGGAGCTTGAACCAGATGTCATCCTGATGGATCTGTCGATGCCCGAGCTCGATGGGGTGGAGGCCACCCGGCGGATCGTCGCCAGCGGTTCAACAGCTCGCGTCGTCGTTCTCACCTCGTTCAGCGACGATTCTCGAGTTCTCGATTCGCTCGACGCCGGCGCCGACGGCTACCTCCTCAAACACATCGATCCAGACGCACTGTTTGACGCCGTGAGGGCCGCCAAGGTCGGCGACGCACCGATCGATCCGCGAGTTGGGTGCCTGCTCCTCGACAACCGAAACAGGACGACCGCCAACCCTGGCCACCTCACCCCGCCCGAGGCAGTCGTGCTCGAACTGGTCGGCGAGGGCCTCGCCAACAAGCAAATCGCACGTCAACTTGGGATCTCTGAGCGCACGGTCAAGGCACACCTCACGAGCGTGTACCAGCATCTCGGCCTATCAGACCGCGAGCAGGCAGCACTGTGGTCACAACGCCACCGGCCGCAGCTCTCGAACGAACCATCGGCTCGACCATCGAACCAGCGCCTCCGCACCGTCTCCTGAAGGGACGGTCAGGCTGAGGCCTCGATGAGGATGTCGCTGCGGTCCCCAGAAGTGATCACGATTCGCTCGAGTGCATCGGTTGCCATCGAGGTCGCTCCGGTGACCTTCGCTCGCCCGGTCGGTGTCGGGCCCCACGTCGCGGCGGCGCTCCAGATGCCACCGTGATCCACAGCCCAGAGCTGGTATTGCTCGCGCTGCGGCAACCCCGCCAGCTCGACAGAGATCTCGGTGCCCCATCCCCGAGCGCTCGTGAAGACAGCCGTCGACTCGGCCTTGCTCATCGTGACCGCGGCTGCGATATTCACCGGTGGTCCAGGCTCGGTCGAGGCAACGTTGTTGGCGACCACGAAACCGCCGAGCGCAAGCAGCGCCGCCGCCGCCGTACCGAGCGCGGCTACCCGCCAACGCTTCCGACTCGTCCGCAACCGCCGCTGCTCGATTTGGATCCTCGACGAGATTGCGTCGGCCGTGCTCGCTACGTGATCGAGCTCACTTCGATCGATCTGCGCCAGCAGGCCGGAGATCGGGGCGAACGATCTTACGTCGTGAGAACAGATCGGGCAGTCGTCGAGGTGGCGCTCAAAGGCGCGACGGTCGTCGGGCTCGAGCGCTCCTAATGTGTAGGCGCCTGCCCATTCGCTGAACTCTTCGTGATTCGAGGTCACGTCACAACACCCCTCGCTCTTCCAGCGCGGCCCGTAGGACCCGTAATGCGTAGTGGAGGCGGGACTTCACAGTCCCGTCCGGGATGCCAAGCCGATCGCCGATCTCTCGGGTCGAAAGCCGCTCCCAGTAAGCCGCGACGACGACCGCCTGATGATCCGATGAGAGTGACCGTAGACCGTCGGCGATCAATGAGCGGTCGACGAGTTGGGCGACCTCGAGATCATCGCGTCCGTGGTCGGGCGTTTCGGCCGTGGGGATCGAGCGCAGATGACGACTGCGTCGCCTGTGGCTCGTCGCAGCAACATTGCGAGCGATCCCAAAGATCCATGCCCGTTCTGTGCCGCGCTCGATGTCGAACTGGTGGTACTTGTGCCAGGCCGCTAGCACTACGTCTTGCACGACCTCTTCGGCGAGGGCGTTGTCCGAGAATCGCTGCCTAGCCCAATGCTCGAGCGCTGGCCCATGTGCCTGATACAGCGCATCGGCCAGCGAATCCGAGCCCGCTACCAGAGGCAAGCCATCGTGCGTCACTGGAACCTTATGTTCACAGGTCCCGGTGCAACTGTCGGTTCACCCATCGATCGCGTCACCCGAGGCGGCGACCACATACCAGACGTCACCGACACCTTGCCCATTCGTGTCACCAGCCACAGAGTCGTTGGCGAAGTAATACAACGGCCAACCGTTGTACGTCGCTTGAACATCACCATTGGTCCGCTCCGTCGTACCCAACAACCCAGCATCGAGACCATCGCCAACATCGCTCACCTCACCGATCGGCGGCCAGTTCTCCTCACACTGGTCATAACAAGTGCTGTCACCTTGACCATCAGGCACAAACAAATACAACGTGTTGCCATCAGCATCGGCGACGAACTCACCGAGATCGCCCGCCGCCAAACCGATCACCGCACCAGCGCCACCATCGATCGCGTCGCCCGAGGCGGCCACCACATACCAGACGTCACCGACACCTTGCCCATTCGTGTCACCAGCCACAGAGTCGTTGGCGAAGTAATACAACGGCCAACCGTTGTACGTCGCTTGAACATCACCATTAGTCCGCTCCGTCGTACCCAACAACCCAGCATCGAGACCATCGCCAACATCGCTCACCTCACCGATCGGCGGCCAGTTCTCCTCACACTGGTCATAACAAGTGCTGTCACCTTGACCATCAGGCACAAACAAATACAACGTGTTGCCATCAGCATCGGCAACGAACTCACCGAGATCGCCCGCCGCCAAACCGATCACCGCACCAGCAGCCGGTTCAACAGCCGGCTCAACAGCTGGTTCGGCAGCCGGCTCCACGGCTGGTTCGGCAGCCGGCTCGGCAGCTGGCTGAACAGTCGGCGCGGCGGAGTCTGTGTCGGCGGGTGCATCCGTGGTCTGTGCACTGTCATCACCATCGTCGTCGCCGCATGCCGCCGTCAACAGCGCCAGCGCAGCAGCGAATGCAGCGGTTCGTTTCAAAATCATTCGATTCCTCCGAGGACGGTTGTGTTGTCGGGGGGTGATACGCCCACCGACAACACATCGGTTCAATCGAATTCTCGGTCCGCGCTGATTTCGAACCCTCGACTACCTCTCGCTGCCGTCAGGCGAATGCCGCTCGCTGCGGTCAGGGCCCAGAGGGACCTTGGACCCTAGAATCGGGCGGCAACCCCTGCACACCCTGTCGCAGGGAACTGATCTTGAGGAATGGGGGCATCAGTGGACTGTGCGTCAACCGATCCCGGCTTGTCACCGGAGGGTCAGGCGATCGTCGATGCGACCCATCGCTTTGCTCGAGATGTGATGCGCCCGATCGGCAGGCAACTCGACCGGTTGGCCGACCCGGCCGACGTGATCGCCCCGGACTCGGCGTTGTGGGATGTCCATGCCAAGTATCGCCAGCTCGGCGTCCACCAGTTGGGAACACTCGATGGGTTCGACCCCAAAGAACGCTCGTTGTTGACCGCCCTCATCAGCGAGGAGATGGGGTGGGGCGACAGCGGACTGGCGATCAGCCTCTCCGTGGGTGGCTTCACGCGCTTCTTTGTACCGCTCACGGGCGACACCGATCTCATCGATCGCTATGCCAACTCGAACAACACGTCGATCGGCTGTTGGGCGATCACCGAACCCGACCACGGCAGTGACACTCTCAGTTTCACCGAGCCATCGTTCACAAGTCCAGCGGTGAAGGCAAACTGCATCGCCCGACGCGACGGCGATGACTATGTGATCCGCGGCACCAAGTCGGCGTGGGTATCGAACGGCACGATCGCCGACGTCGCCACCTTGTTTTGCTCGATCGACGGTGATGCCGGATTTGCCAAGGGCGGGGTCTGCATCGTGCCGCTCGATCTGCCGGGGGTTTCGCGCGGACGGCCGCTCGACAAGATCGGTCAGCGCGCGCTACCGCAGGGCGAGATTCACTTCGACGACGTCCGGATACCGGCTCACTGGATGGTGATCGACCCCGACGCATATATCGCGACCGTCGAGATGGTGCTCGCATTCGCTAACGCCCATATGGGAACAACCTTCGTGGGAGTAGCGAGCGCGGCCTACGACCTGGCGCTCGAATACGCCCGTAGCCGTGTACAGGGCGGGGCGCCGATCTCGGATCACCCGGCGGTCCGATCCCGTCTGTTCAAGATGTTCACCAAGGTCGAGGCGGCCCGTTCTCTCGCACGGCGGGTCGCAGTGATGGGCGCCGAAGAACCCCAGCCCGTTCGCTACTCGATCGCTTCGAAGACGTTCTGCACGAACGCAGCGTTCGAGGTCGCCAGCGATGCGCTCCAAATCTTCGGAGGCAACGGAATGGCCCGCGAATACCCGATCGAAAAACTGCTCAGAGACGCCAGGGCGTCGATGATCGAAGACGGCTGCAACGAGATGCTCAGCATCGTCGGCGGCGCCAAGCTCTGAAGCGACTGAAAGGACTGGACAGATGGAACTACGCGAGGTCATCGGACGGCGACGATCGATCAGATTCCTTCGGCCCTATCAGCCGGTCGAACCCGAGAAGATTCAGCTGATGCTCGAGGCGGCCCGCCGAGCTTCGCACTGGGGGAATGTGGGCGGCTTGCGGGCGGTCGTGGTATTTCGCGACTCCGCACCGCCCGAGACGATCGAGGCGCTATTCGCCCCGATCGCCGGCTACCAGATCCGACGTGCTCCGGTGACCATCGTCTGGTTCTTCGATGCCAATGCCGTCGACGAGCAAAGCGACCGACTGCGCGAACTCCTGCATGCCGGTGCGCTCGGAGTCGGCGAATCCAAGTTCGACGATCTCGAAGGAAAGATCATTCCCTTCTTCGAGGAAATCCGCGAGATGCTCAAGGCATCTGGGATCAACGAGGTCGATTGTGGTCAGGGCATCGCTCAGGCGACCCTGATGGCCTACGAGCAGGGTCTCGGAACCTGCTGCCTCGGCACCGCCGACACCGATCAGATCCGACAACAGCTCGGACTCCCCGACGGGTGTCGAGTGTTGCTGCTACAGACGGTCGGATACCCGGCCGAATCGTGGGAGGCCGGCGGGCAGCGACCCAGGCAACCCTTCGAGAAGCTCTTCCACATGAACGAATACGGCACACCGTTCCCGAGGTCCGAGGAGGTCGTCGCCGAGCTGACCGAAGACGGCCTTTTCACTCGCCCTGCCCCACTCGCCTGGCGCCAAGCCGAACTCGAGTGGCTGCAAGAGGCGCTCGACATCCCCGGTAGCGGGCTGATCTGACCCGACCGCCTCGACGTTAGGAAAGAGCGCAGCATGAAGAGCACCGCAATCATCGCCGGAGTCGGCATGACGACCTTTGGCAAGCACCTCGACGAGGGGCTCAAGGCGATCGGCGGGCAAGCGGTCACCGCCGGGTTGGCCGATGCCGGCATTACCGGAACCGATCTCGAAGCTGCCTATGTCGGAAACGCCGCCGCCGGATTGATCACGGGTCAGGAGTCGATCCGAGGCCAGGTGGTGCTGCGGGGTATCGGGCTGGGGAAGCTGCCGGTGATCAATGTCGAGAACGCCTGTGCCAGCGCTTCGACCGCTGTCCATCAAGCGGCCGCGATGGTGACCGCTGGAATGTACGACTGCGTCCTCGCGCTCGGCGTCGAAAAGCTTTACCACCAAGACAAGAGGAAGTCGTTCAGCGCCTTTAGCGGGGCCGTCGATGTCGAGTTGCTGACCGAATTCATGGCTGGGCTGAAGAAGTCGGCCGCCAGCCAAGGTGCCGCTTCGGCATCGAGCGGTGCCGGCGAGAACAGGTCGATGTTCATGGACATCTATGCCGCCGTGGCGCGCAACCATATGGCCCGCTACGGCACCACCGTGGAACAGTTCGCGGCCATCTCGGCCAAGAACTCGCGACACGGTCATCTCAACCCCCGCGCCCAGTTCCGCGACGAGTTGACCATCGAGGATGTGCTGGCGTCGACGATGATCGCCGAGCCACTCACCCGCCCGATGTGTTCGCCGATCGGCGATGGCGCTGCAGCGGTGATCCTGGTCAGCCCGGATCGGGCCCGCCAGCTCGGAATCAAGAATCCGGTCCGTATCCGATCGACGGTCTTGCACTCGGGCTGGGACCGAGATCCCGGCGAGGACGACGTTGCGAGATTGTGTGCCAAGCAAGCCTACGAGGAGGCCGGAATCGGTCCCGGCGATCTGAGTCTGGTCGAGTGCCATGACGCCACCGCTCCAGCAGAGCTCTTCGCCTACGAAGCCCTCGGGCTGTGTCCCACCGGCGAGGGCGGTCGGCTGATCGACGAGGGAGCGACCGCGCTCGGGGGCCGCATCCCGGTCAACACTTCGGGCGGTCTGCTTCGCAAGGGTCATCCGGTCGGAGCGACGGGGATCGCCCAGATCGTGGAACTCACCGAGCAGATCCAAGACCGATCGGACGCCAGGCAGGTGGAGGGCGCGGCCGTCGGGTTGGCCCACAATGGCGGCGGCACGATCGGTACCGACGCGGCCGCGATGTGCGTCACGATCGTCTCGAACTGAGCTGCCGTCATGCGCCAACGCAACGACGGCGTGCTCGCCGACATGATCCGCAACCGGGCCCAACAGTCGCCTGATCTCGACGTGCTCAGATTCGAGCATCTCAGCCTCGACGATGGTGCCACCCCCGACGAGATCCGTACCTTCGCCGATCTCGACGCCAATGCCAACCGGCTCGCCAAGGCGCTGATCGAACGAGGCATGCAGCGCGGCGACCGGTTCGCGCTGATGTTGCGCAACCACCCCGAGTTCGTCGAGGCGCTGATCGCCGCATCGATCACCGGCACCGTGGCCGTGCCGATCGACGCTCGCACCAAGGGCGACAAACTTGCGTTCATGCTCCGCGACGCCGGCTGTCGAGGCGTGGTTTGCGGCGACTACACGCTCGCAGCGGTGAACGCCGCCCGAGGCTCCACTCCCGACATCGATTGGATCTTGGCTCTGCTCACCGGAGACAAGTCGGCACCCGACCCGAACGACATCGCCGGGCTCGAATCGCTCAGCTCGGTTCTCGATCGGCCAGAGGTCACCGTCGACGTGCGGCTCGAGCACCCATCGGACCCGCTCCAGATTATCTACACCTCCGGCACCACGGGCGATCCCAAGGGGGTCGTGTTCCCGAACGAGCGCTTCGGCAACTACGCGATGGTCGGGCTTCTGCTCGGATACACACCCGACGATCGTCCCTACACCGGGTTGTCGCTGACGCACGGCAACGCTCAGGCCGTAACCCTGGCGCCGTCACTGAGCATGGGCCTGCGCGCCGTATTCAGCCGTCAATTCACGAAGTCGAAGCTGTGGGATGTCTGCCGCATACACGGATGCACCTCGTTCAGCTTGCTGGGTGGCATGTCGACGGCGGTCTACAGCGAACCCCCCAAGAGCGACGACCGCCACAATCCGGTTCGCTTCGTGGTGAGCGCCGGCATGCCGCCGGCGATCTGGGAGTCGTTCGAGCGGCGCTTCGACGTGCCGGTGTTCGAGTGGTACGGAGCGATCGAGGGCGGTCTCGCCTTCAAGCCGATCGGTGAAGGGCCGATCGGATCGTTCGGTCGGCCGCTCGGGGCGCTCAACATGAAGATCCTCGACGACGACGACGTGGAGTGCCCACCCGGCGTCTCGGGCGAAATCTGCTCACGCCCGGCCGGCGGTGGTTCGGCGGAGGTCGAATATCACGACAACCCCGAGGCCTCAGCAGCTAAGACCCGCGGCGGCTGGCTGCGATCGGGCGATATCGGCCACACCGACGAGCAAGGTTGGTTC
>Ga0255048_10002263_pt1 | contig 12443 bp, 9 predicted proteins | sample JV7_2_2_MG_FD_183619 | JGI IMG/M metagenome (GOLD analysis project Ga0255048, IMG submission 183619) | Seawater microbial communities from Jervis Inlet, British Columbia, Canada - JV7_2_2 | ecosystem: Environmental > Aquatic > Marine > Inlet | place: Canada: British Columbia | collected 2016-10-06
GCTAAAGTCAACAGTTTTTCAAGCTCTAAGGGTAGAGCATCCCATTCATTTATTACCTTTTCGGTAATTATGCATCAGGAATAGCTTCTGATATATCTAATTTTTGACCACCAGGAAAAATAACAGTCCCAACTATATTCCCATCAACATCAGTTCCTTCAGCAGCCTTATCATATATAGCTGCTAATGGGTCATTAGGTGCTTTTTGTATCTGAATTACTCCTGATACATCAGAACCAATATCAACAGGATTTATATCGTTTGCAGCATCCTGCCTGCTATTATGTAATTCAGCAGCTCCATCACTTTTAAATCCTATCCAATAAACCTTATCTTCTGTAGTTCCAGATGGAACGGTACCAGTATCCCCGGATTTTTTATGCAGAATAACTCTATCACAAGTATTAATATTTTCATCAGCTCCAAAAGCAGAATCAAAAGTAATTTCATTTGTATCTGATCCGTAATTAGTGTTAATAGGAAAAGATATTATTTCTTTTAATTGAAACTTTGAAGGATTAAGGGGATAATTATTTTTTTTATGGTCAAGTGAACCTATTAAGCCATAAGTTTTGTTTGGATCATCCGCAGTAGCTTTATCCTTATAAAGTAAACAAGTGGAGCTACAATAACTCTTGGAAGGATTATTTTTATCATAATTATGATGAAAAGAAGGTATTTTTAAATATTTATAATTGTTGCCCTTATCATCTGTAAAATCTACTGTTAATCCCATTGTTTTATTTTTCCTTTCTTATAAAATTAAGTTAATAAAGTCCAGGCAGTTGAACCATCTGTATTATACGCTGTTTGACCAGTGGCAGAAGCATTTAAACAAATACTTCCTTTTGGAGCTGTAATAGTAGTATTAGGATTAGTTTCATTTGATACCCAAATTTCAGGTGAATTACTAACCCCTGAATAACTATCCATTTTTCTAAAATTAGAACTAACTGTTACCTGATTAGTATAAACCAGAGATCCATCGGCACCCATTTTTAAACGTCTTTTTACTGGATTAGGGGTAGCAGCAGCAGCTCCGACATCAGGAATATCTACTGCCCATATTGCCCCACCAGCAGTAGGAGTCCCGGTATTTGCTCCTAATTCAATAATAAAATCTTTTCCTTTTATATTATTTCCTGTTCCAGCAGCAGTATGATAAATAACTGGTATAGTGGAAGTTGCTAGAATACAAGTTTCACCAGTTCCAAACCAAACATGATTTATAGGCTCACTTACTGAACCAGCAATAAAAGTATTAGCAGCATTAATATCTACATTAGCACCTAACCCTATTACCTCATCAAATCCATTAGAATTACCAGCTTTCCCAATAAGAACACTTCTTAAAGAATTAAGATTTGTAGCTAAAGCACCTATTGTTATACAATCAGTTCCACCAACTACGGATAAGCCTATTTCAACTCCTGAAGCTCCAGGGGTAATTCCTTTTCCTACTGAAGAATTATTGGTAGTTGATAATCCTGCTAATGGACCATAACCCACATGAGTACTATCAGTTGATGTTAAACACTGGTAGCCTATTGAGGTAGCTCTTAAACCGCCTCTAGCTTCTAAACCGTATTTTTCACATGTTCCACCACCACCATTATCACGAACGGAATTGGTAATATAACAAGCTCCTGCTCCACCTGTTCCAGCAGAAACATTTCCTATTTCTACAGCCCCCCATGTAGAAGGAGTAGTCAATGTACTATTATTGGCAGCTTTTAATGAAAGGGGATACCTCATAATAGAAGTATCCGTACGATCTGATAAGCCCAAATGCATTTTAAGATCAGTTACGCCTGTAGACTGTAAAACTATTGTTCCATATCTGGGGGTTCCTGCTGCTTTTCTTACCTCAAATAATTGACCAGAGCAAGAACTCCCCCCATCATTGGCTTTATTAGTATTTTTAATTTTTAAACTACTATAAGCGGTCACTTCTGCAAAAGTAGTTAAATCAAAAAGGCTGCTATCTACATCAAAGCATCCTAATCCACCAGTTACAACAGATGTCACTCCTGTTCCAAAGTCAGGAACTATATTAATCATTTGAAAATTAGTTCCGTCATAGCTTAGTAAATAAGCTTTTCCAGCTACAATTTCATCAGCTTCTAATGTAGTGGTGGCGTTTTTAAAAATAGTTTTTACACCAATTCCATCAACATTTAAAGAAGCCCCACCAGTATTATTACTCCCAAAAATAACAGAGAAAAGCATCCCCTGTAAATCGGCCTCTATAACGGCCTTTCCAGTAGTTAATGCATAAGTATCTGTTCCTGTCGTAGAGCCTTGCAAAAACCTCCAGGGAATAGTTATATTATTAGTACCACTAAGGATATCCTTAAGACCTGTTTTAAACTCAAAATCAACTCCTGTTTTTTGTTTAAATACAGCAATTCCACCACCTACATTAGAGGCTGTATTAGCTTCTCCGGCAGCAGCAGCAGCAACAACATTACTTATCTGAAAATTAGTTCCATCATAAACTAAGTTGTAATATCTATTTGCAACTAAATCTCCAGATACTAAAGCAGTAGAACCATTTTTAACAATAGCTTTGGCTCCAATTCCATCAATATTTAAGGTAGCTGCTCCAGTATTATTATTAGCAAAGCTAACAGAAAAATTCATTCCTGATAAATCACCAGTAACCAAAGTCAATCCCGTTGTTATTACATAGGCATCTGTTCCGGTAGCATTTTTAGATAAATACCTATAAGGAATAGTAAAATTATCTGTTCCGGTAAGGATATCTTTTAAGCCAGTCTTAAGCTCAAAATCAACTCCTGTTTTTTGTTTAAAAACTGTTATTCCACTGCCAACATTAGAGGCTGTATTCGCCTCACCTCCACCACCGGGAGCTGATGGGTATTGCTCTACTCCACAAGCTGTCATATATCTTCTCCTAAGTTATTTTTTTATAATTAATCTATAGAAACCACAACCTGTAAAAAAGCCTCTGCTGTTGAGTCAGAGATAGTAACTATTAAAGATTGACCAGTATCAGCAAAGAGAACGTTATGAAAAACATTAAAATCCCGATCAAGTATTCCACCAGGATCTTTAAAACGAAATTTCCTTATTAATTTTCCACCACCATCAGTAATAGTTACTAAACAGGTTTTATCTACAGAACCGCCAATACTTTTAAGATATATTTGTTTTCCTGCTATTCCTGGGATAGTTACTGTTAAAGCTCCCCCACCAAGATTTTCATCATTATTATTATCTATAATTGCCATGGGGTTATATCTCCTAAATTTTTATTAAATGATTTATTTTTAGTTTTCAAGTCCGAAAACTTTAAAAGAATTAAAATCTTTTATGATTTTTTTATTAATCGGGTAATCTCTCAAAACCATAGGCAATTACATCAAAAGCATCTATGCTGGTAATATCATCGTTTATCTTAAAGACAATCCTTTGCCCCGTACCGCCTTTTAATTTTAAACCCCGTGGCATCCCAAATTTACCGGCAAAATCAAGCTCCGGTATATAAGCATCAGAGGTCGCAATTACGTTAGGTAAAAGAAAAGCATTTACACCGTCTCCAAAACTATTACTTCTATTACATATTCTTATTAAATTAGCATTTGTTTTTATCGCGTTGTCTATAGTGATAGTACCGTCTGTATTTTCATAAAAAAACTGAATACCTACGGTTAGCCCATTCGGGATAGCCCCAAAGTCCTTAGGTTCTGCCCCAGCGTCTGAAATTAAAAAATCTACAGTTTTGATATACAGATCATTTTTAGGGCTTGCTTTAACTTCAAATTCAATAGGAGTTACTGACCCATCTACACGCATATCTATAATAGACGGGTCACCTTTTTGTGAAAAGTTTTGCCTAAAAAGAATCATTTTATCTGACTCCGTAATAGGTGGGGCAAGTTGCTCTGAGGTTAATAGCGCTCCCGCAGCGGAAACACAAGCAGCAAAGTCTTTTAATCTATCAGTTATATAAGTCCTAACTGGCATTATTTTATCTCTTCATCTTGTCTGACATGAAAGCGTATTGTTAAAACCAGAGGCATAGAAGTATTTGCAGTCGGCGGTGTTATGCTTATAGCCAAGCTTGCCCCCAAAGGTAAAACTATCGGCTGTTCAATCCTTTTATCTAAAGCTGCTGAAACATTTATAGGTATTGGAGTCCCATCTGTTATGGTGCTACCTTGAATACCTATTAAGCCTTCTGCCTGGCTAACTGCTGAGCTGCCAACTTTTAAATTTCCAATAACAGCAACGGTTCCAGCACTTATCAATGTTCCGGCTGTGGGCTGAACATTAGCTTTTAGTTGCACGGGCGTACCCGCTGTACCATCACTTGTACTTGATAAAATAAAATCAGTGATTATTAAGTCTTTTGGGTTATTATTTTTTAAATATAATAACCATGATTCACCTGTATTTGTTAGGGTGATTATTCCTGTTGTCAGAAAATAACTTTCTCCTGCAAGCAAAGCTGCTATTTGACCAGGTTCGCTTATTGAAAAGACTAAGGCTCTCCCTTTACTGTCGATTAATTGACCGTTATTTGCAACACCCGCACTTCTATTTACACCCATTTATTTAGTCTCCATTTAAATCATCTCTTAAATCATCTATTGAAATCTGTTCTTCAGTTAGAACCTCACTTTGAGCTATTAAAATCCTAAGCAAATCTTTTACATCTTCCTGATTTTTAATCTGTCTTTCTAACTTATCTACATCATTTGGAATATATGACATTAAATACCAATTCTCCACACCATCATTATATAAAGCTATTGAAATTCCCTGAAGGGACCCTTTTCTAATTATTTTTAATTTATTGAGTTTAAGGATAAAATTATTTTTAAAAGGTTTAAGGATAATATTATCACTAAAGTCATTTAATGTTTCGTCAACAATATGAATAATAGCTTTACCTGAAACCGCTATATCAGGTAAAAAAATTGTAACTTCTTTTTTACTCCTAATACCTGCTACATAAAATTTATTAGTTCCTATTATTATTGTTTTAGATTCACCTATAACTGGGTTATAATCATAAAAAAAATTACCACTATTTAATAAAGTAATTACTTCATTTAGTTTAGTCTTAATCCTTTCATTAAATCTATCCTGGTGGATATTTAAAAAAGTTTTCCATTGCTGATAAAATCCTTTAATTGTCATGTTAAGGAGTTATTTTTGAAGCAGTAACAACTAAGATATCATTGCCTATATATTCTAGTTTTATAAAGTCTTTTACAGCAGTAAGGACAATGTTAGCAGTAGAAGAAGTGTCACCAGTTCCAGGTAAAATAACAGTATTACCATTTAACTGAATAGTTCCTGTATAAGTTGTTCCTACTTTTAAATAAATAAAAAAAACATGTCTTTCCCCAATAGCACTTGCTCCAGAAAGGGGTAATTTTATAGTTACATCTCCACCAGTATCATTTAATTCGATAGTATCTAAATCACCAGGAATAACCTCTGTAGATGTATGATCGTATCCATCTGAATCACCAAGCTTAACAGTTTTAGCTATTGATTCCATTATTTCAGTAGCTAATTTTCCAAAACCAAATTTTCTTAGTTTTTCTATATTAGCTGCATTAGATGTAAGAGCCTCTGTAGTATCACCAAAGGTAACAACAGCAGGATTTACAGACTCTAATTTATCAGCAGAAACTATTCCATTATTACTCATATTAATTTCCTATCAATCTAATATTTGCTTCGACTGCCCTGGTGATAGAACTGTCTTTAAATAAACCATAACTATCAGCACTAATTACAGTATCATCAGGAGTTACTAAATATAAATTAGCTAAAATTTGCCTGGTTTTATTTCCATCAACAGGAGGAGCAGGTAAGGCTTCAGTAATTGTAACCCTTAAGCCTGAAATACTCTGTATCCTTCTTCTTTTAGTGCCATAGGGTGAACCAAGTAAAATATCAATCATATCGCCACCAGTAACATCTAAACCAGCTACACTATCCAAATCAAAAACTGTAGTAGTAGGAGTAAAAACAGAATCATCAACAGTGGTTTCCAGGCAGTTAGCATCTACAGAAGTTAAGGAAATACTGATTGTTATTAATTCACCAACAGCAGATTTTGAAACAGTTACCCTTCCTACTTCGTAGGTATCATCTACTGACAAATCAGTATCAGCATCAGGCTCTATAAATCTGGAAGTAAAAACGGCTTCCCTTATCCCTAAAACAGGGGTTGCAGACTCTACCAGATGCTGAATAATATAGCCCAAAAAGTCTCTACCAGTTACATTATGTCTGCTGAATTTATCTTCTAAAACTCTTTTAGTTTTTGTTATTTCTACTAAAGGAGAAACATAAACACATTCTATTTTTTTCCAGGCTAATTGCCTATCCTGACAAACTCTTAAATCAGGGCAAAAAACATTTTCACATTTTTTCCAATTAGCATCAGAGTAATTTAAAAAGCCTTGAATTTTAAAAGAAACAGTTCCTTCAAAGCCAGCATCTTCAGGATATTCCTGGTATTTTTTTTGCATTGTTTTATTTTTCATATTTTTAAGCAGCAATTCCACCCCAGAAAACACCAAAGATTCCGGTCCCTGAGTAAATTAAATCATTGTTACTTCCACTTTTATCAATAGCTCTAAGCTCTAATCCAACTCCACCGGAGCTATTAGCCTCAAAAGCCAATCTTAATCCATCAGGTTTCCAGGCACATTGAACTTCATCACTTCCGGTTTTTGTTAGATCAGTTCTTCCACCAGTATTATTTGCCAGAACAAGAATGATATCTCTGTCAGTTCCAGCATCACCAATGCCACCAAATCCAATATAATCATTAAGAGGACTCCAGGCAGGAATAAGGTCTGTTGCTATACTGGCTGTAAAAAGAGTAGGAGTACCCGTTGCATAATCTGCCTTATAGATTAAAGCAGTAGCACTACCTGTTCCCTCAGCATAAGTAAAGTTTAAGCCATCAGGAGAAAAAGCATTTGCACCTAACCAATTTATATTACTATTATTTATGATAAAAGATATTGAGCTAAGAGCTTTTGTAGCAGGATTATAATTAGCTTTTTTAATCGAAGTGCCTCCAGAGCCTTCATTTGTTTGGATTAAAATAGCATTTCCATCTGGCCTTACAGAAATCCTTTCATAATTAAAGGCATCAGTAAGTAATCTTACTTCATTTGTTAAAACCCCATTTGAATCAATATCAGATACATAAGGCTGTAAATTACTCCCGGTATCTTTGGCACTTAAATAAAATAACTGACTACCTAAAGGATGCAATGTAGGCAACTGAGTATTACTATCAAAATCAGTTATTTGAGTAAAGCCCGTTGTGTCTTCATTAATCATTGCTATCTCAGTGAATCCACCTAATGTAGCATTAAAAAAGATTTTAGGAAGTAATTGTGTTTCAGTACTTTCCCAACTAAACTGCAAACCTACAGTATTATAGGCTCTATCTTCTTCTTTATTCTGAAGAACAGCCTGATTCATAAGGTTTTTGTTTTTTAGGCTTAAAAGTAAATCTTTTAAATCATCCCGGACAGTAGTAAATTTTATTGACTGCTCAATTAGTGGCCTGCCCTTCTGACCGTTTTTACTAATATAGGTAGATTTTACTGATTGAACAATAAAATTTCTATTAGTAATATCAGTTAAATTAACCGGGATAATCCAACCTACCTGTAAAGGCTCTGGTCGAATTGAAAGACATGTAATTTCTTCTATTGGTTCTGATAATTTTTGATATACATCAAATAATTGTTTGATCTGACCAGCAGTTAAAGGAAAATCAAATTCTTGTCTTTCAATTTTTAGACCAAATTTATTTATACTATTTCGCCAGATTTGTTTTTTAGCAAATTCACTAAGGGCAATAAATAAAGCTATTATTTTTTCAGCAGGATTAGGAATGTCATATTTAGCAAAAGCAATACTTCCATTTTCATCAGGCTTGGCGTGCTTAGTAGCATAATAAACAGGATAATCATTTTCATCCCGATTCTCATCTAATAAATGACCAGAACCAACTAATTCAAATAAATTATCAATAGCCATTCCAGGCAGGGCAGTTCCTAAAGTAATAGTATTTCCAGAAACGGTTACCTTTATAGGATTACTAATACCTGATCCAGTTGTTATCTGAGCATATAAATCTCCAACATAATCAGAATCTAATCTAAGTTGATGATAAAGTATTTTTTCAGCAGCATCCTGGGGAATATCTATTGTAGTGCTATTAGTAACAGAATCAATCTTTGTAGTAACTTTCCGGGCTGCAAATTTAATATCTCTTACTTTTTGTTTTAAATCAAAAATAGATTTTCTTTGCCCACTTTGAGTCTCTTCAAATCTAGTCAAAGCCCCATCAGAATCTTCCTGAACACCAAAAAGTTTTATGTGATTTACTAAGCCCCTGGTATGGTCTCTATGTTCTAATTTCTTTTCAGTCCATAGATATTGAGGCTCATCATTTTCATTAAAAGCCTCACTATAATTAGGGTTAGCTACATGATAAAGTCTTAAGGAGCTGTCAGTAATGCCAGAAGTCCAGGCAGAATCTTTCCCTACAGGTAATCCACCAGAATCATAAATAAAATACTGCTGAACTATTTTTACTCCGGTACCATCAGGGGTACAAAAATAAACAGCTTTCCATTTATAATTTATACTTTTTAAAATATCAGTTAATACATCAGTAGCAGAACCCTGGGAATCAGCACTCGGAACATTTATATCAGCAGCAAATAATCTAAATTTAGGATAAGAAATACCATTAATTAATCCACCTAAAAGACCTGAAGTATTATCAAGTAAAATCTCATCTAAAATAGTGGTTAAAGGTGTTTCGGTTTTTGTATTAATAATAACTTCTTCAGTAGATGTATTCTGCTGTTCTACTGTGATATTAAAAGTTACTATCCATTTTTTTAAATTACAATCCCAACCCTTTAAAGTTTTTTTAGAATCAATAATTACCCCGGCAAGGCTATCATTTAAAACCTTATATCTGGTTTTATCTTCAGTTACTACAATCCTATCGCCTGATTTGGGATAAATCAATTCATCAGAACTGTTTTCAGGTTTATCAATTTCTAAAGTAAAATCACTTAATTGATTTTCATCAGCAGAAAAAGTTATCCTGGCTTCAGTCCATTTTTCTATATCGTGCCAATCTTCTGTATTTTGTTCTTCCCAATAAACGCCTAAACTCATTTTTTAGTTAGGTAACTTTTGAAAAGTTCTTAAGATATTTTCCTGAATAGTATCTGACATATTAGTAATATCGCTATCCTCTCTTACCACTGGATTAAGAATGTTTATATTTATAACTGGTGAATTATTGGTAGCCCCACCTGAACCAGTATTACTTAAAACAAAATCATAAGCATTTTTCATTTGTCTGCCTGTTAAAATTGCTTCTGGACCTTTTTCTCCTACAAAGCCTAAAGAGTTAGCTACTCCACCTTCAGCAAAACCAAATAAGCCAGCAATTCCACTTCCTATATTAGTAATTCCACTCCAAATTCCTTCAGCAGCTCCTTGAACAAAATCGCCAACCCCGGAAGCAACATCACCAAAAAAATCACCCACATTACTTGCAACATCACCAATAAATTCTCCAGCTCCTTCCCAAAAACCCTGTTCTTCAGCAGGATCTTGAAGGGCAGCTACAGAAGAACCAGGACTTTCAATTTCAGCTTCAAGAACCTGGATATTACTTTGAGAATCAAAAATATCCTGACTAATTTGATCTGATTTCACTTGTAGAGCAGTTTCAGCATCATTTATCTCATTATTTAAATCAGTTAGATTAGATTTTAAATCCCGGTAATTAGCTCCCATTTTTTGGGCTAATTGGACTGAAGATTGTTGCAATAAAAAATTAGCCTGGTCTATAGAAAGACTCATTGTTTGCAGGAAATGGTCTGCTGGCTGCTCAAATCTTGCATTTAAATTGGCAATAAAATCATTATATTTAGTATCAAGTTCAGTAATGTTGTTTTTTCTTCTTTCAAGTTCCGTAGTAGCATTATCTAATTCATTTTTATGTATTTCTTCCTGGGCTTCTAGTTCTTCAGTGGATAAATTTAATACATTATCCTTATAGTCATCAAAGGCATCAGCAATCTCCCGGTTAATTTCTAAGCGTTCTTCGGGGTCGTCAACGTCTTTTACCCTTCGGGAGAAAAACAAAGCACGCTTAACAGCGTTTTCCATTGTGTCTTTTCTCATTTCATCGAAGGAAAGTTCACCCTGGGCATACAGAGAATTAATTTCCAGCATTTCTGCTTCCTGGGCCACCCGGAAATCTTCAAAAGTTTGCCTAAAGAAATCTTCACCAAGTTCTGATTCAAGTTTTTCTTTGTCAACTTCAAAAGCTGTTTTTGCTTTTTTTCCTTCTTCCTGGGTTAATTCCCTTCCACTAAGCTTATCCTGAACAGATTTTAATTTAGAAGCAAGCTTATCAACTGCTTTTTCCTGGTCTTTTACTAACTGCTCTAAACCATCCCTTTGAGAGTCGTAAGCATCCTTAGCAAAATCTTTTATATTTTCATAACCTTTTTTAGCTGCTGCTTCCTGTTTGTCATAAAATTTTTGTGTTTCTCTGACTCTTTCAGCCTGTAATCTATCAATATTTTTTTCTGCATTGGTAATAGCTTCTTTTAATGTTGATATAGAAAAAACACCTGTTACACTTTCAGAAACTCCCTCAAGCATATTTATAAAAGCTAAATGTAAATCACCAATTAAAGGAATAGAGCTAATTATTTTTTTTACCCAGGAATCCATTTCTTCAAAAGTTAAGTTTCCATCAGCAGTAGCATCATTAAGTTCATCAGTAGCTTCTGTTATTTCATTAAAAGCTTCTCCAAGTTCCTGGGCACCAAGAGCCAACATTCCCATAACATCACCGGAAGCAATGACCTGCATAGCATTTCCCACTTCTCCAAGTTCAGAAATTAACTCCCCGGCATCTTGAACCATTTCATTATTAGATTCTTTCATTTCAGAACCTAAAATATGAATAGCTCTTATAGTAGCGTCAATCGCTCTCTGCTTTTCACGCTCAGCCTGTTCATAATCTTTAGCATCTTTGTTATATAATTTAGCAGATTTTTTTAGGGTATCATTTTGATTTTTTAGATCAAGATTAAGTGAGTCTTTGAGGCTTTTACTTTTATCATTTTGTCTTTCAATAATCGCATCAAAATCCTGCAAAGCAAGTTTAGTAGATTCCTTATTGATCTTATCTTTTTCTTTCGCATCTTTATTGTATAAATCAGCAGATTTTTTAAAACCATCATTTTGTTTTTTTAGATCAGCATTAATACTTTTTGTCCGAGCTTTATCTCTATCATTTTGATTATTAATAAAAATATCAAAATCATCCTGAGCAAGTTCTGTAGATAATTTAGAAATCTTAGCATCATGGATTTTTTTAGCTGTTACCTCATCAGCTCGGTTTCCACCCTTAGCTTTTATATTTTTTTTATCTGCTTCAAATTCCTTTTCAATTTGAAAAATTTTAAAATCAGTTTCACTTAAGGTAAGTTGCTTTAATTGAGAACTTAAATTATTTCTTAATTCACTAAGTTCTTTTAATTTTCTTATCTGTTTATCAGTAAGTTTTGTATTAGTAGAAGTGGCTTTGTTATTATTTTCCTGGGCATCCGTATAATTAGAAGTTTCCTTCTCCATATTTTTGATAACTCTAAGAGCTACATCATATTTAAGATTCAGTTCAGCTTGAGCCTTAGAACCCTTAACAACTCTATTGCTCATAGTTTTATAAGCAAGAGCCAACTCTTTCCACTGTTTTATACTTTTATCCTGGGTTTTTTCTAGCCTGGTAATAGCAGCAGAAGCATTCCCGGTGCTTTTTACAAAATCAGTAATATCTTTATCAAAATCTATTACAGCTTTTAGAGCATCAAAGGATTTTTTTACCGTAAAAATAGCCCCCCCAATTACACCAAGAGCAGTTACAGCAACTCCCAAAGCAGTAGTAAAAATTCCCAGAGCTAAAGTGGTGCTACCCAATAAAGCAGCTAATTGACCAAAAGTAACAATAAGACCACCAATAAACGCTATAACAGGCGTTCCCACAGTTACGACAGCAGCAATAGCAGCTCCTATTGCAGTAATAACCGGAACTAATAAAAGAGCTGTTAAATAAGCTTTTTTAAGCTCTTTATCCATAGCATTAAAAGTTTGCATAGCTTCAGTTACAGCTTTTATTAAAGGCAAAAACACCTCTGCAACAGCTTTTCCTATTTCTATTAAAAACAGGTTCCAGGATCGTTTCATTTTATCAACATTAGCAGTAACAGATTTTTGTTGCTTTTCTAATGAATCAGCCAGGGCAGTAGATGAATCATTCATTCTATCTGTTTGCTCAACAAAATCTTTAGCACCATTTCCAGTCAAAACTAATACACTATTAA
>Ga0255048_10002265_pt1 | contig 12435 bp, 20 predicted proteins | sample JV7_2_2_MG_FD_183619 | JGI IMG/M metagenome (GOLD analysis project Ga0255048, IMG submission 183619) | Seawater microbial communities from Jervis Inlet, British Columbia, Canada - JV7_2_2 | ecosystem: Environmental > Aquatic > Marine > Inlet | place: Canada: British Columbia | collected 2016-10-06
ATAGAAGAACAGCTATGGGCTCAGTTAGCTATCAGAATAGACCTAGAGTTCCCTGCTTCACTAGAAAACGAACTACTTAGTGATGAGAAGAAAGACGTACAGAATGGAGCAGTACAACCTAATGATACAACAACAGGAGGTGCAACATTAAATGGAACATAAACCTGTAATAGAGACTTTGATTAACACAGTAGCTATAGCTCTTACTACTTACGGAGTAACTCAAATAACAGCTCAGAACTACTATGGCTTTATAGTCATACTATTCGCTATGGCTTTAGAGTTTGCTAAGTATTGGGGGAGGGACTGGCTATGGTAACTGCAGCAGAGAGAAAGAAGAAGAGAGAAGCTGATAAGAAGAAGAAGCTACAGCAAGATAGAGCAGAGAGAGCAGAGAGAGCTACTATCAGAACTAGGACTAAGAGAGAAACTAGGTCTCCCAGTACTACTGATGTAAGTGTAGCTCAGAGGCCCACAGAGGGACCAGGAGCTCCTAATCTACCTGGTGAGGGTAATGTACCTGTAGGGGAGAGAGAGAACATAAGGAGACAAGAAGCATTCGTACAAGGTAGAGAGAGAACAGCAGCATTAACAGGACAATCCTCTCGTAGAGTAGGTGAACAGTTCGCAGCAGGAGTACAACAGACTGAACAAGCTCAGTTAGTACAAGCAGAACAAGAGAGAAGAGAAACAGAGGCTACACAGTTCTTAGGAGAAAGGGGCTTCTTTGATGAGAGTGCACCTGAGAGAGTTAGTTTAGATATTGCAAGATCAGGTGGTGAGCTAACACCAATCATAGGTCCAGGAGTAGCAGCAGGAGGATCTACAGGTCAAGCAAAGGATATAGAGATAGACTTTAAAGGGGTAGGTTTACTAGCTTCTGACTTTGGAGCAGCTACACCAGAGAGACTAAGACCATTAATACAGAACCCACAGACAGCTAGAGAGTTTGCTCTACAAGAAATACAGAAAGAGGTTATAGCTGAGGGTACATCACAGGCTGAGAGAACTGGTGCAGCTATAGAAGCTATCCCTGTTATAGGTAGTGCTGTAGCTAAGTTTGCAGGTAGACTAATAGAGTCCCCTGCTGAGAATGTAGATACTATTCTAGGAGAGATAGATAGTGAGAGAGAGAGAGCCTCTGTGTTAGCTGAGTCTGTAAGGACAGGTAAGTTTGGAAACCCAGAAGAAGCCTTTATTATTATAGAAGGTATAGAGGATAATATTATAAGACGAGAACAGAGGATAAGACTCTTATCTCTAGAGAGTGCAGCATTAATAGCTAATGGAGATCAATTAAACAGAATAGAAGAGAAGATACTACGGGCTAAAGAGAGAGTATTCATAGCTAAACAATCAGCAGCAGCAGGTATAGTAGCTCCTGTTAGTGACGCTAACATATTCCAAACATTGAAAGATCTGAAAGGAGGTACAACAAATGAGTGAACAAGAAAAAGAGAAAGGAGATGAGAAAGCAGAACAACCTAAAGATACTGATAAGGGGGATAAGCCTGAAACAAATGATCCTATTGAACGAGCAAACCAAGTACTCCAAGGGATTAAAGAAGAGAACGACAGAACAGAGAAGCTCTTACACCAAAGAAAAGAACTAATAGCTAGAGATATAATGGGTGGTAAGGCTGATGCAGGTACAGTCCATAAGACTAAGGAAGAGACAGAAGTACAGGCTATGGATAAACATGCACAGAAGATCATTGATGAGTTTTACACATAATGGCTCACCTCTACATGGTAACCAGAGGCCCTAAGTGGTGTAGAGATTTATGGGTAGCTAACATGCAATCACAGCTATCCCTATGGGAACGTAAGAACCTAAAGACTAAGAAGAAAGAACAGTCTCTTGTACAATGGAACCTTAAACCAATAGAGCTATGGGAGATAGTAGCCCCAAGGGAAGCTATACCAGAGATCTGTCACTATAACGGTATTCCAGGTGATGGTAAGCAATTCCATCACGAGAGACTAGAGAAGTTAGCTAAGTGGATGAGGCGTTTAAGTGGTTTAAAAAAGATACCTTTATATGATAATAAGAAGTTGAAGATAGTACCTAATAGATTAGTGTTTAGACAAGGCATGAGCCACTATGGGATAGGATATAAAGATGATGACCAAAAGGACTACAGTTGGGGATATAACCAGGAAGGCCTATAAGCCTCTGTACTGGCCTATAATGATAGCCACAGTGTCTTTATCCATTGGAGTGGTTATAGGCTACCTATGGGGCTCTGCTATCACCCTAGACACATGTATTAGGGTAGGCTCTAAGTTCCTAGACTTGAACAATGTAAGTATAAACACAGAGATACTCTATGACGCATTGGGAAGGTATAGCGAGAAGATACTAAACACAGGACCATGAGAAACACAGGTATAATCACAGCAATAGCAGAGGTAAGGATAAGGTTTGGGAATGGCCTTGGATACTTTTATGAGTTCCGTTGGCCAGTCCTTCTTGGATTAGCCAGTAAGGCTGCATTCCCTAACCTTTCCCTATATGTTGTCACTTTGTTTGTTCTTCTAATCATTATAAGTTTAATTATATTAGGCCACATAGATCTAAAGTACATCAAACTACACCAAACACAAGAGGAGATAGCTACTAGGAAGTATAACCCATTCTTTACTAAACTAGAAAAGAGTGTAAACGGAAAGCATTTAAATAAATAGACTCCCCTTGTAACCTATGACTGTTAACCTAGCGAGTATAGAAGACCAAGATCCTGGTAATGTTAGAAAGACATACACAGTAGCAGATGGTACGCAGATATCTTTCGGAGTTCTATTAAAATTAACTGATCCTGGTACAGTGGCTTTAGCTGACGCAGGAGAAGCCTCACTAGCAGTAGTAGTAGCGGGTGTAGCTGCAATGGAGAAAGAAGCTAATGATGGTAGTACTAAGATTAGTGTTTTCAAGAAAGCAAGAGTTAGGTCTTTTGCATCACAAGCTATAGCAGTAGGTGATATGGTTACATTCATGGCAGATGGACACATAGGTACGGTTAGAGGAGTTAATGGAGTATTGCTAGGAGCAGCATCATTAGCAGTAGTAGCAGGTATAGCCGAACAGACTAAGGCCACAGGTGAAGAAACTATATTCAGGATGGACTTATAATGACAGAAGAACAACCAGACGTTAAGGTATGTGAAACATGTGGTAATGAAGCATGTACATGTGAAACACCAAAAGAGGAGAACTCAGAAGCAACAGAATAAATGGCAACAATAGATAACCCAGCAACAACAGCAGCATTAAGATCACAATTCTTTGATAAGGTAGTCAAGGGCTTAGTAGAGAAATCATATAAGTTTAAGCAAGCCTTAACAGTAGAGAGTACTAGTGCATGGAAGAACTTCTTTTATAGAGAAGATGATGCAGATTTAACAGATGGTACTATTAACACAGTAGAAGGAATACCAAGAGGAGCTGACTTCCCTGTAGGCAAGGTTAAGTGGGAGAGAGTAGAAGCTGTTATTAAGAAGTATGGAATGGAGGACAACATCCCATGGGAAGATATAATCTCTGATGATATACCTGTATTACGTAGGACAGCAGTTAAGCTAGCTGAGAGGGTAGCTAAGAGCGTAGATGATAGGATTCTAATAGACCTCGGTGGTACTAACAAGATAGGAGTAGCAGAGGTAACAACATTAAACTACAGTTCATTCTCATTAGGAATAAAGACAGGAGCTACAGATCAAGGTAGAGGTGGAGCATGGAATGAGACTAGTGCAGCTATACTGGATAACCTATATGAGGCTAAGCAGTTGATAGGAGAAGCTAACCTACCTACCTCAAGACTACAGCTATGGGTAACAGAGAGAGATCACAGATCTATAATGAAGTTCCTTACTGATAAAGGGGCACAGTTCCCATCTTTATCAGTGACTACAGCACAGAATGGACAGCTATCTAACCTAGCAGGATTCGATATTATAGTAAGTAACTCTATGGAGACTAGTAATGCAATGATAGTAGTACCTCAGAGAGTAGGCTCATGGAAGACATTAAAGCCATTGAGTACAGTGATGATAGATGATCCAATGAAACACACAACAGTGAGAGTAAGTGAACTAGGTGTAGTAGAAGTACATCAACCTAAGGGTATAGTTCTGATTATGAACACTGTTCAAACGGTGGGTTAAATGGCTGGATGGACTTCTCCTGATAGGGAATTAATAGAGTGGGATGGAACTATCAAGGCTAAGAATAAGTTTAAAGGTGATGGATCTAGTCTAGATAACATACACCAAGCCTTCTTTAACGGAACTATAAAAGAAACCTTCAATGCTTTAGTTACAAGTGATGGGGCTACGGTTACTATGACTCTCACTAATGCAAGTGGTGGTGACCTCACAGCTCAGTTCAGTGATGGCCCTCTAACGCTCATAGGAGGCTCTACAATAGATTTAACAGCAGGTAGTGACTCTAGCCCTACGGAGAACTTTACTTACATTCCTATCTCTACTAAGGTACTCACTGTATCTACTAGTGATTGGCCTAGTGAAGAACACGTAAAGATATCTTACTTCCTAGTTCCTAGTGCTTCATTCGTTCAAAGTAGTGGAGTTTATGTTAATCAGAATTGGAATGACCATGATGCAGGAACAGATGGTCAAGGACATATGAGCCATATAGCAGAGAGGAGTAGAAGAGATGGAGCTTATTATCATAGTGGGATAGATGGTAATGGGACTGATGGTTACCTCACTCCAACAGCAGGTAGTACAGAGCTGAAGGCAACAGCAGGAGTGATCTATCAGATGCATAAGCATACAGTTCCTGTGTTTGATACTAGTGGAAGTGATATGGTCTTAGTTAAGAACTGGGATGGGGATGCTTTCCATAACATCACTGATCTATATGATATAACAGAAGACTCAACAGGAACTACGATAGGCAATAACAAATACTTCAACCTAACTATATGGGCTGTTGGGAATAAGGGTGGAGAGTTCACACCGATGATGATAAACCTACCATCTGGTTCATACAACACACAAGCAGGAGCAGAGAATGATACTAGTGGCTTTGATGACTTCACTATACCTGCAGTATTTACAAGGGAGAGTTCAACAGGATTCTTAATAGCTAGAGTAACTATACAAATGAAGACTGGAGGAGGGACATGGGTAGTTACTAACACTCAAGACCTAAGAGGAACAACACCACAGACAGCAACAGGGGGAGTGTCAGGTATAACTACTGCCTTTGCTGATAATAATTTTACTATCTTTGATGAGACTGATCCTACTAAGATCATAGCGTTTGATGTTGGGACTAACATAACTACAGGAACAACAAGGACTTACAAGGCAACTGATCTTGATGGAACTATACCTTTGTTAGAGAGCCAGAACATATGGACAACTACAAATAAGTTTACAAGTACAGTTAATGTAGATGGAACCAATCTTTTAACTTTAGGAAATTCACAAGGACTAGCAGGGGATTGGTCGTTAAATTCAGATGGGACTGATGGAATTATAGCTAAGGGAACAGGAGCAGGAGCATCATTCGACCATCTTAGAATTAAAGATGCAGATGTAGTTATTGAACAAGAGCTAGAGGGTTCAAAGAAAATATTACAATTTAGTCATGGAGGAACATTAGCACTAGAAAGTTCTATTAAAAGATTTTTAAAAATTGGAGAAGTTCAATGCACAGCTACTAAAGGATTTGTAGCAGAGAGAGCGGGTTCTATTGTTGGTTTAAGCTGCAACTATGATATATCTGGTAACGTAAATGATCCAACATTACTCTGTCAAGCAGAAGTTAATACATCGACTGTGTTTACGATGTCTTTAGATAATGCTAATGGGACTGATAAGACAGCACAACTAGCACAATTAAGAGACGTAGATACTTTCTCTGCAGGAGATATTCTTAATGTTGTATTGAAAGGTTCAGGTGGATTTGCAACAGCAGATGCAGACTTAGTTATTTGTGGATTAACCATATATTATGATACATAGAAACATTTAAATAATCTAATGCATTGATTAAACCATGAAAACTACAGTACCAGTCACTAGGGATACATTAGGTAAGCTATGGCTATTGAAGATTAGATGTAAGGCAAAGGATCTTGATTCTGTGATTAAAGATTTAATTAAAAAAGGGAGGTTATATGACAGGGATAGAAGGAGCATTGATAGCATGGACAGCAGCTAATAGTTTAGTGGTGTTCATATTGGTTATCAAGGAGTTGATGAAATGATACCAAAGTTATTCATATCCTATGCTATCTTTGTATTTATACTAGCTTTAGGACTAATAGGATTATTAGGTTGGGGATTAATTAAATTGATACAGTGGATACCATGAAATCAAATAATTTAGAAAGATTGAGGGAAGAATATTATACTGATGATAATTGTCATTGTGAATGGTGTGTAGCTCATAGACAAACATGTCAGGCAATCTTGAAGGATGTTGATGAAGAAATAAAAGAAACTAAAGAAGCAGAAACAGTAGCTCCTGATGATATGGAATTGTTTTTACATGGTTTTTATAGAATAAAACAACTCCTTCAAAACACCGGTTATAGTCCACTTGGTAAGGATGTACCTTACCCGTTTAAGTCGGAACGCATTCAGGTGGACGCTGATGGTCCCCAGAGGGATTCTCTTAAATCAGAAATAGGCGATGAACATATACTTCCTAATAGTGCTTCTGACACAGACGGAAAGGTGGAAACTGGGGATACTTCAAAGGGAAAATGTATCTGTAATGAACATGGTATAAACTTCATTCCTTGTCCAATACATGATTTCAAAGACACTTCAAAGGAGAAATGTAGTGTTTGTAAAGAACATGAGTGTAACATTAAAGTCTGTGGCTGTAGATGTCACACTTCAAAGGAGAAAGAATATAAGAAAGATATGTGGGGAAAAAGTACTCTATTACCATGTGAAAATCCTAATTGTACAGTTCACAAAGATTGCGGTAAGGAGTTCGCCTAGTGTAGATTAAATGAACTATGGAAAAATATAGACCATCAAAATCAATGAAGAAAGTTAAAGGAATATTTGGAGCTGGAAGCAAGAGAAGAATTGATAAAAGACATTCAAGAAAAATCAATAATAAATTAAAAAGGAGAATGCACGGAAGAGCTAATCTTAGTTATAAGATTTGATTGTGAGAACTCAAAATGAAAGAATGTAAATGTAAATTATGCAGGAGAAAACACGAATGTCCTGACGGATGTTCGATGCATCCTGATTATAATGAAGTTGGAGATTGTGTTTGTAATAAATGCTTTCTTGAATATAGAAGGATTGAAAGAGTGTTTGATACGCACTCGGAGGAGAAATGATAATCAATCACAAAGGAGGAATAACAACAAAATGACAATGCAAGAAATAGGAACAAACACATGGAGACCTAATGAGAGCGAGTTCATAGTGGGCAGTGTAGATGATAAGAAGAGTGGAATTGGAGTAAACAAGTCTATGATGTACACACTAAAGACAGAACGAGATGGAATCGTAGCACTATGGGGATCCAAAGTACTTGATGAAAAGATGGCACATGTAAACATAGGAGACTTGGTAAGGATAACTTACTTAGGCTTAGGGGAGGCAAAGAGGGGTATGAACCCACCTAAACTATGGAAAGTTGAGGTTGATAGATAATGGCTGAAGAAGACCCAGTCAATAGGATAGCTATAGATCTATTAGGTAAGTATGTAGATACAATGATGCAACTACAAAATCATATGGATGAATTTATACATAGATTAGACGAGTTAGAGAAGAGATTAATTGTGTTGGAGAAAAGGAACTAAAATGAGAAAGAAGATAAGGCTAAGGGATACGAACTGGGTTATTAAGTGGTTAATAGCCTTGTCTCTTCTCTTTAGTATATATTAAAACAATGACAAAAGGGATGATAAAGAAAGACCGAGAGCTACTGGAAGAAGTGCTCGAGAATAGAGAAGAATTACAATATATGTACAAGTGTGGCTTTCTAGATGGCTGGAAGAGAGCAAACAAGACCTGGGCCACTAGTGATGAATTGATCTGGAAGCTAGTACACCAACGCTGCTTTAAAGCATTTGATGTTAGGTTTAGGCATATCGGAATAAAGGCTACAAAGGAGGATAGGAAGAATGGAGTTAAAGGACAAGACAAAGCTAAAGAGACTAAGGATAATAAGGTCCCTAAATCGTAAGGAGTGGAAAGAGCGTATGAAAAGAATCAAAGCTCAAATCCACAACGGCCAACAGACCCAGTTATAATAGATAGTGTTATATTCTTTTATTAATATAGCCCCCCCTACCGCGCCCCCTCTTCAGTGGGCTTAACACCACTTTTGAGTATATATAGTTAATGTCAATACAGTAGGGAGAAAGGAAGTCAGAAAAGAGGATTGGTGAAGTATCAGCTTCCTATTCCCATCACTATCTTAAACTCACTATCCTTATATACTTTGCTGTCTTAGAGGAGCAGTCACTCTACGACAATCCTGCTCCTCTAATCAGTTGAGAGATTATAAGCTCGTTTAAGATAGTGTGGCCAACCTAATTCGCCTGTATCGAGGGGGGGCGATACAGTCGAGGAAGCCTCTCCTAGTAGGGGGTGGTGGGGGCCATACTGATATAAAAGCGCTTTTGAAAAAGAAGCTACTCTTGGGGTGCTTGTTCTTCCGTAGAAATACAAAATTATATATATTTTAAAATCCTTAATAAACAATGATAATCAACCTATACTATATACCAGAAGAATATGAATACTGGAAACATAATAAAGAACTATTTGAAGAAACTTTCATAAAAGGCTTTAAAGAGGAGGTAATCTTCAAATGGTAGAGAAAGGAGACATACCTTTAGGAAGAAAGATAACAATAAAAGAGATGGAAGAGATAAGAGAACAGTTCGATAAACTCAAACAAGAACATAGTGAAAGATCAAGAGGTAAATACAAGAAAGTATAACATCCTAAAACCATGGTTAAGCTTAGATAAGTGGCAAAAGGACTATATCAACACAGAAGGTGATTGTTTCCTTCTATGTGGTAGACAAAGTGGTAAATCAGCAGCTATGAGCATTAAAGCAGGTGAACGAGCAGTAAAGAAACCCAATAGAGACATACTCGTAGTAGCCTTTACAGAGAAACAAGCATATCAGCTATTCTTCAAAATACTAAACTACCTAAGAGCTCGATATAATGGGATGATACTAGACGGAGTAGATAAACCCACTAAACATGAGATTAAGCTAAACAATGGAACTGTAATCAGATGTTATGCAACTGGACTAACAGGAGACGGACTAAGAACCTTCACAATAACCGATCTCTTTGTAGATGAGGCTGCTGTAATCAGTAGAGAGGTATTCCAGAGCGTTAGTCCCATGTTAAGCGTCACAGGGGGCTCTATGGACCTAGCAAGTACACCTAGGGGAGAGGAAGGGTTCTTTTATGAAATGAGCTTAGAAGGTTCTGGTTTTAAGAAGTTCTACGTAAATGCTGAAGATTGCCCAAGACATAGCGAAGAGCACTTAGAAAAAGAGAAACTTAGAATGTCTAAACTCAGATATAGTCAAGAATACATAGCTGTCTTCCTTTCAGAACTTAAAAGAGTCTTTAGTAACGATATCATTAAGAAATGCTGTGTATTGAAGCGTAGAGATGCAGTAGGCTTCGAAAGGGACTATTCAATGGGTGTAGACATAGCTCGTTTAGGAAGAGACGCTACAACTTATCAAATACTAGATCATACTGACATAGAGCACATAAAGCAAGTAGAGAGCATAGTAACCAGGAAGAAACTAACCACAGAGACAGAAGAAGAGATAATACGTCTAGACAAAGTGTATGACTTCAGCAAGATATACATAGACGCAGGTTCAGGATCTCTTGGTGTGGGAGTCCTGGACCACTTAATGAAGTATGATGATACGAGTCGTAAGGTAGTGGCTATTAACAACAAGCAGAGGCCTTACGATAGAGATGAGAACAGTAAGACCAAGATAATGAAAGAGGATACATATAACAACCTGGTAGGAATGATGGAGAGAGGAGAGATACAGCTCTTAGATGATGATGAGATAATAGAGTCTTTAGTCTCTGTTCAGTTTGAATATGTAGTTAAGTTTGGACAACCTACTAAATTACGTATATTCAGTCCAGAACACACCAATAGTGACATCGTAGAGGGGCTAGTAAGAGCTGCATGGTGTAAAATGGACAAAGTTAATAAACTATGGCTACATGCTCAATAGATGGTTAGAATACTCGAAATAGATGGAATTCAGTACAATATTGATGATAATTACGTTGTTTTGGCTGTATTACTCGAGAAAGTGTTAAAACAGCTAGAGAGGCTAACCAATAAATGGCAGTAACACTAACAACCTCCTTTGCATGTCTCCTTAAAGCAGGTAAGAACGTGAGTCCAGACATGACTTCTAGTTCAATAGTATACTCTAACGTAACATCAGATGCAGATACTGTGATCTCTGAGTGGATTAATCAGTTCGAGGGAGAGGTAAACGACTCAACTACCTTCGATTGGGTGACTGCATACTCTAGTTTAGGCACTATAGACAAGAAGTTACTAGATGGAGCAGTCTCTTCTCTTGTAGCTAATGAGATGATTAAGCATGATATGAGTGGATATACGAGTAGAGGTGAGGCAGAGAGTCTTATTAACATCAACCTAGACACATATAAGAGACAGATAAGAGAACTAAAAGACGTAAACACACAAGAATACATGGGGGCTAAGTAATGGTAGTCAATGTAAGCAGTCCAGTCTTAACAGGTGTAGGGGAGAACCTAGTAAGTTATTCTTTCTTTGATATAGCTGAAGGGATAGGCTATGTAGTCTACTATGGATCTAAAGGATCTGATGGTAACTTTATCATATCTCCAAGACAGACCTATAGTGAGGAGATAGCCTCGTTCTTAGCAGCTGAGAGTATAAGTGATGCTGGTTCTGTTAAGAAGTTTGACTTAGACTTTGACTTAACCTTTAACTTACCTAGAATAGTAAAGGGAGTGTTTGTATGTAATATCCCCATAGGTATATCTGCTGATGTTCTAGGAGATAGGGACTTTGAATACTTCGCTACTGTTAATGTTATTAAAGTAGTTAATGGTGTAGAAGAACAGTTAGGTACTAGTAGCTCTAGGACAGTAGTAGTGACAGACTTATCTACAGCAGCAGATGCTATGGGCTTTAATGCTATGACAGCTAACGTTAGAGTAAATGTACCCAATGTAGCTCACTTCGCTAAAGGAGAGGTTCTTAGGTTCACAGTAGAAGGATGGTATATAGGGATAGGAGCTACAGCAGACGCTAACATAGCAATAGGACATGATCCACAGAACAGGAACTTTAACACAGCTGATGCTCCTAATGAGCCTGATACAGGGCATACAGACTTAGGCTTAGCTAATGAGATACAAACAGGAGGTACAGTTACTTATATTCCAACAAGGATGGAGTTCCACGTTCCTTTCGTGATAGACACAGCATAACATGGTAGTAGATAAGAACATAGACGCAACAACAGTAAGTAACATGCAGGACACAGTCCCTGACTTCTCTGTAGATCCTAAAGCAACAGATGGGCCTAGTGGACTAGGTGAGACAGAGTGGACCTTTAACAAGTTCAACCAATACTATGGTTATTACAAGACTATACCTGAGCTTAAAGCTGCTATAGATGCTATAGCTAGGTGGACTATGGGCAAGGGCTTTAAGGCTGATTCTGCTACTACTGTACTTCTTAATAGAATAACAGGATATGGTACAGATACCTTCAACACTATTCTAAGGAATCTAATAATAGTTAGAGAGATACAGGGTGACTCTATGGCTGAGATAGTAAGGAGTGATAAAGGTACTCTAATCAACCTTAAGCCTTTAGATATGTCTGTAATGAAGGTAGTAGTTAATGAGAAGGGTCTAATCATAAGGTATGAACAGACAGATAAAGGAGAGACAGTGAGAAGGTTCAGAACTCAAGAGATACTCCACTTAGTCAAAGGTAGAGTAGCTGATGAGATACATGGTACTGGTGTTATATCTGCTGTAGAGGATACTATACTGGCTCGTAATGAGGCTATAGATGACTGGAAGAAGGTATTACATCGTAACATTAACCCTCTTAAGATAGTCTACCTAGACACTGATAAAGAGTCTAAGATCAAAACATTCATATCTAAATGGGAGAAGACAGTAAAGGACAAGGAGACTATCTTTGTACCTAAGGGAACTACTGAGGTAGTGATACCACCTGTACAACTACAGGACCCTATCAGATGGATAGAGTATATCTCTGGCTTCTTCTTTCAAGCACTAGGTATACCTCAGATCATACTAGGAGGTTCACAAGAGTTCACAGAGGCTACAGCTAAGATAGCATACCTAGCCTTTGAAGAGACAGTGAGTGAGAACCAGAAGGA
>Ga0255048_10002266_pt1 | contig 12431 bp, 21 predicted proteins | sample JV7_2_2_MG_FD_183619 | JGI IMG/M metagenome (GOLD analysis project Ga0255048, IMG submission 183619) | Seawater microbial communities from Jervis Inlet, British Columbia, Canada - JV7_2_2 | ecosystem: Environmental > Aquatic > Marine > Inlet | place: Canada: British Columbia | collected 2016-10-06
TTTTTCATCACCAAGACTTGGTTTTCCTGTGATATTTTGGATTGTTTCTCCGGTGAGCGGTTTTGGGTGTCTTATAACAATAGGGTCTTGAAGGCCAGTTCCTAAAGTTCTATCGTCAAGTTTTGCCGGTAATTGAGGGCCAATCATTGGGGGATCGGTCACGCCGGGATAGTCGTAGAATCTAAAATCACGCTCGCGGTAAGTTCGTCCTGTTGTGTCTCCTGCGTCAAGACCCCCTCCATACGGAAGAGTAGCGTCAGGTGTACCCCAACCGTGACCTTCTGGCAACTCAAAGTCGGTACTCCAATCTGTTGGTGTGTAGTCTGTTTTTAAACTACCTGAATCAACTTCAGGTTCTATGTGGATTGGCTCAATTGGTTCTGGTTGTATGAAGTTTGGGTCTGGTGAGACTATGCCACCACCATCTCCCCCATCTCCACTATCTCCACCCGTGCCACCGAGGCCCGCATCTACGTCTAGTGTGTCGGTTGGGCCGACAAGCTTGCCCCACCACTCACCCTCAGACGAGTGGAGACGAGCGGGCGGTAGACCAGATTCCTTGGCACGCCACTCAGCATAACCGCCGGGAACGTGCTTGATAAGTGGGCCTTCAGCTACTTTAGTCGCTCCCATACCTTTGGATTAACATGGATTGCGTACTGAATCAAGGGTGTTTGTTCACAAATCTGAATTGCTCTCGCAGACATAAGCCGGATTAAAGCTGGAAGTGTGCCAACTTTTAACATTGTAGAATAAAAGTTAAGGTTTTTTGAGGTCATTTTTTCAGAGATGTGCATAGTTCTGTTACAGCTCGACTTCTGGCCCCCTCCCCTTCATTCCCCCCTCCCATCTGGACACAAAAAAAACTGGCACTCAAGTGAGTGCCAGTAGTGCTACGATTGTGAACCAAGCCACCAGCCAAAAGGCGTGACAGTACTTGTCAAGAATCTTCATTCTTTAGTATCTCATCAATCTCTTCCTTGGCATCAGCCACTATGCGCTCGGCTGGTGTTAGGGTAAGCTTGACTTCCAAGTCAGCCACATCCGCTTTCAGTTGCTTGGTGATAGCAACCTCATCTTGCCACCACTTGTAGAATTGCGCTGACTCCTCTTTTTCCTTGGCCAACGCAACTTCACCAGTTGCAACTTCACCAGCTTGTTTTGCAAGCTTGTCCAATAATGTATCGATTACTTTTTTCATAACATGCCCGAAGGCAAGACCAAGTTACCACAAACCAGTATATTGTCAACCATTTATTTTTACTTTTTTATGTTGACAGTTATTGCATGGATGATACTCTGGCTTTGCCGTTGCTGGCAAACTGTAGCCTTTAGAGTCTATGCATGGACTCAATTCTTTTACTAGAAGGCGCGTCTTTTGGTAAAGGATAGCGAGAGGTCGGGGATACTCAAGACCGGCCTGTCAATCTGGATGTGATGGTTCCAGACAGCAGCGACATTTATAATTTCCCCGCTTGCGGGGCTTCATAACAGGGGGGAGTGGCTTCGGCTGCTCCCCTTTTCTTCAAGCCAAAAAAATCTAATGATGTAACTAACTAATTGTTTCCTCTTCTCCTACGGAGTATTAGTTAGTACCGACCGAAGGAGCTTCGTTCCTCGCTCCTCTTCGGTCGGTCTCGATCAGCACGACAAATTACAACTTACATTGTAAACTGTCATCAATAAAAGTTATTCTCCTGGCCTTCAATTATAGTTTACACTTAATTGTATCGAAACTAACCGTGAGGTCCAAAAGTTAAGTGATGTTTTAACTTGTGCAATGGTTGACACTCTGCCACACTAATCCCTGCCACAATGGCAACTGTTATGAATGAAGATCAAAAACGAATACTGGCAGAGGCAATGATAGAAGCCTTTGAGATAATCGAGCGCAACATGATGAAAGTAATCGACGAAAAGTTCGATGCAATCATCGACGGCAAAGGTGAGGCTGACGAGGCTGAGGTGTTCAGCGAGGAGCGCATCCGCACAATCGCAACCGAGGAGGCCGAGAACGTTGTCGAAGGCTGTTCAATCAGCATCGACGTATAGAGTGGGGAACACAACTCCCCTTGGCGAAAGCTGAGGGGAGCTTTTCTATACCCAACCAACTTTCGCCAGATTATCAACGTTTTTAGTAATTATAAATAAAGAGGGCAAAGCCCAAAGGGTTGATAAGATGATTTATATATCAACATCAACATCGAGACTTTACAGGGTGACAGAGTGAGAAAAAAATAGACATATATTTATATATATTCCAAGGGACACGGGGTGCAAAAGATGATGTTGATATATAAATCATCGGATCAACACAACCAACTTCTGATCAATGATTACAGTTTTTAAAAAGTTTTATATCCACAAATTAAATGTTGACAACCTCCCCGCCTCCGCTCATTATCTTTGCGTGGCCACGGTCACGACAAAATGAAAACCAAAATCCTAACAAACGAAGACAATCGGGCGCGTGTTGCGTTGCTCGATGGTGAGGGCAATCCGGCCCACGAGTTAGAGCTAGTCCTTTGTGACGGGCGAGGCAAAGATATTGAGGGCAAGCCTTGCAAGTTCCAGTATTGGGCCTTTGAGTCTGGCAAAGAGTCAAACCTTGACTTGACCGACTTTCAAGATTGGCTTGGTGCATTGTCAAAGGCCGACCTTCTGACCGTTGATCCTGAAATGTGGCAGCGTGACGCAATCGGCTACCGGCTCAACAACGGCAAGTTCAAGACCCTCCAAAGAACATCACAGGACGGCGTGCGCTTGGACAACCTCACGCCAACCGAAAAGCTTGAAGCAATCGTCACTTCACTTGGTGACGGTTCCGCTTTCAAAGTCCGCGCAAGCGGTGACAGCAAAGCCAAAGTTGAGGCCAAACTTGCTGCATCAGAGGACAAGGGTAAACGCATGAATGAGATATTCACGCAATGCCGAAAGCTTGAAACCGAAGCAAAAACCGCAAAGGGAAAAGCCCTTGAAACAATAAACGCCGAGATTGCCAAGCTCGATCAAGAGTTTGCAGCCTTGAACGCCTAAATCATTGGGGGAGGGCAACCTCCCCCTTTTTACCATGAACACAAATCAAATAATAATCAAGATGCTAACCGAGAACACGGGTTGCCATATGTTAGATAGCGGAGGCACAAGCGGTAGGCATTGGCAACGTAATCAAGACCGAGACTTTGAGTCTGAGCCAAGCACAACAAGCGAGTTCTCAATATCTACTTATCAAGGTAAGTCAACACTAGACGTTATGATAACCCACAACATTTATCATTGGCTCACAGACCGACTAGACTACTCCGAACGAGTTGACGACATCTTCCAATGGTTCTGCAAGCGCAAACCACAAGCAGACCTGTACTGGGACAGGTGCATTGAGAGCTTCACAAGAGGCCGTGAGTCAATGTACGACACAACGCCAATGGGCGGCTACACTTACAACGATCAATCGTTGCTTTCGCAAGACATAGTTTTTAACCAGTTCTCACACGACTCCATAGACTACGCAATAATCCAGATACACAACGGAGCTGATGCGCGTGGTGGATTCACAAGACCTCGCGTCTTTGAGTGTGATGAATCGCTCTTCGACTACTGTCGTGCCACAATCTACGCAGAGAACACGCTTGACCCCAAGCAGACCATCATGCCATTTGGCACGGATGACAACTCTCACAGTTGGTATAGTGATGACGGCTACAACTTCTATGGCGACCAAGGGACAAATGATCTCAAGACCTACAATGTAACCGACGAACCAGAGCAGCGCGGTCAAGGACTCATCTTCGTTGAGGGCGACCTCGCCTACTCACCGATCAACGGCGCACAATTGGAGGCCAGCGAGTGACTCAATGGAACAATCAATGGCACACCCACCAACGAGTGCGGAATCAAGAACACCTGACACGCCTAGAGAAACAAAGGCTTCTTGAAGCACAAAGAGACTTGAATTGGTTGAAAGAATATCGAAACATGGTAAAAAACTTCTTACTAGAAGGAGACACAAGCAACGCACTAGATCACGAGTACAAAACAAATCTGCCCAAGCGACGTCTCTCAAGAGACTCACAGCACAGGTCTTGGGATGGTTACAACTGGACAATAGTATGAAACAAAAACCGAAACAACGAAGACGCAAGCACACACAACCGACACAAAAGCGGCGCACGGTCAAAGGCCCACGCGGTATGATAAGAGGCAACAAAAGTGTTAGAGAACGTCACAATCGCACAGGTTTAATAGCGACAGACGGGAAAATGGACGGTACATATCAAGAACCTACTAACATAACAGTCGAATCAAGAGAAATAACAGACAAATGAGAAAAATAAGCAAAGACGCAGCTCGTGCCTTTATCAACGAGCGCAAATTCAGTAGAGACAACACAATGGTTAGGTCATTTCCCACAATAGCTGGCGAAATAACTGAACTTTACTTGCACGGCAATGTCATTGCCCGAAAGCGAGGCGATAAAACCTACCTATCCTTGGCGGGTTGGGCTACAATGACAACTCGCGAACGCCTAAACACCCTGCTCTCCGAGATGAACAGCAATCTCCGATTTTACCAGCACAAGCATGAGCAATTCGTAACCTGTTACCTCCCCGGTCACAAATACGATGTGCCAATAGATGCCCGAAGCTGGTACTTACTGGAGAACATGGGACTATCTGAACCTCAAACTCATAAACTTAATTTGGAGTTTGCCAGATATACTTGAACAACTAAACTACCACACAAAATGAGAGATCAAAGAAATTCAGACAATAATCTAGGAGAATTCCCAAACATGGAATTCGATGTAGCAGACACCAACCAAAAACTGACCAAGAATATAATCTTGCGAGTCTTGCGTGGAGATTGGGATGCGACAACACCTTGGGAGATCAAGACGCTCCGCGAATACAAGGCATCTGGTCAATCACTAACAAAATTCATGAAAAGGTTTCAAAAATGACAAACTATTTCACGGCACATGATAAACTCTCAGACCGACAACGCAAAGAATTACTTGCACTTAATCGGGCTAACCCACAATACCACAAATATCAACGAGAGTACAAAGTGCATTGTTGGGTTCCCCCAATGACGGTACTCCCACCAGACGATAACTCCATAAAATACGACTACTAAAATGGGACTAGATCAATGGGCCATTGCCCACAAGACAGTAAACATCCTTGGACATCCTACTCAGGTTGTCCGAGAGATAGCCTGTTGGCGCAAGCACAACAGGCTACAAGGCTGGGCAGAGTCAGTCTACAATCGACAGGGCGGCACAGAAGAGTTCAATTTTGTGCCAATCGACCTAACACTTGAAGACATCATCACCCTTGAAGAGACCATAAAGTGTGGCAACCTCCCTGAGACTGCTGGATTCTTCTTTGGTCAAGACTCCTATGAGGACATGAACCACTACTTTGAGTTTGTGTATGAGAAGGACAAACAATTCTGCCAATCAGCGAAGCAACTCATGCGGGATGGCTGGCAGATATTCTACAACTCATGGTGGTAGCCAATCGCTGCATTATGATGACCAGTAGTAAACCAGCATCGTTACCAATCGCTGCATTATGTGCGCCGGTTGTAAACCAGCAGCATAACCAATCGCTACATTGTCCGTACCCGTGGTAATGCACAGCTACTTTTGGGAAACTCAGCGAGATGGACTTCTCTCCGAGTTTGTCAGACCACTTATCATCCATCGTAATCTGAAACTGTTGGCAATCGGTACTTGCACACAATGTGATACTGGAAGACAACTTTTCTTTGTACAACTGGGTGATGAACTAAACACAGAAGACGAAACACTAATAGAACAAGCACTAATAAAAATCAATGAACTATAGAGTAAAACAACAAAAGGTGTACGATAAAACTGGACGGCTGATCGAAGGCTATTCTGGTAATTTTCGTGCAGACACAGGCGAGTGCCTCGCCATCACTTCGGACAAGTACAAGATCGTCCATCATCAAGATGCCCTTGACGCTGTTCAATCCTGCCTTGATTTCGGAGACTACAGGCGAAAGCTGTACTCAATCAAAGGTGGCCGCCGTCTCTACGCCGTCTACGACTTCAACGATCAACGCAAGCAGATACAAGCTGGTGATGATGTGGGCTTTCGTTTACTCCTCAAGAACTCCTACGACGGTTCTTGTGGGGTAGACCTAGCTGCTGGTCTTCTCCGAATCATCTGCACAAATGGGATGGTTGTGATGGCCAAAGACAATCACGTCACCCGACAACACAGAAGTCGTGACGAGGAGCTTGACCTCAGCTTCCTATCGGAGACAATTGAGCAGAGCAAACTGCAATGGACTGCCTCCGTTGAGTTTTTCAAGTCAATGTCCAACACCCCAATCACCCAGCGTGAAGGCGTTGAGATGGTTGAATCAATGGTCAAGAACAAGGTGATCGCCAAGAAACACGCCGAGGAGATCAAGAAGATATGGGACAAGCCAACCTACGACCTAGACAGGAGTCGCAGCACCTACAACCTCTACAACGCAGTCACTCAATACCTCACGCCACTTGCCGAGGATAAGTTTGAGCAAGTCCAGCGCACGAGCCGTCAAGTCCTCAAACACCTCACCAAATGATAGACGCATGGAGCCAGCGGGAGAACGAACATCCACCCGTTGATGACGAGAAGACCAAGACAATAACAATCGAACTCACCTTTGAATACTCGTCCTTTGACGATCATCCAAGTGGGTGGGATTGGAAGACACTACTAAAAGTAGACTGGGTTGATGTCGAAGATTGGCAAGATGCTGACTGAAGACCCGTATATGCTTGAGCAAATAAGGTTTGCTCAAGTCCTAGCAAGCCAAGACTCTCCTGTTCTCATAACGGGGGAGTCTGGCACAGGGAAGGAACACTTCGCTGAACTCCTACACGGGGATCGTCACCCTACATCCAGCCAAGAAGCCCTACGCGGCAATAATTTTGTACCCATTAACGTCACCACCTTACAAGAAGACCTCTTTGAGTCACTCCTCTACGGCCACAAACAAGGGGCTTTCACAGGAGCAACTCGTGACACCTCCGGCCTTGTCCAGTTAGCCGCTCAAGGAACGCTGTTTCTTGATGAGATTGGGGAACTCAAACTTACTTTACAACCGAAACTATTGCGATTTATCCAATACAAACTGTTTCGCAAGGTGGGAGCGGCTAAACTCAGCACGGCAACTTGTCGAATAGTCTGCTCAACTAACCGTGATCTCAAGGAGATGGTCAAGTCTGGCGATTTTAGACTAGACCTCTACCATCGTCTCACGGTTTTTATCATAAGAACTACGCCAATAAGAGAGCGACCCAATGATCTTGCCCTATATATCCACAAGATTCACGATATTGAGAGGAAGAAGGCGCAAGACATGGCCACTAAAATCCTAAAGCTAACACCACTCGACGGGAACTACAGAGAGGTACAAGGTATCATGGCACGGTACGAGTTATTGGGTGAATTTATCATCTATTAGTATTACCCGACCGAAAAAAGTTGGCATAGTTCCTGCTAACATATCAGCAGGTTAACCTTTTAACCTAGATTATGCAACATAAACAAGAAAAATACGTTGACGGGGATTTCAAAGGGCTTAAGTTCTTTGTTCCTGTCTTTGAGAAGCTGTCTGAGGCAGTTGAATCCTACACCGAGGCGACTGTCCTTGCCCTGCTGAATCAACAGATTCAATCGCGCTTGCGAACCAAGGTCAAAAACAGTCTACCCAAGAACTTGCCAACGTCTCAGCTTGAGCGTTACAAGGATGAATTATATCGTGAGCATCCAGATGGTTGTGTCTTCTCTGCTGAAGATTGTAAGAACTGGCATCCCACAATTCGCGGTCTGTCTGCGCGAAAGTTATTCATGATGTCTCAGGCTGCTGTGGCTAAGGGTGATCTTGAGCAAGCAAAAGAATTGATGGAACAATGCAAAGCGAAAACTCTGGCATAAACAGATCAAGCTACTCGCCTAATGCGGCGAAGCAAGTTCAACCAATCCTTGATCGTCTGCTTGAGACCGGCAAAGATGTCTACATCTCATCGCAAGAGACCGGCTTCACGCCAAACACCCTCTATGTCAAGTTCAACGACGGCTTTAAGTTCATCATTGATAACTTCGATGATAACAAGTATGTGATCCTCCGCTCTCGCATTGCCTTTCGCAAGCTGGACAATGGAATCCTTGCCTACTTCAAAGACGTAGTTAAAAACCGCATGACTCTCCGCGAACTTGAGTATGAATTCAACGATAGCATCCGCTGGAAGAATGATTTGGAAACATGGTACAAGACTGCCAAGGATTCCGAGTTGTTTGAGCGGAGCGTTGCCGTTAATCCCGATGACAAGGAGTGGGTTTATAATCTTGTAGACTCCGACTCTGAAGTTGAGGTTACTGAATCGAAAGTGAGGGTGATGAAATGATAGCTGGTATTCTCTACGACCTCTTCAGCCTTGCTTGGTTCATCGTCTTCTTTGGCTGCATCTTCATTGCAGCGATGGATATAAAAACATGACAATCGAACAACTACTGGATGTTTCAGTTGATAAGCTGGAGGAGATGACAGATTCCGAGTTGCTTACGCACATGGAACCATACCTTAAAATCTCACGCACAGCAGAACCAGACGAGTTAATCCTAGTAAAGAAGCGGCGGGGCCGCAAAATTAACCTTGAAAAATCTACTTGAAAAAACCGAAGACAGGTACATCTTGAGAATAGATGCCTCATCATACCGTGAATCCACTTGCGATCTCAGGTTCTTCTTTACCACGGTTCGTGGTCTACGGAATAACCACATGAATCACAAGATGGAATACGGCACAGCCTATCACAAAGCCTTGGAACACTACTATGGTACGGGAGACAAGACCGAATCAATGAACATGGCTTTGGAACACTACTCAAACCCACAGATAATCGTTCCTGACTCCGACTGGCGTACCGCCGGTCATCTTGCAACCTGTCTAACGCAATACTTCGACAACTACTCTGATGTTGATGGTCTTGTTGTTGAGAGGCACATGGGGGAGCCGCTGCTTGAGATGAAGTTCGCCTTCCCTTTCTATTCAAACGACACAATCGACGTTCTTTTGTGTGGGACAATAGACTTCATTGGGACTTACTTCGGCCAAAGCATCCTTTGCGACCACAAGTCCACGGCAATCACAGGCGTTGATCGTTACCTAGACACTTACAGAATGTCTACGCAACTGATGGCCTACACGATGGTCTTACGCAAGCTGTTCCCTGACCGCAACTATCAAGCCATCATTAACGGCATCTTCTTGTCGCGGACGGGTAAGAACAAGTTCCAACGAAGTGCAATCCTCGACTTCTCTCCTGACAGAATGGAGAAGTTTGAGGAACACTTGACCAACACCGTCATAAACTTCACCGATCAACTTGAGAAAGGACTACTTACCGACAGCATCCCATTCCTTCCCAACTTCAATTGTTGTGAGACAAAGTTTGGTATGTGCCGGTTCACAAACATCTGCAATGCCGGTGAACACTTTGAAGCCGTCATTGACAACGACTACTACACTAAACTATACGATCCCCTGAAATTCCAAACATGACCGATCCAGAAATTAAACGACTCGCTCTCGCAAACTTTGTGCGCGAAGCACCCAAGAAATTCGATGTTGGTTCACTTGAACACAACCCAAAAGGCGACAAAGGAATGTGGCGCATGACCGCCACACAACTCATTGACGCTGCCATCGAGGAGACTATTGACCAATTTCATTACCTTACGGTATTGAAGGAGAAACTGAAAAATGAATAAACCACTAATAGGAATAGTTGGCTCCAGCGGTTCTGGTAAGTCAACATCGTTGCGGAATCTTCCCATTGACAAGACAATCATCATTGATCTTGAGCGGAAAGGTTTACCGTTTAGGGAAGCTAAAAACTTCCAAATCATCACAGCCAACACGCTGCCTGACATTGACAAGGCGATTGCTACTGCCTTGCAGAATGCTGAGATTGTTGTCATTGAGTCCTTCACAAAGTATTGTGAGATTCTCATTGAGACAGCTCAGAAAATGTACAAGGGCTACGATGTGTGGTCGTACTACAACAAGGCTATCCGCAAAACATTGGAGAGCCTCAAGAATGAGAAGGCCACAGTCGTTATCACGGCCATCGACGAGATTGTTAAGATCATGCAACCAACTGGCGGCGAATATAACACGCGCCGCATTAAGGTGCAGGGTAAAGTTCATGAGGGGTGCATTGAGAAGGAGCTACTCCTTGTCTTGTTCACCGAAGTCAGGCGTGAGAAGGACAACATCGAATACTGTTTCCAAACAAATTCTGATGGAATAACCTCCGCAAAGACTCCGCTTGGTTTGTTCAAAGACCTCTACATACCCAACGATCTAAACACAGTCATCACAAGCTTAGAAAAATACTATGCCTAGAATTTCTTGCACGAAGCAAGGATAAACAAAAACATATGCCTACTATAAACCTAAACGAAGTGACTGAGAACGCTCGACCGTTCTTGCCGTCAAACACATACACAATCCGCGTTGCTGATGCGGAGTCTAAAACATCCCAAGCTGGCAACCCAATGGTTGTCTTGTCATGGGAAATCGTTGCACCTGAGTCCATCGAAGATGCTGACTTGGGAACTGTGCGGATTGCTGGTTTGCAATTCCGCGAATACTTGGTGTTCATGGAGAAGTCTGCCCCACGCATAAAGCGTGTGCATCGTACCTTAAACCTCCCCGCTGAGATCAATTGCTCTGACGAGAATGATCCTTGGGGTACGGTTGAGACTGATGCAGACCTTTACAAAGGCAAGGCTGCTTATGCCACAATCAAGACCGAGAAGATAACCAAGAAGAATGCAGAAGGTGAAGCTATGCTTGACCCTGCGACAGGTGATCCTGTCACCTTCAACGGCTATTCTATCGGCTCCCTTGTATCTGCTGCGCCCGAAATGGACATCGTAGTTCAATAATCAACCAAGGCTGGGTAAACTGGTTTCCAGTTTTTTGTGCGGGGTTGTTTTTTGCATTCTCCCTGTGACCAGCCTTCTTTTTTATGAAAGAGATACAATCAATAATTGATGAGGTTTGCGACAAGCAACCTGAGACTGCGCAACCGCTTGAGCGGTTGCGCATCTTAACTATGGAGAAGACTGCCGAGGCTTTAGCTGACGGTTATATGTCTGGAGTCCACGATATAATCTTGATGCTTCAAGACTATATGAAGGATGAGAAGGATGGTAAGACAATGCGTGATAAACTAAAAGAACAGGCACTCAATGCGGCACAAACCAACGCTGAAGTACAGCGGACTAACCGTAATACTTGAAAATCAAAGTAGGTTCGATAATTGCGAACTTATCTCTGGTTACGCCGGTCATCTTTTTCAAGGTGCATTGGGAATCCCTCGCCAAGCTTGCGACATCAGGTTGCTTAACACCCTTGGCGAGGGGTTTTTACCTGACACAAAGGTTATCCTTTTGCTTGGGCAAAAATCCTTGGGTACATTCAAGAACGCCTCTATTGGTGAGCAGCGTGGATGTCCTTGGGTTGCGCATAACAGGACATACATTGCAACCTTTGCACCACAGGATGCGATTGATCGCAAAGCCTACTTCAATCCCCTGTCAAACGAGACAGAGATGGAGTACGAGACAGTCCGACACGGCAAGACAAAGCGTAGCAACTGGAGATTCTGGTTCTTGCGTGATGTCGCCAAGGCCGCTCAATACCTCAAGATACCGCCAAGACCTGAGAGCGGTGATCTAATCACCTACCCCAAGGAGCAGGAGATCATTGATCTGCTGACAAATACCAAGGGACAGGAGATGTTCTTCGACATTGAGACGAATAAGCACCTTGAGATGACCTGTTTTGGCTTCTCCTTTGGCCCCGACAAGGGCTGGTGTGTCCCAATGCTTCAAGTAAACCACTACTACTACGATAATACCCACAAAGTCCTACGAGCATTGGCTATTGCATTGCGTGACAATACGGTTATCATTCACAACGCTCTGTTTGACCTGTTTGTAATTGCTTATCGCTATGGTATTCCTGCCCCAACCAAAGTCTTTGACACAATGCTGTCGCATCACAGGCTTTTCCCTGAGGTTGAGAAGTCGTTGGGCCATTGCATCTCCCTCTACACAGATCAGCCCTACCACAAGAACGAGGGCTGCTTTAATCCGCGCACAAGTAGCGAATTTCAGCAACTCTATGAATATAACATCAAGGATGTGCTGACTATGGCTCTGATAAAACCAACCATTGATAGCCTGTCCAAGACACTCCGAGCTGAGAAGTCTATTGAACAAGTTAACTCAATGGTCACGCCATACCTGACTGCGATGCTACAAGGACTTCGCATTGACACACCAGAGCTTCGCATGATAACCATGTACAACGAGCGTTATCAATTCCAGCTT
>Ga0255048_10002267_pt1 | contig 12431 bp, 14 predicted proteins | sample JV7_2_2_MG_FD_183619 | JGI IMG/M metagenome (GOLD analysis project Ga0255048, IMG submission 183619) | Seawater microbial communities from Jervis Inlet, British Columbia, Canada - JV7_2_2 | ecosystem: Environmental > Aquatic > Marine > Inlet | place: Canada: British Columbia | collected 2016-10-06
GCCTGCGGTACCCTTGATGCCCCCCCCCCGTCAGGAAGGACCCGCGCGATCAAAAGGTCACTCGGTCGAGGACTCTAGGCCTTCGACTTGCTAGCCGAGCCGCCCCCCTTGCCCTTCGACTTCGCCGCCTTGCTCTTCGGCCGTTGGGCGGGGGGTTCGTCGTCGACCAGGACCCCGGATGCTCCGTCCAGGAGCTCGGCGCCTTGCTCTCTCAGGTGGCGCAGGTGGCGCCAGTATCCGAGCGCCTGGTCCCTCCTGTTGAACGTTCGGACGACGCCCTTCGACTTCGCGAGGGCCGGACAGGAACACAGAACTTGATATGCATTGCCATGCCCTGGCATCTGTCCGAACCGAAGCTCGGCGTCGGAGGCAAGCGCGACGTCCTGGCGTTCGTCCTCCTGTGGGTTGCCAGGCGGGAAGGACAACACGAGCCGTCCCTCGAGGGCCGCGAAGTGCTCGACCAGGTCGAGAGCGATGGCGGCGCGCTCCTCGTCGAGGGCGTCGTCGTCGACGATGGCGTCGAGGTAGGCCAGGAGGATCGACGCCTTCACGCCTCGCTGTCCCCGTAACCGGTACTCGGTTAGTCGTTTACCGTGCCCAGTCAGGCCGGCGAGCTTTGCGGGTGTCGGTAGCTTCATGGGTTCGTGTGTCCTGTATTCATGCGGCCAGGGCGAGGCCGCCACCATGGCGGCCTCGATCTTCAAAATTGCGAACGGCGTCCCGCCGTAGGGTTGCAGCTGTCGCGCGCGGCGGCGGCCGGGGCCTCATCGGTCCGGCCTCGAGGACCTGGTCGACGAGTAGTCGCTCGACGAGCGGGCCGGGCTGCGCGTAGGCTTCGACGGAAGGCCGCGCGGCGATCTCCGACACTCGCCGGCGTGACGAGTTGACCGGGTCCCCGGTCGCCGCGCGGTCGTCACCACTGGCCCGCTGTGGGGCCTCCTGGCCACCACTGGCCCGCTGTGGGGCCTCCTGGCCACCACTGGCCCGCTGTGGGGCCTTGGCCCGCTGCGGGGCCTCCTGGCCCGCGAGGCGACGCAAGGCCGCCCTTCGTCGATCAATGCCGCGGATGGTTCCGGCGACGTGCCAGCCGACGGTGACGTCGTGCTCTGCGAGCTTGCGCCCGAGGTTCCCTTTGATCAGGGACTCAGCGCCCCCTACTACAATGACGCGTGCTCGGCCCGGGAGCGCATCACGGAGGCCAAGCGTTCCACCCACTCGGAGATCACGATCTCTAACGTCCGGTCGTTCCACCCGGCCTCCCTCACCGCTAGCAAGTGCCGCTGTGCACACGAAACGGGGGTCTCACCTGCGGGACCCAATCGATGTCAACGACGGGCCAATGCTCGGCAAAGCTTGCGAAGCCGATTACGTCGTCGTCAGGATCCGCGTACGGGTCGAACACATCGACGCACCACCACACGATCCGATCGTTTTGGTCAATGTCGTGCGCCAACCCGCGCACACCAAGATCTTTGAGGCTTGGGTTGTCGACAAACAGACGAATTACCTCGACTTTTGTCAAATTAGGCGTGATGTCGAAGCGATCTGTCATGGCGCGAACTCCCGGTTATCCCTCAGTCCCCACTGAGGCAACCCAGTGTCACACGCGAACAACCTGTTCGCAAGCATTATCGAACAATCTGTTCGCTTTTGCGACGTCCGGATCCGCTGTGTTGTGTGAGCTCCGGAGCCGGGTCGGCGAGTGCGGCCTCGAGCTCTGCCGCCGTCTCCTCGAGGGCGATCCGGAGTCGTCGACCGTTCGCGACGGCCAGGTCGATCGCTTCCCTCGAGGCCGCCGCCCTCGAGGCGCTCCGAACCCGTCGAGCGACCTCCGGCCGGATCACCTTCAGGAGCGCCAGGCCGTCGCGGCATCGCCGCCGACGGGTCTCGAGGCGCGCTGAGGGTCGACGAGCTCGGACCGACACAGTCCGGATCCGACGCTCGAGGATCGCGACGCGCTCCGGAGTCACAACGCGACGGCCTGGCAGTCGTACCGGCCCAGAGTCAGCGCCAAATCTTGCCCCCTGGCCCGAAGTTGCGAACCAGGAGCTCGGCGGCCGGCGCTCGGTTGCCGTCCCTTGAAACCGACCTCGGCGCGGCGACCTCGAGGACATCAAGGCCGGAGTATAGGCGACGAACAAGCGGCGTGTCGCTGTTCGACAGGACAACCCGGACGCCTCGAGCGCCGAGGCCGCGGACCAGTATTGCGAGCCGCTCCTGGTCGGCCTCGCTGAACCCGGCGGCCGTGTATCCGGTAAACGTGTCGTGATACGGCGGATCAAGGTACGCAAGATCGCCGGGCCTGGCGTGCGCCAGGGTCAGAGCGAAGTCGCCGCGCCAAATTAGGGCGCCGGCGAGGGACTCGGCGCACGCATGAAGGTTGTCCCGATACAGGAGCCGGCCGCCGGTCCCTCGCGGGACGTTGAACCGGCCGGAGGCGTTCACCCGGTAGAGGCCGTTAAAACACCAGCGGTTCAGGTAGACGAGTCGAACGGCGCGATCGACGCGGCCGAGGCGTTGCGGGTCCTCCGACCTGAGACGGTCGAAGGCGTCGCCGTCGTCGTCCTCGAGCACTTCTAGGGCCTCGACGAGCTCCTCGACCTGGTCGCGGATCACAACATACAGCGCGATGAGCTCGGCGTTCATATCGGCCAGGATTGGACGACACTCGCCCCGAGCCGCGAGGCGCCAGAACAGACCGAGTCCGCCGGCGAACGGAACCAGGAGCCGCCGCCAGGACGTCGGGAGGACTTCGAGGATCCGGGGAGCAAGCGCCGACTTCCCTCCGGCCCACTTGAGGACGGGACGCGGTCCTACTCTTAGATCTTCAGGATCAGAGGAACAGGGAAGAGCCGCCATAGTAGGGCCTGTTGATAATGGGGAAAACTCGGGAGGGCGCCGGCCTGGCTTGGCCGGAGGGCCTCCGGGCCTGTGGGAATCTTTGTGGAAAACCTGTTTAGTGTGTGTGGATAATTTTCGGCGCGTTCGATTGTCCACGGATTGCATAAGCTTTTCCCCAGGTTTTCCACAGGTTATAAACTGATCCCTCCACAGCAGAACACCCGGGCACCACTGATCTTCTGAGACCCTGTGATCGGATGTCCAGGGCGCCGCCGGCGCCTTCTGTGGATAACTCCGCTATATTCCGGGCCTCGGCGTGATTCCCGGTAGGCGTGATCCTGGCTTGATGAAGCGCATGGTGTCAACGCCCGCTTGACAGCGGGATCTCGCCGGTGGATCGTCATTGGTCCCGGTGGGGATCGGGGCGGGAGGATCACGCCATGGCGAGAAAGAAGGACCCGCGAGCTCGAGTCGCGAGGGTGAAACAGACACCCGCAGACCGCCGCCGCGAGGACGCCGTTTTGCAGCGCCAGGAATGCCAGCGCCGACCGCATCCGTCATACATTAGGACCAGCCCGATCAGCGGCCGGCGGCACCTTCCCGCGTTTTACGTTCGCCTCGAGCTCGGCCGGATCTTTCCGGGGGCCTGGTCTTACCAGGTCCTCGAGGCGAACCTGGCGCGGGGTTCGGGAAGGGGCCGTTGTCGATCCATGGTCCGCCTGTCGGTCACGTTCGCCGACGGCTCGAGCCAGGCCTTCGACGGCGACGGCGACAGCTTCGAGGATATAAAGGGCGACCTCGAGGGCGCACTTGGCCAGGCCCGGAAGTCGGCGATCTCGGACGCTATCAAGCGGGCCGCGGTGAACCTTGGTCCCGCCTTCGGTCTCGGCCTGTATGACGACCAGGGGGCAGAGTGGGGCGTTGGCGGAATGGCTGAAGCATGGCCGAACCCGGCCGGGCCGAGGGTCGAGGAGCTCCGACAGGTGATCGGCGCCGCCTTGGCGCGACACGTCGATCAATGGACCGAGCAAGAGATCGGCGAACTCCTGATAAGACACGGCGCCTTGTTCGACGGCCACGTCGCCGCCGCGAACATTGGCGATCCTCGACTTCGTCGCGCCGTCGTCGTCGTCCTCGCCGGGCCGCCACCGGGGAATGAAAAAACACAAAGCCGCCGAGCCGACGAGCTCGCCGACTAAACCACACCGACCAGGGAGATAAACCATGAGGGAACAACGGGTCGAAGAGCGTCTAGCGTGCAAACTGGACGACGAGGAATTACTCGAGGCAGGTCAAAGGCTGGCCGCGTGTCACACCCGGCTCGAGGAACACGCCGGCGAGGTAGCAGCCGCCCGAAAGAAGTCGAAGGACGCCGCGGCGCGCCTCGAGGCCGAGCGGAACGAGCTCGTCGATCAGTTGGTAAAAGGTGTTGCATGGCGTTACGTGACGACGATCGAGCGCTTCGACGTAGACAGCGCGACGGTTCGAGTTGTGCGTCTAGACACACAGGAGACGGTCCGGGAACGTGACATGACACAGGCCGAGTGCAGGGCGCATCAGCAGACCGAACTCGACCTCGAACGAGGCGAGCGCGGCGTCGAGGGCCTCGACGAACCGACGTGTCGCGTCTGCTTCTGCACGGAGGCGGACCAAGATCTTTGCCTGAGTCGGACCGGCGAGGCGTGCCAATGGGTGGAGGCGGATCTGTGCTCGGCCTGTGTCATCGACATCGAGTCGCCCTCGAGGCTACGGCGTGAGATCCACCGGTGGCCAGCCGTCGACGGTCTCGAGGGCGAAGACAACAAAGAAAAGGCGCTCGAGCTCGTCTCGCTCCTCGAGGCCGCGCTCGAGGCCGACGGTTTCGGGCGCCGGCAGGTCCTTGAACTCCGGGATCGTCGCCGGGACCTGGTGATCGTCGCTGGCGAGCTCGTCGCCCCGTTTCATGCAACGGGCTTGCCGACGCCACAAGGGACGATCGTCGAAGTGTGCGACCTGGTCCGGCGCTTCCTCGGTCTTGCCGCCGCCGACGAGGGCGTCGCCGCCGACCTGCTGTCCGAGCTCGAAGACGACCTAAAGCCGCCGGCGCCCTTCGCGGGCCTCCCGGCTCGGCCTCGGCTCGAGGTTGTCCTCGAGCTCCTCGAGGACGCCGTTCGCGACGTCGACGAGGTGGTCGGTGGCGTTCACGTTCCGGTCGAGGGCCTGGTCGTCGCCTTCGACGCCGCCGTCGACGGACCGGACGACGTGACGGTCGCCTTCAGGCGGTACGGGAAGCGACCGGAGCCGACAAAGCGCCAGGTCCGAGCCGTCGAGGCGCTCCTGGCGGACGTCGAGGGCGTCGTCGTCACGGTCGAGGGCGCTTCGACCCACCGGGAGATCCTGAAGTCCGAGCCGCCGGACGGCGTCCAGGTCGTCGAGCTCGAGATCGACCGGCTCCGGGTCGAGGGTTCCGTTCGAGCCGTTGGGCTGGTCGTCGGGACGGTCGAGGGATACGTCGGCGCGGTGCGAGCGATCCCGGTCCTGAACGGCTCCGACCTGAACGGCCCGGTCGGCGAGTCCTTCGACCAGGTCGCCGTCGAGCGCCTCGGCGACGGACTGGTCGCGGTGAAGGTCGGACAGAAGGATCGGCCATTGACTGACCTCGAGCGGGCCGCGATCGGATGGTCGGTTAACTGCGTCCGGTCGAATGCCGACGACTTCCGGTTCATCGACTTCGGAGCCGGCGCGACGCTGACACCCGGCAACGGGCTTCGCAGCGTCGGCGGCGACGACCTCGGCGAGCCTTTGACCGCGGAGCTCCTCGAGGCGTTCGGCGGTAAGCGCCTTGTCGCTCCGGAGGACTCGGACGGCGCCGCTACGGTCACGTGCGACGAGCTCCGGACCTGGCTCGCCGACCGGTTCGCCGCCGCCACGATCGACCACGTCCTGATCGATAGCCTCGTCGTCGAGCGGGACATCGAGGACGTGAACCGGGTTTCCGTCCGGATCCCCGAGGCCGGACTAGAAGACCTGGTCCGCATTCATAAAGGGCTGGAATAGTGGCAAGGATCATCGAGGGCGAGCCTGCGACAGCCGCTGTCGCATTAGGGCCATTAATGTGTGCCATATGCTGCACGCCCGCCGCTCGCTTCCGATGCGACTACCCGAAGCGCGGCCGGCGGTCGGGAAGTTGCGATCGGGCGCTCTGTGGGAAGTGCGCCGTCGCCGCCGGCGTCGACGAACATCATTGTTCTACCCACCAAAAACAAGGCCCATCAAAACAGGTACGGTTGTTCTAGCCCGGCTCGGCCTCGACCAGGTCGCGATCGATCATGAGGCCGGCGATCTTCGGGCCAAAGTCGACCCGGACGTCGAGGGCGTCGCCGATGAGGGCGGCGAGCTCCTCGACGGCCAGGTCGCCGACGAGGGCCGCGGCGCGACGGAGGGTATCGGCCGGCCCCTGGTCGTCGACCGCGTCGGCGATCATCGACAGGACCAGCGGTAGGCCGCCTGAAACCATCGCGATCGCTTCCTTCTGTGAGTCGGTGAACGCCATTCAGAGAACCCCAGCGAGTAGCAGGCCAGCGAAAAAACCAAAAAACAGCGGTAACAGGACGCCGCGATCGACGGTTTCGGTCAAGGGCGGGGGCCGGTTCACTGTCGAGCCTCGTCGACGGGCGGCGGCGGCGTCGGCTTCGCCTTCGGAGGCGGCGCGAGCTCGTTGTTCGTCCGCAGCTTCACCTTCCCAGGCCAGGACAGGATAACGGCCTTTGCGTCGGTATCGCACGGAGCGACGAGGACAGTCCGGTTCGCCTTGGCGTCGAAGCGGTACGTCGGACCGGGCTCCGGAGCTCGATCGCAGGTATAGCGGAGCGGTCCGCAGGCCGCCAGGACGCCGCACCCGAGGACCAGGAAAACCAGGAGGACCGAGCCAGGTCCGCGCCGGCTGAAGGGCGTCGGAGGCGGCGGCGGCGTGCGACCCTCGAGCGGCATTGTCGTAACGAACCTGAGTCCGATGTTAACAGCGGCCAGGGCGAACACGAGGATCTTCCTTACCAGCGGCGCGGCCTCGAGCTCGGCGCCGAAGGTTTCGAGCGCGAGTGCGCCGATCATAATTAACAAGTTGAACAGAACAGTCTTGGACCGCCGTCCGTCGCTTCGCTTCACTTGGTACCCTTGGGTTCGAGCTTTTCAATCAGGACTTCGAGGCGCGTCACAACCTTTCCGAGATCCTCGAGGACTGGCTCGATCTTGCTGATCGCTTTCTCGTTCGTCGTCACGCGGTTGTCGAGGGCCGTCCAGAGCGAGCCGACCGTGAAGGCCGCGAACACGAGCGCGACGATCCAGCCGGCGATCGACTTCCAGTTATTGATCCAGAAGCGGCCGACAGCATGGTCGGCCGGCTTCTTCAAAACAACGCAATCAACGTTTCGGTCAAGCGCTTCTGTGGCGGCGGCGTCCGGGGCGCTCATCGTGCCACCATCGCCGCCGCCGCGGCGCAGACGGCCGGAAGGTTAATGCCGGCCGTGTCCCACTTGCCCGATCGGCGTTTCTTCCGATAGCCCCGCTTTTTGCGAGGATAATCGACCTCGGCGTGATGGTAGATGCCAGGGACAACGCCGGGTTTGCCCTTCCGGACGTAGTGAAGATGCCGCCAATTCTTCCCGGCCGCCGGGCTTACGATCGGCAGCTCCTTGTGTTTCGCCAGGCCGGCGAGCAGGGCGGTCAGCGCGTCGATCTGGACCTGGTGAAAGCCGAGGAAGCGGCCAGGGTTCCAGCCGTTGATCTTGAACCCGCCGAGAAGCGGGCGCTTCGGTTGGCCGAGCCGCTCAAGTTTATTGTTCCACTTCCGGCCGACCGGGTTCGACACGTCGATCCCTACCGATGCGTCATTAATCCAGCGGATCCCGGAGTGCCAGGTCGCCGCGTCGACGTCTACGAACTGATAGATCGTGCCGTCCCAATCCACCTCGAAGTTTGTCCCGACGTTGCGGCCGTTCAGGACCCGGAGCGTCGTCGCGGCGTTCAGTGTCACCGGCCAGTGAATCACGGCCCGGTTGACCTCGCGGCCCGGCTCGAGCTTGCCCTGGCCACCCTTCAGAACCAGGGCGCCGAGCTCGCCAGGCGTCACAACGTTGGGCCAGTTGATCGGGCAGAGCTTGCCGCCGATCAGGATCGAGTCACCGACGGCGGCGGCGGACAGGTCCGGGACGTCCTCGAGGCCCTCGGCGACGCGGTCCGACAGGATGCGACGGAAGGTCGACAGACCGGCCCAACCGTCGACGAGTAGGCCCGGAGCGGTGGACTGGTAGCGCTTGATCGCGGCGACGATGTCGTCGACCAGGGCGTCGATCGGGAGTCCGAACCAGGTCGGATCCCAACCGAGATCCGAGGCGCTCGAGGCGTTAAGCTCGACGGCGTCGATCGGCATTCTTTTATCTCCGGGTCGCGTTGCAGCCCTGATACTCACGCGCGGCGCGTCCGTGGTGCAAGGCCGGCGACGCCGAGCTCGGCGACGAGGCCCGGTCCGGGTACGCTTGCGCCATGACAGCGAGTGTCGACTTTCGTGTGACTTTCGACGTAAAACCGTTCGCTCGGTGGCTCGATCGCGAGATAGCAAAACAGATCCCGTTCGCCTCGGCGCTCGCTTTGACGCGCACGGCGAAGATCGCTCAATCGGTAGTGAGGGCCGAACTCCCGCAACACTTCCGGATCCGGACGGGGTTCGTCGCGAAGGGCATCAGGATCCGGTCGGCGACAAAGTCGCGGCTCTTCGCCGAAGTTGGCTCGAAGGATCGTTTCATGAAGTCGCAGGCTCTTGGTGGGACGAAGATCGCCCAAGAAGGCGCCCACGTCGCGATCCCGATCGGCGCTCGGAAAACCCCGGACTCGGTCACACGGAAGGGCAAATGGCCGACGCGCATGCTCACCCGGAAGCGTCACTTCGTCGCGCCGTTACCGTCCGGGGTCAAGGGCATATGGCGACGCATGGGCCCAAAGAAACGGCCACGCTTGATCCTTCAATACGTCTTGGTCAAACAAGCGAAGATCCAAAAGCGCTGGCCACTGTTCGAGACTGTCGAGCGCGTCGTCGCCGCCGTATGGCATCGCGAGGCCGCAAAGGCCTTCAAGGACGCCTTCAAAAGTCGCCGGCGCTAGGGCTAGCCAGCCGTCCCGGGTTCGCCAGTGGCCAGACGAATGCCTACCCGGCGCGTGGCATCGCGGACGCCACCTAACACAACGGCCGCTCGTCGTCCGCTTCGCACAGGCCGGAGCCGTAACCGCCGTCCTGTGGGCGGCCTTCCACACGTCGAGCTCGTCGGCGTATTTGCAGTGTGTGCGGACCCGGCGGACCTGGTCGACGATATGTCGCGACCAGTGAGTCGCGGCGGCGGCCCAGTCCTCCCGCGGGTCCCTCGCAAGCGACCGGATATGCTTTCGGGTCCAGGGCCATTGTTGAAACATACCAACGGCGTAAGCCTTGCAGCCTTCAGACCCTTTTCGGCATTTCGCCCGGTGGTCGGACCGGAGGCGCCAGTCCCCCCGAGCAATGGGCGAAAAACCGGACTCGCGACAAGCCGCCGCCGCTGTAATGCCCCGGGCGACGTAAGCGACGCCGACCTCGAGCTCGATCTGTAGCAGTTGGACGACCATGGTCCGGGACGGGTGTCGGTTCTGCGCGCAACCCTGAGCGACGATGGCGTCGACCAGGGCGGCCTCCACTTTCGCCGGCGGCCCGAAACCCGCAAGCGCCATAATGATCGCGATAATCATGGAGGCGAGCGCCTTTCAGTCCTCGTTATGGATCGGCGGCCCGGCGAGAACGGCGTCGGAAGCATGCGTCGACCGATCCTTCGGTTCCATGGCGTCGAGCTCGGCTAGGTCGGCGACGCCCTCCGGGACCCGTCGATCCCGGATCCCTCGCGCCGGATCGCTCGGTCCCCTTTCCCGCGTCTTTTCCGGTGGCATCTAGACCAGCCCCACTTGAGCGCCGTAACCGCGCCAGGTGTTCCCGGGATCCGTCGTTCCGATCAGGGCGCCGGTAAACGTGAACTGAAGATCTCGCGTCAGGTCGAGACCTGTCACGTTTATGCCGCTGAAGTCCCCGCTCGAGAACCGGACCGCGGTCGGCCCGGCGCCGTTGTCGGAGATCGTGAAATTCGAAGCCCAGGAAAAGCCGCCGATCCCGACAGTCGTCCGGCCACTTGTGAACCCGCTCACGAGGAAGCCAGACACGCCGAGCTCGAAGGGTCCGGCGTAAACCCACAACCGGAGTTCCACAGCGCCGGCAGTGATCGACTCGATCGCGGCGGAATTGGCGAACGTCACGCGGTCCCCGATCTTGAACGTGTTCGCGGGCACGGTCAGCTGGTGAAGGATGTGCTCGGCGTTATCGCCGCTTAACAGGGCAGTTGGCACGCCGCTGCTATCAATCGTCCCGCTGCGGCCAGCTGCGACGACGGCCTCGGCGAAGGGAACAACCAGGATCCCGACGCTCCCATGGGCGTCGGCGTTGTCGCGATCGGTGCATACTCCAAGCAATGCCCGGAACGGACCCGGGAGTGAAGCGGCGACGCCGGCGGCGTCAATCCAAACGCGCTGGCCTGGCGTAAACGCCGTCCCGGCGCCGGCGGCCTTCGGGATACGGTTCGCGCCGAACGTCCACAGCTCGACCGGGTCGCTCGAGCCGGCCGGTCGATTGTCCACCGGTAGACCGACCAGGTCGCCGACCCGGATAGGAACGCCTCGAGTGCATCCGGCGGCCGGAGGTAGGACAGTGATCGCCTTCCCGGCAGTTATATAGGGGTTCGGCACGGTTTATCCTCCAAGTCGCAGCCCTTCGGTGAATTGCACACCCTCGACGGTAAGCGACCAGAGCGCCACGTCTTGCGACGGCGTCCCGCCCGCGTCCATCTCGATCGCCAGCACTAGGCTATCACCGGGATAGTAAGATGCGATCGAAAACGGCCCGAACGTTAGCCGCAACGGTAGATTGTTTACCGTCCCCGTGGGCGGATTTAGTAGTTGCGTCTCCGCCGGCTTGGAGTTGTACGCCTCGGCGTCGGCTATCCCGCGCGCGATCGGTACGATGCCGCCGGCGGGGTCTGCGACTAATACGCCCTGTGTTCGCAGACGTAACAGGCTGAGTATGAGATCGGGCGCGACCGTCGACGGGCTGCCTATGATCGAGTACGTCAGCGTAAAATACAGCGGAAACGCCGTGTTGAGCCCTGGCGGGATCTGAGCTTGCCAGCTGGCCGCGTCCCCGTTCCCGTTGAGTAGACCTTTTTTAATCTTGTGATTCCACCCAGTTGGCTGAGCGCCGAGGCCAACCGCTATCTGGGCGTCGGCGGCGCCTAGAACCTCGGCCCAAACGTTACCGACGCCGAATATTTGAGCACGCCACTGAGCGAGCCCGCGCCGGCTCTGTTGTCCTTGTCGGTTCGTCGAGCTCGCCGACTCGTGGAGCCTCACACGCTCCCACGTCGGCGCCGTCGTTAGCGGCGACGTCACGCGGATCCGCGTCCAGTAGGCCGCGAGCCCGTCGATCGTCGTCGTGGCCCATGGAGTCGCGCCGCTGATCCCGTAGTGGAGATCCTCGATCGACGACGCGCGGAGAAATAGCGCGCTCGCGTAAAGGTGCTGTTCGTCGACGCTGGCCGCCATCGTGTCGGCCGCGGCCCAGGTGGCGCCGTCCCAATACTCGACGACATAGGCGCCGCCGACACCGGCGCCCACTTGATCGAGCAACAGTCCCCAATGACGAAACGGATTGCTGGCCGCGTCCAATCTAGCGCTCGCGAAATAGATCGCATGGCCGGCGGCGACGGACTGGAAACTAAATACCGAGGCCGACCGCGACGCCGCCGCCGCCGTGACATCGACTAAGCCGCCCGTCGTCGTTGCGTCGGACGTAACGACCTTGATCCCAGCCGAGTACGGCTCGCCGCGGCCCACGGAAAACCCGGATCCTAGCTCAGGAAATCCGAGCGCCTGATCGGCCCCAATCAACCGGCGGCGCGGATCTCGGAGGGAAGTCGCCTCTTGGTTGAAATCTACCACGAAATCCACGTTCTGCGCCGCCGCTGGCGGGAACGAGAACAACGGATCAATGACCGTCGACAACACGCGGACGATCGTCCCTGTACCGCTCAGCGCCGGATCAACGAGTACAGACAGCGTGTTGCCCGCGTAACGGCCACCCGTCGACGTGTACGCCACGCCGTCGGCGGCGATATGGACCGCGGCGGACGCGTTAAATACGTTGGGTGAATAGAGCACCACGGTGGCGGAGCCGTCGAGCCGTATCGCGTCGGTAATGTTGGTGGATCCGCAGTTGTGGCCTTGGCCTTGGTAACGACCCGACGACTCAGCGCGGATCCCGGCGGCGATGGTGCCGGCGCTCTGCGGGATGTGCGTGTCGTCGAGCGCCAATACGCCCGCGGAGCACCGAAACGCGCTAGAAAGACCGCCGCCCTCGACCCTAATCGACCCGCCGATCAATTTGCCGGCGCCGCTTTTGTGGATCCCGTCTCCGGCGCCGGTAGCGCCATCGCCGCGGAAATTGACACCGCGGATCGCTCCGGTCCCCGTCGTGTGTGTCACGCCGGCTA
>Ga0255048_10002270_pt1 | contig 12415 bp, 17 predicted proteins | sample JV7_2_2_MG_FD_183619 | JGI IMG/M metagenome (GOLD analysis project Ga0255048, IMG submission 183619) | Seawater microbial communities from Jervis Inlet, British Columbia, Canada - JV7_2_2 | ecosystem: Environmental > Aquatic > Marine > Inlet | place: Canada: British Columbia | collected 2016-10-06
CCGAGTTCGTAAAAGGGTTGTTCAACAAAGATGACCAGGAGTTCACCGAACTTGCCCCGTTACCCACACGTCGCTCTAACACCGCTGGTGATCGTATTGACATAGAACAGGAGCTAGGGGTGTTCCGCGGTACTACCAAACAAAGGACTGAGCAAATGGCTAAGCGTAAAAGAGGTAAATAATGGCAGTAACACGAGGTAGAAACTGGTTACGCCTAGCCGCTACTGACGACGCGGTGACGGGCGTACTTCATATTAGCACTATTGTGTGTAACAACACTCAAGCTGCTATTGCAGACTTCGCTATCGAGGACGGAGCGGGCGTGGTTTTCCAAAATGTAACGGTTCCCGCTGACGACGTACGGAGTATCCGAGTAGATACTTCCATTGATGGCATAGACGCAGGGACCATGCCTACTAATGGCGTAATCACAGTCTACACTAGATAACCATGGCCCAAAAGCACCCAGCACAAAACGGTCACGATGAGGGGTTCACCCGTAATCGTTGGTACCTCGATGAGGTCACAGGAGAATATTTACCAGAGGATAGTGTGGTTCGCGACTGGTACGACCGCCTGCGCCACGTAGATGACGTAGACGAGGCTGATGCTGATGAGTTACGCGCCTCCTTCGTGTGGCCCATCGAGAAATCCCACCCAGATCCCTAAGGGGTAACCCATGGCAGCCCCCGGCACACTCACCACCACTGAGCTAGTTGCCCTCACCAAGCAAACACTTGGCGGGCGTAACACCGGCCTCATGACCGACGCTTGGTACGTCGAACGCCTCAACAGCGCGTATGCTAGATTGTGTACCTTTCAAGGTCAAGTCAACTCCCCTGGCATGCGCCGCCCTGTGTTGCGGGTGTTGCGGTTCTTTGAGTTGTACACTAGAACGGACACTACCATCGTATCTGGTGCCCTTGACAATTACATAGAAGCCACTGTACACCTCGACGCAGGCAACACCGCATACATTGATGACGTGTACGACCTTACCAATGATCGTCCATTGCAACGCAAATCCTCGCGCTACATGAACTCCCGTAACCCTGATGATGTAGGTGTCCCTCGCTCCTGGTCTCCTGCTGGTCGTGACGCTACCAGCGCAGGATACCTCATCCATCCTCGCCCGGGTGTTGTGGCTGATGAGATTTCGATACGGGAAACCGCTTACAACTACCCTCGTGAGCTAGTAGAATCCACTCAAAACCCCGTCATCCCCGGCACTTGGCACCGTGCCATTTGGTTAGCTGCCGTAGCCGAGGCCGCCACCGTTATCGACTGGCCCGAAAAGGCGCAAGAGTACGAGCAACTATTTATGACATTTATAGCAGAACGCCGATCCCCCGTTGAGGAAGCTGGTGCAGCCGGTGGCCGTCGCCACTTCACGGCTGGAGGAAGATAGGTTATGGCGAACAGTAGTGTATTTCTAGTCACCACCCCAGATGGCACTGACGACCCTCGTGAGGGCGATGATCGCATACGTGAGGTCAAGGCCGCGGTCAAGGAGCGCATGCTGAACGCGGGCATCTACTGGGAGAGCAATGCTACCCCTGATGCCGACGCGGGCATGATGATTCCTGGGTTGCAAGGTGGGTTGTCGGGTGTAACTAGCACCCCAGGCGCCAATGACCTAGTGTTCTTCGAGACCGACAAAGCCACAAATATGTGTAAGTGGAATGACTCCACCAAGACTATGACCTTGGGCACTGGTCGTGGTGGTGGCGCCAACTCCTACATCATCGAAGCGCAGACCGGCAACTTTGAGAACGTGGACATTGACGGTACGCTCACCCCCACCACGCTAGCCCTAACCTCAAAAGCTATTGTAGGCGTCTACCAAGCCAGCGATGTTACCACTACAGTGTTGAGTGCTTCCTACCAAACGCTACCCGAAACTATCACCTTCACCACAGCTACCGCCGCTGGGGATGTTTTGATTACCTGGGCAGGGGCGTTTCTCATCACCCTTAACGCCAACACCGATGATTGCACTATCAGCGTAAAGTTCCAGCGTGGTGGCTCAGATATCACCAACGCAGAGTTCGCTGGTGTAGTTGTTATAAATAACACAGCAGGCAGCACTGTCCAAGCCCACAAAATCCCCGTGTGTGTATCTTGGTTAGACACTGGCGCATCTAATGCCACGTCTACTACATACTCTGTTCAAGCTAAGGCGGCTGTAAATGGTTCTGTAACAGCAAACCAACAGTCCTCCCCTCGCCATGTGTTAACCTGCTCGGAGTACATCTTCAACTAATGGCTATTCCTGGAGCATCACTACCTCCTTTTGGCCCTGTCATCGAGGGAGAGTACAACATCGCCCGTGAGACCATCCGTCATGCGTTCGATGAGTTGTACCGGGCCACGCAACTGCTATCCGACCTCGCCACCTCCGAAGAAGGGTTCGCCACTGACGCAGATGTTGCCGCGCTCCAGGTGCAAATCACCACCAACCTCACCCTCATCATTGCACTAGAGTTACGAGTAGACGCCCTCGAATCTGCTCCAGCCGCAACAGGCACGTTGACCGTCTACACCGATGCCACCCGTCCCAATGCTAACGTAGACAACGCCAACTCTTGGTACATAGTCAAGAACACCGACAAAAACGCTCGCACCGAAATAATCATGCAGGGGGCTGACTTTCAGTACTATCATGTTCCAGGTATTACGTTCTAGTTTAATAGCCTTGGTGCTGTTGATGGGCACCACCGCTGCCCTAGCTCAACCCGTGCCCGGCGACAAGGGAGCGGCTAAGACTACCAGTGAGGTACCTAGCGGCACTTGCACCAACGAGATTGCGTACATCACCCAAGGGGATGTAGCCACTGACATTGACCGCGGGGTGATTTGGTGTTGCGTAGGTGGCACCTTTGAAAAGTGTGGCACCGTGTTTGGTACCGTTGCAGACGAGGCGTTGTGTAAGTACGATGATGCTTCCAGTACTCTAGAGTGCGACATCGATACGCTAGCTGAGTTGAACACTGCCATCAACTCTGCTGTCGTCACTGGCGTACACCTTACTTGCGCAGACCTAGACAGCGCTGATTTACAATGCTCCACTGAGACGCTAGTCTTCACCGTCGATACCCACAGCTTTGAGGAATGCAATTACCAGAACACCATTGTTGGCATTGATATGGCAGCAAATGATGATGAGTGCTGGTTTGCTAGCCCTGGTGGGCAAGGTGGAGGGTTTGCTTGTGAGGGTAGCGTTGTTAATAGTAACGAAGCATTCTACCTGTTCCCAGATGATGACCCCGCTGACGTGACTCGCAAGATCGTGGTGAACGCCAACGCCTCCGTAGACAATGAGATAGCACGGCATCACAGTACCTCAGGACAGTTTCTTCAGGGATACACCTCTGGCGCTCCGACCATAGGTGATACGGGCGAAGTAATCATCCCCCTAGGCTCACTCACCAGCACCCAAGCAGCTACGGCGTTATCTTGGAAGTTCAATAATGGTACTGGCCGTACCAGCGGTGACCTGTTCGAATTCCAAGACAATGGCAGCGAAATGTTCTCGGCGACATTCGATGAGCTAACTCGTGGGGGTAAAAGTTCTGGCCTGCAATACCGCGATGCACTGTTCGGCCTAGGCTACGGGCCTGGCGGATACAGTGACCGGTTACGCATAGGGTTCTTCAAGTATGGGGTTCACCCAGTAGGTGGCAATGCTTACTACGAGATCATGACCGAAGCACACGGCGGCACCGAGAACTACCCTCTAAAAATAGGTGTCGAGGAAACTGTGTTCTTAGAACTAAACCAAGCCAACAGCGCCACCTTGTTCAAAAAGGGGTTCAATGCAGAGGCAGGAGGCATCTTTGGTGGTAACATGGGGTTGACTGATGGCTACTTTTACAAGCCTGCTGCTGGTGGCATAACGGCTGCGGGTAGCACCCAAGGCACAGCCACCCAAATGGCTTGCCAAATTTGCGAAGTTGATACAGTTGTTGCTGGTACCGCAGATGGCGTCAAGACGAAAGAGTGCGACGCCGCTACAGGCAACCCCACAGTAGGCACCACGATTACCGTTATCAACACCTCAGCAGTAGTGCTTGACCTGTTCCCTGCAACAGGCGACAACCTGGGTGCAGGGGTAAACACACAAGTTTCAATCGCAGCCGGGACCATCGTTGACTGCACCTGTTATCTCACAAACCTTTGGGAGTGCGACGTTCGCTAGGAGACACAATGCGATATTTGTTACTGTTCCTCATGCTATTCACCCCCGTGTACGCCGCCGAGTTCCTGGTGATGCATGGAGGCGCCCCCCTCCTCGACAAAGCCATCGCCGACAAGACCTACGCGGATTTGCACACGGTAGATGAGTTCGCCCCTCCTGGATTCGTTGAAGCCTACCTCAATGCTGTTAAGGTGTTAGCAACGCAAAATGACCTAGGCACCGACCCTACTAATGGGCAGAAAATGAGCGCGGTCCTCGCTATGTCTACAGCAAACGCGTGCTCAGCGTACGCAGAAGACCCCAACGCTGATGTAACCGCTGCCCCCACCTGCTTCGTCTCTTGGGAGGATACTACTATAGCAACCACCGCTTGCCAGGCGTTGATTACTTGTGCTACTCCTGGTGCTCAATTATGCTCCATAGTAAGCGGCGAACACACCGCGGTCAAGCGCAACGTAGCGGGCACTCAGTGTGTGTCTTCCTGCCAAGCGCCCCGCGCTAGGCTAAGGATCAAATGCGGGTAGTTGCGCTAAGCCTTTTTGTGGCTGTGATAATGGCAGTAGGCTACATCCTAGCCAGCAACCCATTACAGCCCACCTTCGGCAACCCCTGGAACTCCCAGGAGAAGCTGTTGGCTCGCGCCCAGGAGCTAGCCCCCACTAATCCCATCGTGCTATGGGCTGAGGGCGTGCGCCTGGAAAAGACCGGTGACCTCACAGCCGCCGAGGCCAAGTACCTCGAAGCAAAATCCTGGCCTGATGCCGCCGCTAACCTCGCTCGCCTCTGGAACCAAAGCGACCGCGCTCACCTCACCATCCCTATGCTTACCCCCTTAGTAGAACGCTCCGGCGTGATGAACAAGGCCTGCTGGACGAACCTCATCCTAGCCTACAAACGTCTAGGCCAGTACGAGGAGGCCTTTCGCCACATTGAAGCCGCGGTCATCGTGGGCGTACCCCTAGATATCGAACTGATACAATACATCGAATTTAGCTATGTCAACACATTGACAACACAAGGGATAGGTGGTAAGGTAGGAGGCACAGGATAATGTATGAACTGATCCAGCAGGGAGGGTTAGCGGTCCTCGTCATATTCGTGGTTTTACGGTCTGTCTTTGATTTCTTGAAATGGAAAAACGGTAGCATCGCCCTCGCCAAGCCCAACCCCCACGCCAACACCACCAAGACCGGTGAACTAGCTGCCTCGTACTGGCTCCGTGAATTCGCAGTCACCCACGAGGGCATGCGTCAAATGCAAGAAAGCCTGCAACGAATAGAAGTTTTGTTAGCTGAAAGGCTGCCAAAATGACTGATGAATACGCGGCGGGGTTCTTTGATGGCGAGGGGTGTGTAATCATACGAGACTGCAAACCCTGCCTCAAGCTGATGGTTACGATAGTCCAAAAGGACACTCGCCCATTAGAATTCATGCAAGCTAGATGGGGAGGGAACCTGTGTCATAAGAAGGACGGTGCTTCGGTGCTATCCCTTAGTTGTAGAAAAGCAGCCGCCTTCCTGCGAGACGTTCTGCCCTTCCTGATAGTCAAGAAGGAAGTGGCGCAGATAGGCATAGCTTTCCAAGAGCGTAGGGGTGGTAGGGGTATCCCCACCACGCCCGAGCAGAAGGCAGTAGATTTTGCATCGCGCCGTTCTATCAGTCAGTTGAACCAAGCATAGACCCCGGTGGAGTTAGTATGAAGTTCCTGGTTTTTGACATAGAATGCACGCAGTTGGAAGCCTCGTTTGGTAGGCTAGTGTGTATTAGTGCCAAGATGCTAGACGAGAACAAAGTTCGTACGATATACACGCGGTGGTATCGTAACGAGAAAAAAATGTTGCAAGAGTTCGAAGAGTGGTGGGAGGAAGCAGATGTCGTTATTGGTGTTAACTCAAAACTATTTGACCTACCCTTCGTCAACGCCCGCCGTCTACACCACGGACTGTTGCCACTTGTGCCCAAAATGCATGTCGATCTACGGTGGATCGCCAAGAAGCTACGATTCCGCGGGGCCTCCTTGGACGGAATGGCAAAGGATCTTCGGCTCAAGAACCAAAAGTACGAGTGCGCTGCTTGGCAATGGGTACTAGCTGCCGAGGGCGACATGCCTTGCATCAAGGATATAATCAAGCACTGCGAGCAAGACGTGCGCATGACCGAGGAGTTGTTCAAGCGTCTTGAGCCTCTTATCATTCGCATCACTAAGTGAACCGCCCAACCAAGTACGAGGACCATCGTGGCCGCTCATGCACTATCAAATACCGGAGAGTCCAATCTGATGGCGAAGACATTGGAGGAGAAAATACCGAGGGCAACATCATTATCAACCCCCACCGAGCCCTCCATTGGCAAGCTAAGACGCTCTTCCATGAGCTACTTCATTCGTCATGTGTTGGGTTTGCACATACCAACGACCCACGAGACGGTCTTGAAGAGGTTGTCGTCCGAAACCTCGAAGAGAACATGATGGTTATGTGGGAACGCAACCCCGAGGTCTTTGCTTGGATTCACCAGTGTATCACAGGAGGTAGTGATGGCTAGTAGTACCGAAATCCCGATCAAAAAGCGAGGTCGTCAAAAGAAGGCAGTCGCTGTTGACGCTGCTGCGCCAGGCCAGGCAGCCGAACGCCCGCGCATCAAACGCCAATCCATGACGCGCAAGGAGGCACAGGCCGCGCTATCCACCGCTGACGCCCGCACCCGCCGCAGCATCTTACGTAAGTTCCCTCAACTAGCCAACAAATAGGAGGACACAATGGCTAAGTTCCGTATCCGATGGCGCCACGTACTGTTCAACTTACCCCAGGTGGTAATGACGTTGACGTACCTGTATGCCTCCTGGGACTCCGTACGCGCTGCCGTGGTTAAGTGCGTGAAGGAAGACCCCCAGGTAGCAGACTTCCTCAGTGCTGCTGACGAGCTAATGCGCATCTTCAAGAAGTAGCACGTATGTCCGACAGATCCCAAGCCCAAACCATCACGTTTGCTAACATAGCGGCTGGTGGAGTGGTGCGTAACCTCGACCCCGACTCGCTAGCACCGCCTAACGAAAGCGGGGTGTTCTCACCCACGTTCCTGTCATTAGCCAAGAACGTCAACCTATTCGAAGGTGAGGTACTAATACGCGACGGCTCAGTAGCGTTCAGCACAGTACGCGGCTCCAACACCATCAACGGCATCTTTCGAGCCTCGTTTGATCCTGGTCGTCGCCAACTGGTAGCCGGTTACGCAGGTAACGCACTAGCTGGTACTGGCGCAGTAGAAGTCTTCGATGAGAAAACAGGCAGCAACACTTGGATCGTCATAACCCCCTCCGCGGGCACAGGATCTCCAGTACCCCTCCAGCCCTGGCAATTTGCCATGGTACCCCGCGCCTCTGACACCCCTGCCAACGCCATGATGTTTGGCAACCAAGGCACCTCGTGCTATTTGTGGGACGGCACCATGCTAGCTAACTCCGCGGTGGAGTTAGATCAAGTCAACTTCCCCGGGTCGCCCTCAGGTGCTAAAACATTCGTCTCGTTCCTATCCCGTGCCATGGCGCTCAACATCAACGATGAAAATGGCAACCGCAAAGAGTCAAGGATAGCGTTCAGCATCGTAGGTGACAGTAATAATTGGAGTGCGCTAGGCAGCGGGACGCTAGACCTAGATGATGACCCATGGGCTATCCAAGCAGCGCTCGTGATGGGTGGTCGGTTGGTGGTATTGAAAGGCGGGCCTGAAGGTGGTGCGATATACGTACTCACCCCCACAGGTGCCGCGACCTCTCCCATGCGCGTAGACGCCATCAACCCAGGCACGGACGTAGGTATACTAATCCCTCGCTCACTCACACCCCTTGGCCCTGGAGTAGCGTTCTTCCTATCCCACGATGCTGCGTACTTGTACGATGGGGTACGAGCACTGCGCCCATTTGCCCAAGGCGTAGCCCGTGATATCGCCTCCCGTGTCAACATCAACGCACTTGATAGTGGCTTTGCATACTACAACCGCAACTATCGTCAAGTGGAGTTACACGTAGCGGTAGGCTCTAGCACCACACCCAACGAGGTATGGACGTTCGACGTACGTAACCTGCGCGCCTGGGGACCAGACACCCTAGGCACCGCTTATTATTCCGCCGACACCTGGACGCCACAAGGGGTATTGACTTGGGATACTTGGGGGCAGGCTACCTCCCGCACCTGGGACACATTGCTAGTCGAAGACGCGGGCGCCCAATACCACCAATGGGATCTAGCCAAAGGTGACTACGGCACCGAGACCATCGTCTACGGTGCAGCCGACGGAATTGTGTACAAGCGCACCCCTGGCCTAGTAGATGACCCTGGCCCTGCCAACATTGACGTACAAATAGACCTCCCTCCAATCACCCCGGCTATGTGGCTCCGCAACCCCAAGACCGGCAAGCGTTACCGTGCCGACGATATGTTCGTGTTGCGCTCACTCACCCTCCGTCACCGTTCCACAACTCAATGGACTCCCGTAGTGAAGGTAAAAATCGATGGATCGGCAGCCGTCAATGTTAGCGATGGAAGTGCGGCGACAGCGGCAACAACGCACCTCCACTCAATCACCTACTACCCCGACGACACCGTCGTTGGGCCAGGAGTCTCCTTCGAACCCCAAATCTTCAACACCGCTGGAGGTAAGTGCAACTTCAAGGATATCCAGTGTGAGTTCACGTACGCTGGTAGTGCCCGCCACGACTAGCGAGATAGAAGTAGCATTAACCATCATCTCACCCACGGATTTTGATTGGCACAAGCAAGCAGTAGAAAACTTAGCCCGCTTCCCCCACTTCTGGGACGATGGTATGCGGGTCAATGCCGCTGCCTCGTACCTACAAATATTCGCCAATCCCGCGAATTTAACGCTAGACGTGAACGGCGAAGGGGTGCTCGCCTTTTACCGCGTCCCCAACGGCACCAGGGCTATACTATACGGGGTATCGTGGGGTCGGGATGCCATGCGCATCCCCACCGCCCGTCGCGAGGCTGCCAAAATGGCACTACTACTACTAGGTGTCCAGCGCATCGAGGGCATCACCCGCGAGGACAATCGCATGTCCCGCAAGGCCATGGAGGCTAGCGGTATGCGGTACTGCGGTCGCCTCCCTGAAGCCTTATGGTATAATGGTAAGGCGATAAATGGGGTGTGGTACGAGCTAGACCGCGGGTTGGACTACGATTTGACTGAATTATAGAGGGTATTATGGGCGGCGACACCAGAGATCTACTAAGCCAAGACTTCGATGCGGCTCAAACCCACGAGGGCATTGGTGGTTCAGGGCGCAACTTCCTTGATCCAGGTGGTCTAGGAGGCACGAAAATGCCCCGCGACCCTAGGGTTGTACCTGGATTCGAGGGTTTGCTAGCTGCTCTAGGCCCATTGCTGGCTAGCTTATCCTCCTCGCAAGGGGCTCAAGGGATTACTGGAGGCAGCTTTGCCGACCAGCAACGACAAGGTATCAGTGGAACCGCCCAGCAAGTACAGGAATCCGGTGCCTTTGGCAATGCACTCGATAGCTTGAACAGCTTGCTCAGTGGCGATGCAGGTTCGGGCATCACTAGTGATTTGATCGGCGAATTCAACGAGTTGCAACGCCCCGGGCTAGACCTAGCCAAGCAGTTCCTCGAAGCCGACGTGTTCGAAGGCGCTGCCCGCTCTGGCACCACACGCTCCACCGGCACCACCGAGGCACTAGCCCGCGGGTTCGGCCAGATCGAAGCAGGTGGCGCACAGGCAGCAGGGTCGTTTGCTCAATCCGTTGCCCCCTCCGCCATTGGCGCGCAGGTTGGTGGCATCGGTCAAGCACTAGGCCTCCCATCCTCCACCCTCAACATGTTCGCAGGGCCGCTAGGTCAAATGCTACAGTCCCAGCAGTTCCAGCAAGGGTTGCAGGGACAAGCGTTCGGCGATATCCTATCTGGCATTCCCATCCAAGAGGGTCGCCTAGGCGGCAAGGCCCAAGGCCAGGCAGGTAGTAACATCGGTGGCTTCGCTGGTATGCTGTGCTGGGTCGCACGCGAGGTCTACGGTGCAACCAACCCCCGGTGGATCTACATGCGGGATTACGTAATGAACGAAGCTCCAATTGAGTTCCAGTTGTTCTACGCCCAGTACGGTCCTCGCATCGCACTTGAAATCGCAGCCAACCCCGAGGCCAAGCAACACCTACGCGGCTTGATGGATCAAGTACTTGAAGGGGCAGCTTAATGGCAAGATCAATTGGTAATACCCCTACCCCGACAGCAAGTGGTGGTGGGGGCGGTGTACTAGCTGCTATCCTAGCCGTCCGTGAACGTCGTGAGGAGCGAGCGCTAGACAAGAAGAAACTACAAGCCACCAACCGCGATAAGCTTATCAACAAGATGCAGGGCATGCCCGAGGCTGAACAGGCTGAGTTGATCGAGTTGCTAGCCCGCGACCCTCACCTCGAAGATCAGTACGACCTCACTGTCGAAGGGTTGAAGCAGTTGACCCGCCCTAGCACCACGGCTGCGGGGGGTCGTGACTTCACCGCCCCAGGTAGTGGTCAATCCTTTCGCGTCTCTCGCCCAGTTCTGTTCTCTGGCGAAACCGTATCCCAACGAGGCGTCCGCGCACGCACCGAGGTCAACGAAGCCGCGGCCCGCGAGGCTCGTGTACGCGCTAACCTAGTAGAAGTCCAGGCCAAGAGCCACCCTGATCGTGCTGTCATTGAACTGCGGTCTACCTTAACCTACCACGAGGATGATGGTAGCATCCGCCCGCCCAACACCGACGAAGCCAAGCGCATCTACAATGGCGCAGCCACCGAAGAGGACTTGTCTCGCATCCAAACCCGCAACAAGCAATTCGATGATACTCGTATGATGATTCGCCAGGTGGTGGAGTCTAATCCCTCGCTAGGCAACCCCGCCGACTGGGACAACAGATGGATGCGAGCCGCGCTCATCACCCCTACGTTGTTGCAAGAGATGGGGGTCCACCTGCAAAACCGTAGACTAGACTTGGTTGCCATGCAAATCGAGATGGCCGAAAAGGCAGCCGCCGCGGACTTAAAAAAGCGCCCCCCCGGCTCCCTCACCGACCGTCAAATCATTGAGCTACAACAGCAGGAAGCAGGGTTGGTCAGTGATTTCATCGAGGAGTTCAGTCCTGGGTTAGCTGACCCCAAGCAGGCAGGGCTTCGAGTACGAGAACTCACCCCACAAGGTGATGTAGTACTACGACGTGGTAATTGGGAGAGAGTAAAGGGCTGGTTCGGAGGCCCACTAGAACCCACCATCCCCGTTGAGACCCGCGGTGCCACCGCCAACGACAAGCGCTTCTTCCAAAGCGCCGCCTTCTACGCCATGGCGTTCCCCATGAGTCTAGCCAATGGTCCTGCGGTGCAAGAGTTCGGACTACCCATCCCTACCATCGAAGACCTCGGCAATCCCGCCTTCGCTGATGCCATGGTAGCCGCCTACGAGAATTGGTTAGGCTACGAGATCGAAACCTTTTCGTTCCCCAGCGCTGAAGAGGGCGAACCGGCAAAGCTATACACCCGTGACTTCTTCGTGGGCAAACTAGCAGGCCTCCACGCCAAGCTAGCCGTCAACCTCAAAGCACGCGTGAAGTCTAACGAAAAGCTTAAGATCACCGGCCTCCAAAAGGAACGCGAGGCCGCTGGTGTTGCAGGCCAGTTCGAAGAGAGCCGTGAGGATAAGTTGCTAGACCTAGCAGGCGCAGCCAACGACATCGGCTCCCCCGAATCCCTCAAAGCCCTCCAAGATGAGATGGATATTTTATCACGTGAACTACAGGAGCTAAGCGGCCTCCCCCAGGACAACCAACCACAAACCCCCGCCCGTTCAGTATTCGAACTAGCCCCGCCCGCGCCCGTCGTCAACGACCCTCAATAGCATGGCTGACCGAGAGTTCCCCGCACCAAGGCCGCTTTCCTCGTTCGTCACCCGTCGTGATGATGAAACCACTCGTGCTGCTCGCATAGAGAACCTTGGCCTACGCGCCCAGAACTTACAAATCCGCATCGACCAGCAACAGAAGTTTCGTAAGTTATGGGGTCAAGTGGCAGCGGGTGCGGACCTAGGACTGCTGGGCGACAACGCAGGCGAGGCGCTTACCTATGTTCTAGAACCTCTAGGCACTGGTAACATCAAGGAAGCACTCAACCGCCTAGAACCAGCTAGTCATAGCGTAGCCAACGCTGCCAACGCACGCAAG
>Ga0255048_10002273_pt1 | contig 12401 bp, 22 predicted proteins | sample JV7_2_2_MG_FD_183619 | JGI IMG/M metagenome (GOLD analysis project Ga0255048, IMG submission 183619) | Seawater microbial communities from Jervis Inlet, British Columbia, Canada - JV7_2_2 | ecosystem: Environmental > Aquatic > Marine > Inlet | place: Canada: British Columbia | collected 2016-10-06
AATTAAGAGTAGACTCTTGTGCCATTTTCTGAGCAGGATCAAAACCTGCAATCGTTTCACCCGGATAATACGCAGGTGTTCCACGATTGTATATGTCTTTGGCTTTTTCAAAGCCTCCTGTCAGATACCCCTTTTGTTCAGCCCAAGGCTCAACATTAGTGGTGCTTACTTGTGTACTGCCGCCGCCTCCACACATATTTAATTCCTCAATTTGTATATTTCGCCAATATGTTTAAATCCAAGACTGTTTTCTAAAAACTTCTTTAGTCCTGATCCTTGGTGTCCATTAGTAGAACCCATAGTTATTTCACTTGCGCCCATTCGTTTACCCCAAGCAACATATTCCTTTAACAACAGTAGAGCAAGCCTTGTCTTACGATGATCTTTACTTACAAACAAACCTAAATCATCTGTTATCTTTGCGTTAGAAAAAAAGTATTCACCTATAGTGGCTAACATACCTGCTATGACAACACCATCCTTTTCTCCTACCCAAGCGTAACCATGACTCATACAGTATGACACGGTACTAACAAACTTCTGGGTATCGAAAGGTATATCTTTGTACAAACCTTCTAAGTGCATCTCTTTGGCTAACGATACAACTTTGTTTATGTCCTTTGTTTCAGCGGGACGAATCATATAATTCCTATTTTATTTAATGGGGTCTTCTGGCTCTTCTTCTGGCTCAGTAAATATCTCTTCTGGAGGTGTAATGTTTAATGGTCCAAAAGGAGGAGCCTTGTATTGAACATCTCCAACACCAAAAATGTTAGGTTGATACTGTGATACTCCTTTCTTTAATCCATACTTCTGTGCATATTTTGCTGACCAAGGTTGATACAAAAGTCCATCATAGATGCTAAATGGATTTCCATCTTGCATATACCTTCCAAAATTTCTAGCGGCAGGTCTAGTGTATTCAGTAGTAAGGAGAGGAAAATATTTATTAGGTTTAGGGTATGGCCCTCTATCTGGCGGGCCGGGAGAATCGCCACCACCGGGAGGAGGGCCATTGCCACCACCGGGAGGAGAGCCGCCACCCGGAGGGTTAGCCGCAGGATAAGTTTGCCACCATGCTTTACCAGACTCTTCTAATGGCACATTCCTTGCTTTCCAAGAGTTAAAGTCATTCATGGCAGATATCCATGATTCTTTTTCTTCTTGAGTATAATTATTAGGATCAACTGCGCCGGGCAAAGACTTGCCTACACTCTGTAGATAGTGATCGTAATGCAAATTTTGAGCGTGATCTAGTATGCCTTTATGATTTTGCATCCAAGCATTTCCACCGCCAAATATTCCTCCACTACACATAATTAATTACCTGTTCCGTATTTGTTTTTTAATCGTTTGTGAACGCTTTTATTCCATGTACCGCCACCCGCTTCAAACGCTTGTTTTGCTTTACCCATCTTTCCTGCTTGAATAAACCTTTTCATTGAAGGCAGTGTTCCTTCAGACAAGTTTTGGAATGCACCTTGAGGATTATAAAGGTTACCTTGTGGCCCACCGTCTATAAGGGTTCCGGGTCCATTACTAGGAGGCATTTGCATTCCGGGGTTCTGGACTGGAGGTCTAAAACTGCCTCCCATAGAAGGCATTCCGGGATTCTGAATATTAGCAAAAGGAGGTCTACCAAGCGATGGGCCTTGAGTGCCGGGCATATACATACCGGGATTCTGCTGTGGGGGTTGCCATCCGGAACCGCCGTTGGCAGGATCATTAGGTCCACCGGTTGCAAAGCCGGGCTGACCAATATTATTCCACCCACCACCGGGGGCAGCCTGATGGGGTTGTCCTAGATTGCCGTGAGATTGTGCCCCTATTACTTGTGGTCCTCCGGGCTGTGGCATCATGGGCATCATTGGGCCTCCGGGTTGTTGCATATAATTTACTGAACCTATTCCTCCGGGCATTTGGTTTGGACTCCCATACATTTGACCTCCGGATATTTGCATATTATTTGCCGGCCCCGTTCCTCCGGGTATTTGAAGTTGTTGTTGTCCACCCATTCCTGAATTACACATAGTTAATTCCTTTCATTATTTAAATCTCCAGTTTCCAAATACCATTACTTTGCCATCATTACGAACTGTTACGCCAGTATCTATGGTTTCTGTAATAGGTCTAACCATCATCAACTCGTAATAGTTTTCTGTAGCGTAGTTAAACGTAGCCATAAATGGTAGGTTAATCAAGTTAGCCGCACTAACTGTAACCAGTGCTAATGCAAATACATATAACTCTTGATCGTTTTTCTTTACGAAGTCTTCCCATCTGTCCCATTCGGACTTGGTTGTTTGTCCTTGATCCCACTGCATTGTTTCGCAGGTTGCTGATCCTCTGCCGTTTCCAGTTCCCACAACTCCCTTGTACGAGCAAGCAATGTCTCCATACCTTTTCGCCAACGCACTTGTTCCGTTGAGGTGGTACTCAGATACGACAACGGGCTTACCAAGCCTAAGTGCTTCTTCGATACTTTTTCTGAATTGTGACTCACTCAGGTTAAAACCAGTTTGCAAATAGATAACGTCTGCTTGAGCATAGTATTCAGGTTTGACTCCGGGGGTTAAGTGTACACCAATAGGTTTATTAACACCCTTGTTTCTAAGATTCTGTATTAGTACGTTTACTTCTTGTGCTGAGTAATACTCATCGCACTCAAGGCATACAACGTAGTGGCTAACAAGATCATCTACTGCATCTACTACTTGGTTCTGATAGTCTATCTGATTCTGTAGTCCTTGCTTGTAGGCTTGTGGACTGTCATCAGATATAAGCCACATTACAGGAGCCAGATTTTTATTACGCAACCTAGTAAGACGATCACGCCAAGCAACTCTATTAACACTGCTCACCTCTTTAAACGAAGAGTCATAACTTCTAGCCATTACATCAGCGTGTGTATCACCGTTAGCGTTTAACTTTTCTATAACTACGTCACGCCAGTGATTACTTGTCTCATCTGACAGCCAGTTTAATGTACTGTACTTATTTCTTTCTATTAAAAATGTAGACTTGTAGTCTGCATATAGATTAGAGTTTAGTCCAACTGCCCCCAATGTAAGCATAAATGCCAATACCGCTACCGGGATTCCAATTCGTACCATCCGCATATCTTATATCACCATCTCTAGGTTTGCCCCTACCACTTGCGATTGTAGTATTAGCAGGGTCTATGTTAGTTTGTTCTAATCGCATTACATCTAAGTTAAAGATAATATCGGACAATCTGTTTAGTTCGCTAAACAAGTAATCAGATAAGTTTTCATTATTTACTGGAGCAGGGTTAGGTGTCCATCTGTTAACTGATTTAATGTTTTTAACTGGAGCATTAGCCATAACTTCTTAAACCTCTAAGTCCACGTTGCTGTACTTCAAATGCTACACCATGTAGTTTCCAATCTATGTCAGTAGTAGACTCTACTTTTATCCCAAAGTATTTGCCACTAACGCGACATGATACTTTAGACTGACTGTTAGGATTAAATTCTACTGGGCCTTCCCATGTAATCCCTTGTTCTGTACTTATTTGTTTGCCAATATAGACGTTAACAGTATTGTTACCTGAAACTTCAATTTGAGGATATACAGCAGATACAAACTTAACGGACTGTGGATCATTTAAATCAAGACCTGTACGTTCTATATACGATACCATGTTAGTGCCGTCTTTGGTGTTACCAAAACTATCACGAAATATTTTAGTATTAGTTACGTCACAGAATACTAAGTTCTTTTTAACATTATCATAGTTTCTTTCACCCCATGCACCTGTACCTAGATCCCAATCTTCTGTACTAGCATTCCATGTAGCACCTGCTGTTATATCTATAATACCATCATGTATGTAAGACGTATCTGGTAAATCCCTGAATGAAAAAGTGTTATCTTTCCAGTTCCATATAAGGGCTTTGTCTACTACATCACTGCCAGAACTAGGGAAGCAAGCAAGCATTTCATTACGCACATAGTCTGCGGCAACAAAACATTTTTGATAGTTTTCTCCAGACAAGTCTTCAAACATTGCCCTTCGGACTTTGTTGGGAAGTAGTGGCGTTACAGTCTGACCATTGCATATATAACAATCACTGTTACCAATAAAGAAATGACCACCATCAAACTCTTTGATAGCCTCTTTAGATAATGCGCCAACAGTAGGGCTAAGAAGTTTAAAAGAAAATATGTAGGGAGTTCCTACATAGTTCATAATGTAAATAGAATCTTCTTTATAGATTAAGAATGAATCACCTAATGGTAAGCCGTCTACAATGTCCCCGGGCGTATCAGATAACTCATACTCACCTGCATCTAAAGTAGCGTCAGTTTCATCCCATGTAGAAGGAGCCGCACCATAAGCGGCTTCAGTAGACCATTTAACTAATCGTGGCTCTTGGTTAGCCCTGTTCCAATTAAGACCTACAAGAAATGTTTTAAATGATCTAATAGACTTACATGAATTACCACTGGGCCAATTTTGTAATTCTCTAAAAGGTGTTGTAGTGCTAGGTATACCTGCATTTAAAGGCCACATTTGTGGCGCATCAAATCCATTGGTAGCAACTACCAGACCATTAAGGTTAGTAGCAGTCCATCTACGACTAGATGTATTAGCACCATAATCATCATCTGCTGTAGTTGTAGAGCCTGACACATACACAACAGTATTGTCAGGATGAGCATATGTTGTTGTGCCTGTAAGAGTAATAACTCCTGTCGATGTGTCTCTAGCACTGTAAGTTAATTCTTCGTATTGATTAGAAGTTCCAGTGTCTATACCTAACCTTAGTGTACCAGTAGCAGACAGGGCGGTTAATGCCGCTCCTGTATCTACAGTAATAGTAGCCGCACTTGCCAGTACAGCGCCATTTAAAGTTAAAGTGCTTTGCCTTGTAATATCAGTCCATGTAGTTCCTGAATACACTGCAATATCTGTAGCGCCATAGGCTATCCAGTAGTATGTTCCTGCGACAGTTAAGTAAGGATGAATGTAGTAAGGAGCGAACGGACAAGTAGCCATCACTTCCTTGTAACCTGCAATCTTTTTTACACCGTTATCAAGGAATCTTACATTGTTTCCGTCAGACCATGCACCTTGTGGAAGATTATAAGGAGGTATATCCTTAATTATTCCTATAGAGCCTACGTTATCAAAAGGTATTAGTGGCATTTATTCTGGTGGCGTGGGCCATGTAATATTAAAAGGATCAGGTTGAGTTGTAATATTTCTTAAATCTTGCCTGTATACTTCCCACTGTTCTCTTTCAGAATCAGACATTGGAACGTCAGTTAGAACAGTCCAGTCACAAGCAACAAGTTTACCTTTCCGCTCTGCTTTAACTACATTCCATTGCTCTGGGTCTTGTCCTGCTTGCACTGTTGACCATGATGGTTTTTTTGATGGGTCATTGTACACAACATTACTGTTGTAGTCTGACTCATTTTCTATTGACCCGTATATACCAAACCCTTCATTCGGAACTGCAGCCCAAAGAATGTTGCTAAGTGTTACGTTATTCATTCTTCAATCTCCCAAACCATCATTGTTCCATTATTAAAAGCGGTTCCACCTGCTGACGCTAGTGGTTGTTTTGACCAAATGTCAAAAGTATTTGAACCAACAGCGCTAGGTGTGTCAGGTCTATTTGCAGGTATTACTTTCCAAAGATGTGAAAATCCAAATCCAAATTCTTCTGTAGATAATCCAGAATCAACTTTAGATTTAATATCTCCAACAAGAATATTATCTGTAGTCCCAGTAATTAAAGTTCCAGAAGTATTTGCTAACTTAATATAAGTATATTGATGATCACTTCCACCATCCCATGATGAAAAAATATCATTCATTCCATCAACTTGAATATACAAATTAGAAGAAGCAGATAAACAAGTGTGAGCAATTGACCATCCTACATCTACATAAGTATCTGATCTAAAAGTAGATGATGTCGCTTGAATAGCATGAGTTGTTTTAAGAAGGCTCCCGCCTTCTAGCGCCCTTAAAACTACCCAATCACTGTTTGCTTCATTCCTTATTTTTAATAAATTATTTGTAGTGTCAAACCAAATTAGCCCTGCTGTAGTTGGACTAGGCGCCGAAGCAGAAGTATGAACACCATTTACGGCTTCATCAGCATTAGGGAATGTATTTTTTAAAACAGTTTTAATTAGTCTAAGGTGATCGTCACCCTGACTAATTGCATCTGTACCTGTAGGGTTGGTGTCTACCAACCCACTAATAAAACTTGCGCTTTCTAATGCCATACTTTAACCTTTAGGATACTTTGTTTTAATTGACTGTCGTATTCCTTCCAACGCAGTGACAGATGCCATACGTTCTTCTACTACTCCTTCCCATAAAGCAACAACTAGTTCGTCAATTGACGGATACTCAGCCTGTCGATCACGCTTGTATTGTGTTGCGTCTTGCTCTGCTTGCAGTCGTGCGACCTCTGCTTCGTAATCTGATTGAACAACAGGAACTTGGTTGCCATCTTTGTCCATTGGCCCTATGCTGTCATCAATAGAAACAACATTGGGATATAGGTTATAGATTGCTTGGTGATTCATGCGCCTATCTCCATGACTGTTAGGCTTGATGAGCCAGTGTAGTTAGCATCTCCTGAATTACGATTAAGGTAAACAACAACACCTACGGTGTTATCTGTTGCTAATTGAACTTTATAGGTTAAAGATGATGTTGAAGATGGTGAGTCCAACCAATTCAATCCAGAATTATATGTTTGACTACTAGTTGCATAATTGCTTATTGATGCTTTTTCAGTCCCAGTAGCACCCTCTCCTAAAATTGTGGAATCTCTTAAGAGGTTGACTTGAGTTGTTGCGCCTGTGTCGCCCGAAAGCATTCCTGTAAACATAACTAAAATTTTGCTTGAGGTGCTTGATGGAGTAATCGACAAGGATAAATCTGTAACATCAACGAAAGTTCTACCAGTAGTACTAAAAATATCTGATTTGTTTGCTTGAACAACTTGCAAAACTTTGCCTGTTGTTAATCCCGAAACAGTCGCCCCTGTTACATCAATAGTTCCATTTACATCTAAAGTCCCGCCAGAAGCAATATCAATTTCACCCCCACTAGGAATCGTTAGCCCGCTGTCCTTGATTGTGACTCCATCAATAACAATGCCATTTGCGGCAGTGCGTTCCGAGATCGTATCGACTTTAACTTCACTCATTTCGGATACCCCAGTTCTGGAAGAACAAGAAATGCTTGATAGTCTGTATCAGCCTCTATCGCAGCCCATGCTGCTTCTAGTTCCGCTTGTGTTGGTTGTGGGTCAGGGCCAGACCACTCAACGAACTCATGTGGTGGTGGTGATTGGGTTAGCCGATAAAAATTGGCGTTAAGACCTAAATGATGTATGCAAAGATTGATGTCCATTACGCCTCCTTGAAGATTTCGACTAGGGTGTATTGTTCGGTGTCGAAATTTGATGTGATTCCTAGCCCATAGGTTGCTTGAGTGGAACCACATTGATGCTCAATCCGAAACACCGTCGATCCAGCAATTGTTGTTCTAGCGGCCCCAGAAGATGTTGAACCACCCCAATAAGTATCATTTGCGTAAGCAGACAACCCTACACCAACTGTTGCTGTATCAGTCACGTTGTACAGGCGTGATTTATGCGCTGTAACAAGCGCAGCGGGGGCGCTCCATTTTATTAGATATGTTCCAGCGGCTAATGTGAATTGTTCTGATGCAATTGAAACGATCCCATCAGGGTCAGCAATTTCGGTATTCAAATCCCGTGTACGCCATGCGCCTGATGTGAATGTACCACCCTGAGTATTCTGTGCTTTCTGATCTGCGATGATTGCGTAAGATGAGAAGAGTCCGAACCCAGAAGCAGTGCCAGAATTCGTCACTGTCGCACCCGATGCTACTGTCAGCGTTTGCCCTGATGGGATTGTGAACCCCGTCATGGTTGCGCTACTCACATCAAGAGTCGCGCCAGATGGAACCGTAGTGGTATCTCCCGAATCAGAAATCTGGAGTGCGGTTCCTGTAGCAGGGCTTATCTTGTTTGCTTTGATTTCACTAGCCATTATAACCACCCAAGGCTGACAGCCTGTATTCGTGTTTCCTTACTTGCTGATTGGTTATGCGTTGTAATCTTATAGCGCATGGCTGAACCTGATGGTTGAGCAGAGATATCGAGATCATGAGCGGTTAAGATTGTGTGACCACCTGTGTCACCTTCGTCTGCTAGAGTGAACTGAGTGTAGGTTGTACCGTTGTCACGACTGACCCATCCCTTAATGTCTGTGTTTATCGTTGCTGTACCCGCACCGTTGGTGTAGGTCATTACGAGATCACCTTTTGTTGGTACGGCTTCTGCTGTTGTTGCGGTAGACACAAGCGTAAGGTTTCCGGGTACGTTTGCGTCTTTAACAATTACTACGCCAGTGCCCCCGGCACCCCCAGAGCCACCGCCACCGCCGCCTCCTCCGCCGCCTCCGGTGTTTGCGGTTCCGGCATTCGTGCCGCCATCAGCACCGCCCCCGGAGCCACCCGATCCCGCTGCCACTCCAGAACTTGCACCTCCACCACCTCCTGCAAAGTAACCAGATACTCCGTAAGATGAGAAAGTAGAAAATAATTGTCCTGCTCCGCCGTTACCACCTGCCCCATTAGGAGCGGAAGTTACTGTAGCATTTGCACCGGCGGCTCCTGCGCCACCTCCGCCACCGCCGGGATAGTTTGATCCGGCTGAATTTCCGCCAGAGTTTCCGTAATTGCCGCCACCGCCACCAGTGTTAGAACTTCCATAGACCCCGGCTCCACCACCGCCTGATCCATCAGTTGTACTTCCAACGCTTGAACTTCTTGACGCTCCACCACCGCCTCCAGTTACAGTGGTTGAATCAAAAACGGAACTACCGCCGTTGCTTCCTTGACTGCTAGTTGATGTTGACCCACTGCCGCCTGTTCCAATGGTGACTGTGTATCCAGTTCCGCTTGTTAAAGACTGGGTAATCTCTCTTGCACCACCTGCACCGCCGCCTCCGGCAAGGTCGTAACCACCACCGGCTCCGGCACCAACAATTAGAATTGTAGCGGTTCCAGTTGATGTAGCGGTGTGTGTTCCGCTTGCCGTGTATTGAGTTATGCTTCCAGAAACAGAGCCTATGTAATAATCACTAGCATTTCTTTCATCATTTGTAGATGCGCTAGCATCAATACCAGAAGTATCCTGAAAGTCATCAATGGTTTGATCGACTAGATTGTATTTGGAGAGTGATCCGTTAGCGGCTACTTTAAAACCTAAGATAGCAATGTCATTTTTCATTCCTTCATCCGTAAATCCAGATGAAGTTGCTGAAGCATGAAGGGTGACTTGCGTACCCGCCCCACCCAACGTAAGGGTTGAGCCTGATTCTTTGTCGATGGCGTTTACGTTTAATGTACTCATACGATTACCAATGTACCTGTTACAGTTACAGTTCCTGTCATAGTTATTGGCCCTGCAACGACTGCTGATTCAATAGTATAATCTCCATCAATAGTTTCTTGATGAGTAAAGAATCCATCTTTTGCAGGTTCTTGTCCTACATATTGAGTTCCATTAACCACTTCAGACATAGTTCCTCCTAAGTAGAAATACTATCTACATAAGAAACCCAAACATCTAATGAAGATGCTGTGTTAGATTTTATATGTAGAATATCTGTGTTTTGCATTACAATTTTTGCGCCACCCTGTATTAGTTCTACAGAAGAACTAGGTGGAATTGTTAAGTTTTTACAGATATGATAATCAGTTCCAGAGCCTGTTTTATCAATATAACAATCGCAAGTTACAGCAGATGTAAGAATGTTTGTTACCCTAATCCCTATAACAGCGTCATCAGAGTTGCTTGTAATAAGCGTTGCCTCTGCTGTTCCTACTGCTGTAGCCGCCGCTCTTTCAAAATCTTGTGCCATTATACGCTCCTATAAAGCAATAGCCATAGCGACTGCAAAACCAGAAGATGCCGCAGATACGGTTCCCCAAGAAGAATCAGTGCCATCTGTTGTTAAATATTTCCCTGATTGTCCTGACATATCAGGAACAATAGCCGTAGTAGAAGAAGAGGGAAAACTATTTTTAAGAACAGTTTTTACCATACGAAGATGGTCATCACCTTCTCCTACAGGATCGCCATCAACAGGATTAGTTTGTACTAATTGTGTTACCCAGTTTGCAGTTTCTAATGCCATTATGTACTTGCCGCCGTTAATGTTACGGTAACTTCAAGCGTATCACCTGATATTACTGATCGCGCAGATGAAAAGTCAACTACACCATACAGTGTGCCTGTTGTACCAGATTTAGTATTGTTACTTGTAATAAACGCTCCCGCAATAGTAGAGGTTGCATTTATAGAATATGTTGCTTTGCTTGCTGTGTTGTCAATGCTACCACTTGCGGCTGTACCTAGTGTAAGAGTTTGTCTTACGCTTTGACTGTAATTAACATCTTCAGTCCAACCTGCGTGAGATGCCATAGTGTCACCTGCCGCTACAGAACCTGCATTTTTTAATCCTACATACCATGCGGTAATCTGTGTACCGCCATCAAAAGTGCTAGATAAAATATGATTAAGACCTTCAGTGGTGACTAAATTCTTTTTTGTCTCGCTCCATTTTAAATTTTCATCTGAATCATAGCAATTAATAGTCCATATATTTTTAATTGCAAGATTCATATCTGTAGTATGATTCATTCTTAAGCCTCCATCGGCTTTAAATTTATTAGTCTGGGTAATCACTTTTAGTCCATACCGATGATGGGTCTGCTTGTTCTGTCCAGATAGATGTTGGTTCTGATACTGTTGTCCAGTTATCGTTAGGGTCTGTTACTGGGTTCCATAAAAATGAATTACCATTTTGATAACCCATTGTAACGCTAATAACAGCATAGCCTACCATTGTATGATTTGTACCTAATATATAACTGGTATCTATTCCGAATGTTTCTGATTCTGTTTTAGCGGGGCTATTCCAATTAATACCTATGTTAGACCAGTAGATAGGTGAACTGGCTTCAGCCCACGTTATAGGGGCTGTCATGGATACCCGCTAGTATTCATTACCCTCAGTGCAGAACCAGAGTGTCTGTCTTTATTATCTTGTTCTTGTAGGTCTGTAATAGACTGTTGGAATGCTGTAGCCCATAATTGTACTCTAGGATCATTCATAATAAACGGCTCTGCTTCTAGCATAGCGCCATACAGATAAACATCAGGAGCATTGGTAAGCACCCAGTTAGTAGTTACAGTCCCGCTAAGATTTTCAAACCTTTCGTAAAATAACATTTCTACTGTTTGAACTGCGTCTGGTGTTGGGCCTAACTGAAGTTCATTAGCAATAATAGTATAAAACTTGGGAGTACCGTTAGAAGAACCGCCATATAAACGGTCAAATATTTCAGGTGTGACATATTGCATTGGCGTTACAGGAGATGTATTAATCTGTAGATTACGCATTTGTATAAACCTAGCGGGTAGTGCTAGATTCTGCTGTCCTGCTACAGTAGATGCGGTTTGTTTAGACTCCATAGCACGAATGCGGAGTAGGCGATTAAACCTAGACTCCGCTAATGCTATAAACTCTGGTATACGATCAGTCAGATCATCACGATCTAACCAGTTCGCTACAGCAGTTTTAAGTTCTGTATAGTTTGATATAGCCATTATCTACGAGAAACGTAATATACTTTGTCGTTAAGTGGAGCATAGTTCGTTTGTGTTGCTCCCGGTTGTCCGGGGTTGTATAGCCACATAGTTATAGCCTCGTTGGTGTGGTGCGTAAGAAAGCGTTATCAGGATCATTGAGATACTTCTTCATCAACTTACTGTCTTTCTCTATCGCGCCGTTAGTTTCTTTCATCCACTTTTCCCATATACCTACAGGAATAGATGCTACTCTCATGCCATGCTGTTGCTTACCAAAGGTAAGTTTATCACCATAGTCGTTTAGTAATTCTTTATTATTGTTTAGGATACCTTCTGCGTCCTGATGGGTTACAAAACTTGTTGTTCCATCAGAGTTTTCTTCTACAGTGGTAGGTCTAAGATGTTTCATAATGGTAATGCACCGGGAGTTTCTGACATCTTCTTTAATGTTGATACCGCTTTCTTTACAGACGCTTTCTCAGTATAAGGCTTTCCATTAACCACTTTTTCTTTCTGCGGTTTTAAACCTTCTTTAAGTAGTGCTTTGCTCATTTTATCCTCAAAGGGAATGGCCCCCCCGAAGGAGGGCCAAACACATTTACGCGGCTTTGATACCAATAACAGAGCCTGAAGCCTGACCATTCTTACCACGAAGGCCATATTCAGCAATCATCATCTGTTTAACAGAGTCGCCAGTTTTAGCAAGGGTTTCCGTCT
>Ga0255048_10002275_pt1 | contig 12394 bp, 7 predicted proteins | sample JV7_2_2_MG_FD_183619 | JGI IMG/M metagenome (GOLD analysis project Ga0255048, IMG submission 183619) | Seawater microbial communities from Jervis Inlet, British Columbia, Canada - JV7_2_2 | ecosystem: Environmental > Aquatic > Marine > Inlet | place: Canada: British Columbia | collected 2016-10-06
AGGGCGTTACGGCTGTTGCTCTTTACGGCGACACCGAGGACGACACTTGGGACGGCACTGGTGGCGACAGTACCGCTGACGGTCACGGGTTCTCGATTCCGGCGGCTCTGCTGACGGACGCGGATACCTGGGTCTGGGAAGCGCACCGATAGACGAGAGAGAGGGGGCGCTTCGGCGCTCCCTCAACCAACAATCACTTCGCCCGCCGGGGCGCAAACTACGGAGACTTTCAAATGACAAGCAAAACCGACCTGACCCAAAAAGAAGTTGAGGCACTGGCCTCGCAGGAGTTGGCCAGAGAGGCGAGGACCAAGCTGGACCCGTCTGACCCGACAAATTTCAACATCCACAAGAACCACCCGTTGCCAGAGGACTTCGAGAACCCGCCCATTGGCGACCCGGGGCATTTCTGCATCGACCGCGCCAAGAACTACCGGCCTGACTGGGTGCAGTTGAACATCATGAAGAACCGGGACAAGCAGATCGACCCGGTTGTATTCCCGCTGGGTGGGAATATCTATGAGGTTCCTTTGGACCGCTGGGTTGACGCTCCGCCGGAGATCCTGATTTCGCTGAAGGACGCCGTGGAAACGGAACACCTGACGAACTGGGATAGCAATAAGGTCCGCTTGGGCGAAGAGATCGAAACGTCCACCATTACCCGTCGGCGTTTTTTCTGGGAGACTTTCCCCAGCGCAACCGTTTAGGAGCGATGCAATGAAGAAGATCCTGCTGTTTCTGTTGGTGGCCCTGCTGGTCGCTGGTACGGCGTTCGGCGCCACGACCTATCGGTATGGCGATGTTGTGCAAACAGTCCGTGGTGACGCACTGGGCGGCGCTACGGTCACGGTCTATTCGGCCAACACCACCAACCTCGTCACGCTGTACTCGGGCGTGACGGACGCTTTTCCGGAGATCACCAATCCTACGGCCACCGATGGATACGGCAGGTATTCTTTCTATGTCATTGAGGGCAACTACGACGTGGTTGTTTCCGGACCGAACATCACGACCTACACGGTCGAGGACATCCGGGTGTTTGGGGCGGCTTACGATACGCCGTGGTATGACGTGACGGATTATGGGGCTGTTGTGGACGACGACTTGGACGATACTGCATCAATTCAGGCAGCCATAGCGGCGGCAGACGTGGACAGCTTCTCTGTTGTCTACTTCCCCGGCGGCAATTACAGCATTGATGCCTCTACGGCTATTCTTTCTGGCGACTACATGACGTTCGATCTCACTTCTGGTGCCAAGCTTCAAGCCATACCCGGCACCGATTCGTCTTACGATATCTTGCGAATTGAAGCTAAGTCCAACGTCACTGTTCTTGGTGGAAACTTTTACGGAGAAAGGACAGACCACACAGGAACTACAGGCCAGTCTGGAATGTGCATCAGTATTCGAGGTTCTGATAATGTCAAAATCTCTGGTGCGAATATGTCATACGCTTGGGGCGATGGACTGTACATCGGCACGTCCAGTGGTACTCAAAGCACCAACGTCTTCGTAGACAACTGCTACTTCTTTAACAACAGGCGGCAGGGCGCGTCGCTGACCCACGCTGACAACGTAGTGTTTTCAAGCTGTACGTTTGACAGCACGAACGGCAATGCTATTGTAGCCACCGCGCAAAGCGGTGTAGACATTGAGCCCAATGCCGGAGAGACGGTCACGAACGTAAGGATCGCAAACAGTCATTTCCTGGACAACGAAGGTGATGGGGTTTTGGTCACGGGGACCACCGGAACGGCGAGCGACATCACCATCATTGGTTGCACGTTCTCTGGTAACGCATCCGAGACAACCTCTCGTGCGGCAATCAAGGTTTTCACGGCGCCAAACGTATCAATAACCGGCAACACGATAATGGACTCGGACAACCAAGGCATCAGGGTTGATACCTCGTCGCGGTGCAGTGTTTCGAATAACTCCGTAAGCAATACGCAGATTGAGGGTGTCTATGTTAAGACATCCACTGACTGCACGATCACCGGAAACACGGTGCATCAGGCGGGACTGGCCGCTGACGACACCTATTACGCATATCAGTTTATTTCGTCATGCGACAATATACAGGTAAGCGGTAATGTGTCATCCATCGGCGCGAGCGGGAACAACCAGAAGCACGGGATTGTAGTTGAGTCGTCTACGTTGGTTAACGTACACAGCAATAGCCTTGAATCTGTTTCTGCTACGTTCCTCCATACCGGCACAAACTCTGTTGGTGAGATTTATGGCTCCGGTAGCCCCGAGGGTGTTTTCACCGCCCCTGTTGGTTTTAGATATTCTGATTATGACGGCGCTGCCGGGTCAATATCTTATCTCAAAGAGTCGGGAGCGGGAAACACCGGCTGGGGGGCTGTGAGAACGGGCCTCGCATACGGTGCGATGTACCAGCACGACACGGGAACCTCCATCACGTTCGGGGCGGCTAACGCGGACTCGATAATCGGTGGCTGGACGACAGGGACCGTTTCTGACTTCACTTTCGGCGCGGCGTCAAGAGCGCTCATAGCCGGGTCAACAGGCGTGTACCTTGTGAATTGGGGCATATCTGCACAGACGGGAACTGCAAACAAGGACTATGAATTTGCCGTGTCGGTGAATGATGTTGCCCAAGTAAGTTCGTCTCAGCAATTCAGGGTTACGGCCACAACGTCTGACAGGACAGCCAGTGGAACGGCCATCGTGTCGGTGACTGCCGGGCAAGCAATAAAGCTGGTTGTGAGGAACGAGACGGACACCACCACGCTAACAGTGAATCATGCGAATCTGACAGCCTACAGGGTGAACTAGGAGTTGAAATGGTAGTCGTAGGATCAACAGGAAATGAGCGCACGCTGCTGCAAGCAGTGGTCAGGGTTATGAACAACTCCGGCAAGGGGACCATCATCTCGGTGGCCAGCCCGACGCGCCACGTCACAATGGCGATCAATGCCGTGCAGGACGCACGAGACGACATCTTCTACAAGAAGTTGTGGCAATGGCGCCTTGAGCATTTTGAGATCGACTTGGCAGTTGGTCAGATGTGGTACGAGTTACCGGGTGACTATCACAAGATGGCTTCGCCCCTGTCGATGAACCGGGCCGATAAAATGATCACCTATATGTCCTATGACAACCTACTGAAGGCATGGCCGTTCCTGCGGTCGTTCCCGCCCGGATCTGGGGTTGGCGACGCCTCTACGGTGGCTCAGTTCGCCGCCCAGACAGACACCCTTGGAGAGCCGGACAATTACACCATTTGGCAACAGGACTACTTGGGCTTTATGCGTGTACCGGACACCGACTTTGTGGCTGACGAGGGATCGTTGTTTGCCCATTACTGGAAAGACGCCCCGATCCTGACCAGCGACAACGACGACATCGGCCTGCCGCGTGAGTTGTGGTCAGCCCATGACCTATTGGCAAGCTCCCGCATGAAGAAGGGGCTGGAGCAGAGCGACTGGCGCGATGAGAAGATTGAGGGCCTGCGGCTATTGGACGAGCGCGTTGCCGGCCGCACCGAGGATCAGGATACAGACGTGAACCATAATCAGCAGATCAACTACAACGAGTAGGCGATATGGGATACGAGAAACGTCCGCAGCAACCAGTGATTCGCCAGTTCGGTGGGCTAAACACCCGCGACTCTGAGATCGGCCTGCCCGGCAACGACAGTCCGAGCATGAGGAATGTGGACCTGCACCCAGAGGGGTCAGCGAAGCAGAGGGCGGGCATCGCGGCCGAGACGACCCCGGCCGCTGTTGGGACCAACCCTATTGGAGCGGTCATGCGGCTGGATCAGCCAGAAGAGGGCCGCGGCTGGGTCTACATTATCTCCAACGGAATTATCTACCGCACCTTGGAGCCCGCTGTCTGGTCGTGGGAAACGCCGACCACCGCTTTCACCATGCCGACACAACAGAGCTACGGTCGAGAGAACGCTAGGTTCAACAATGGCACTGAGTACGTTGCCTGCCTGTATATCTGTCGCAACGACGGGGCGCCTATCGTGGCTAAGGGCCTGGCTACGCCAACTGGCGACACTGAGGCGCTTGTGCAGTACGCCCAAGGGACAGGTACGGTCGGGGTGCCTGCCGTTGGTTCAGGGACGCTGGGGTATCCTGCATCGTGGGGCGCCGGACACTGGCCAACCCACATGAGGATGATGAACAGCGGGCGGGGCTCAAGGATGCACGCTTGGGGTATTGCTGACGACCGCAACAAGATTTACTACACGGCAATGGATATCCCTTGGCACTACGGCCCGAACGATATCGACATGGACATAGATAACTTTGTTGCGAGCGAAATAGACGGTGGGTTCTACTACGTCAACCGGGGCGATGGCGGCGTTGTGGTGTCGGTCATTGATATGTATGCCTACACGGTGGTCTTTAAACGCCACCGGACCTACCTGTTTACTGGTGACCCGTCCGATGCGGCAGACAACTACTGGAACCCCATAGGTGAAATTGGCATCGGCTGTGTGAGTGACAGGGCATGGCAAAAGGTCGGAAACGACATCCTGTTCTGGAGCGAGGATGGCCCAAGGTCGCTGGCCGCCGTGCAGGAGTATGGCGACTTGGCTCAGGCCAATCTGGGCTTCAAGATCAACGACGAAGTGGCTTCTATTGCACCTGGAAATTACGAACGGATCTGCTCGTTCCATGACGTAACAAATATGCGGGTGATCTGGTATGTACCAGAGAACGGGAGCGCGTACAACAACGCGGCTTACGTCTATTACTACAACACTCAGAAGTGGGCGAAGTGGACCGGTTCGGCATCTGAGATGATGGACGTTCAGCGCATCACCTCGAACGCTTCAAATGCAGACCGGGCCATTGGTGGGACCTACGAAGATGGCATGGTGCTGTTGCAGTCTACGAAGTACGACATTGCTGCCGACATCGACGCCGAGTACGTCACCAACTGGATCAACTCTGGTGAGATATCAGACGCCACTCGCGTACTGTGGCTGGACGTTATGTTCGGTGACGACGGGCCGGAAGTGGACATCTACTACCAGACGGACCTAAACGACGACTGGATACCTATTACTCGCTTGGAGCGTGTCATGGGTGGCACTGGGACAGCCTGGGGAAACTTCGCATGGGGCTCTGCCGCTTGGGGGATCACTGGCAGGTCCATGCGCCGGTTCGAGCTTGACGACCTTTTCAATATCATCAGGTTTAAGTTTGCGAAGACGAGCCATAAGGGCTTTGAGGTAATGGGTTATCGTCTCGAAATGAGACAGGAAGGATCACGACCATGAGTTGGATTGCTGTACCTGTACCACCAGAAGAAGTCACCGCGGAGGCTCTGTTTGAGTTGGCTAAGAAGCACCGGCTCATCCCTGAAAACGTTTCTAATGCCGTAGACCACTACCGCGATCTGAGTGGGTGTTGTGCCTTGATCCAAGTTGAGACCGAGGACACTGGTGAAAATGTTGGAAGCCTGATTGTGAGCAGCATTGTTGATGGCGATTCGGCCCGGGTCGATTTCATTCCCCGGCCGCAGTTTTTTTCTCCAATCCTGAAGGATGGGTCACGAAATCCAGAGGATTTCCTTGGCATGGCCGAGGACGTCATGCGACCGGTGTTCGAGCGCCTCATGGAGGGCCGCGGGTTGAACAGGCTTACCGCAACGGTTCCGAAGTCGAGAAGTCGGACTTTCAAAGCTCTCAGGGCTTGTGGGTTTAGGAAAGAGGGCGTGATGCGGGATGCTGTAAAGTTTTCTGGACGCGACCTTGAGGATATGGTCATTATGGGTATGCTGCCCAAAAAGGAGTAGTCATGGGCTTTCTGGGTGATTTCTTTGGGAAAAAGGGCCTCAATGCTCGCATTGGAGCGGCAACCGGATTTGTGGCGAGCGGGGGGAATCCTCTTGGCGGTATAGCTGGCGGCTTGGCTGGGTTTCAGTCCGGAGGCGACACCGCCACCAGTTCTACAAACACGACCGGCACCAGCCAGATGCACCTGCGCGATCTGACCCCAGAGGAGCGCGCATTGCAGACGGGGGCTTTCGGGGCAGTTGCGGCCAACCAGGGGCTCACGCCAGAGCAGGCGAATGAGTTGCGGCAGTCTGAATTCGACCGGATCTTCGGTTCGTCGTCACGAGCAATCAACACCTCGTTCAATCTGGCGCAGGACCGAGGGTTTGCGTCCGACGCTCGCCGTGGCCTTGCCGGCGCTTCGGCGTCTAGGGACCGCACTGACGCTCGCGAGGGCTTAAGGCAGCGTAACCTTCAGGAAGCATCGGCTTCGGCCGAGGGTCAGGCGCTACAGGCTGCCCTGCTTGAGCAGGAGAACCGCCGAGCCACACAAGCGAGTGCGTTGGCACAACTGAACTCCGTCTGGGCAAATCGCGTCAGGGGTTCGAAGGTCACAACGACCGGAACCGGGGCCGGTTCGCAAACTGGTCCAGATGATTTCCTTCAGACCGCTCTACTCGGTCTTGGGTCAGCGATCACGAACAACAACTCGTCCCTGAATAATGGCCTGTTGGGCGGCGGCACCCCCACGCCAACCGGGCCAGTCCCGACCTATGCTGGAGACAGAAACAGCCCGGCCGGTCCGTTCTTTAATTAAACTCAGAGGGAGTTGATCATGCCTAATGCGTTGAAGGGTCTTCTTGCTGGGTTCGCTCAGGGAAACGCGACCAATGCCGCCCGGGACAAGGCCGCACAGGCCGCGCAAATAGCGAACCGCAAACACGCGCTGGCCATCGCCGGAGAGAGTCGTTTGGTGCAGAAGGCCGCCGAGGACGCCTTTGGTGAGATGGAGTCAATGGTGTCGAGTCCAGACTGGGACCCGGTTATGTCCATGAGCCTGCTCCAAAAAGCCCGCAGGTTTGACCAGACCTACGGTGGAGCGTGGAAGGGTGGAAGCGCTCAGTCTCATTTCGCCAAAAAGCTCCACCTGACGGACATTGGCCCAGAGACACAGGGCAAGCAAGGCCCGTCGTCGCCGGCAGAGGCTCGTGGCGGCAGGCTGTCTGGGTTCACGAGCCCGCTACAGAAGGAAGTCCATAATCAGAAGATGGAGGGGTTTGAGAAAGAGCGCCAGCTTGAGGGTCTGCAGTTGAACGGCATGGAATTCCTGAATCAGTTTGCCACGGACGACCAGGGCATATTGGACCCGAACAAGGTCGGCCTTGCAATGCTCCAGTGGGAGTCGCAGGCAATGGCGTCTGGCAATTATGATGTCCAAGACATGATGGCTGTGACCAAGGCGATGCGCGATAATCTCCAGCCAATCATGGACGAGATGTTGGCCAACGACCCGAACAGCGCGGCATACAAAGAAGTCAGAAACCAGCGGAGCAAGGACACGTCAGCATGGGTCAAGACGCAGTTCCAGAAGGTGAATGATTTTGGCATTAGCGCTGGGTTCGACGACAAGAGCGAGCAGATCCGCAATGTTGTCGAGGAACATGGCCAACAGCTTGTGATGTTGGGATATGACATGCCAGTGATCAAGGCTGAGTTGCTGCAGCGGTTCACAGTGGACCAGAAGTGGGTCATCCCCGGCGTCGGCGAGGCGCCTGTCAAGATCACACCCCACCAGCAGTCGCTTGCAGCAATGCCGGTTGATCACCGGGCCGAGGTGCAACGAATCTACGACGAAGGCTATATGGGCCAGCCGATTGATCCGTCACGCTGGGAGCCTGCCCACAACCAGAAAACAGGTGAAACGGTTTTGATCTCGCAGATAGAGGGTCTGGAGATTCCCGTCACCGGCCCGACATCCAGTATTCAGGGATTGAGCCCTGCCGAGGTTCTTGGCGGACAGCCCGCCCCGACTGTCCAACAGGAGGCCGCGCCGAAAGAGCAGGAGCCTCAAAAGGAGAAAAAGCCCATAGATGTTTCTGTTGGTTCAGCAAACCAGCAAGTAAGGGACTTTTTTGGCAAACTGTCTGATGCTGACAAAAAGGCTCGTGGCCAAACTCCAGAGATGCGCGCGAAGCTGGCGCAAGAGGCCGCAGAGGCGAGCCTGCTGGCCGATGCCAAAGAAATCAGGAGCAAGAAATGACGGACACCTTCGGGCCTCGCAAGGCGTCTCCTTGGGCGCTCGACCAGCTTGGCGTGAAAGACAAGCCTGATCTTGTTGTTCAAGACGGGTTCCGACAGGCCCAGCCGTGGGCTACGCAGCAAGCCGCGTCTGGAAGGATGCAGGTTGGCGGCCCAGAGGCTCGTATGGCGATGTTCCCCGACGAGTTCACAGATAAGGCCGACGACAAGCCAAACATTATAGAGCGTGGTGCCCGCGGTATCGCAATGGGCATTGCGTCGATGATCCCGGCTTCGATGACCGTGGCCGGTGGCGTTATCGAGTTCCTTGGCGCCGACGAGTTAGGCGCTGGCGTGGCCGAGGCTGGCCTTGGCGTCGACGAGTGGCTTCAGGACCATGTGGCCGTGGAGAACCCGCAGTTTGCTGACCACCTGTTCATGGGCATCGGCTCGATGGCGTCGTTCTTATTGCCGGGCCTGGGGGCTGCAGGGCTGGCCGGCAAGGGCGCTCAGGCGATTGGTCTGGCGGGCAAGGCCGCAACCGCGTTCAAGGCCGTTACGGGCGCCGGGGCAATGAGTTTTCTGGAGTCCAGTGTTGAACAGGCCCAGCGCCAGCAGGAATTGATGGCACAAGGGCAGACCCCGGCAGAGGCACTAGGCAATAGCGAGGCTGTGTTCTGGCAGAATATGGGAGTCTTGACAGCGACTAATGCCGCCTCGTTCTTCCTGCCGGTTCCATTACCAGCCAAGATCAAGGGCAAGTTTCTTGGGCGGGTTGCCAATGCTGTTGAGGCCGCGTTCAACGAGGGCGGGCAAGAGCGGGCCCAGGCCGTCATTCAGGACGTAGCTGCCGGCCGCGGCGAATGGGCTGACTTCCTCGACCCCTCGAAACACCAGACAGAAACAGCTATAGGCGCAATCGTCGGTGGCGGTGCCGGTCTGGTACTCCCCGGAGAAAGCGGTCAGGAACCTACCACACCGGCTGAAAATCAACCGACTGACGCAGGGGAGTCCACGCCGAGGCCAATAGGTGGCGAGCCTGCACCTGAAGATGGCGCCCCGGAAGTGTTGTCAACTGACAAAGCCGATGTGGAGGAGCGTACGCAGGAAGAAGTGTTGGCCGATGTGGAACAAGCGCTGGAAGAGACCCTTGGCGAAGACGTTGACCTGTCCGAAGAGTTGACTCCGCCGCAACTGGGAGAACTTGAGGAAAAGACCAGAGAGGCCCACGAGACCGGCGACCCGGCCGTAGCAGACGAAGTTATGGAGATGGCCGAGGGGTTCCTTTCTGAGAACGAATCCCAAGAGGACGAGGCTGACGAGGGGGACTCTTTCGACACCAAGGGCAATGTCATCAAAGGGACGAAGAAGGCGAAAATAAAAGCACCTTCTCCGGTTACGACCGGAGAGAGTACGGAGCAGGTTAAGCCGGTAGAGGATACCGGCCCCGTCACGGAGGACGTGCCTGCTCCGGTATCTGAAGAGTCAACTATCACCGAAGACCCTATCGGCACAATCAAGCGCGAGGCTGAAAAAAAGTCAGCGACCAAGCCCCAAAAAAGCCCAGAAGGGTTTGACGTTCTCCCGCTGGCTGCAATCGAAACCGAGCCAGAGGCGTTTCAGGTGCGCGAAGATGGTGGCGAGTTTGACGAAGGCTTTGTGCAGAACGCCGTAGACAACTTCGACGAGCAGGCGGTCAATCCGATTGAAGTGTGGCTTGACCCGGCGGACGGCAAGTTCAAGGTGATCGACGGCCACCACACGCGGGAGATTCTGCGACGGGTGGGCAAGACTGAGGCCGCGGTAAAGATATTCAAAGGGACCCGCGAAGAGGCCATAGCCGCCTCGCAGAAGCGAAACGATGAACGACGGGGCAACGACGTGCTGGCTCAGGCTGGCGTGGTCCGCGGACAAAGAGAAGCTGGTCAAAGTAAAAGCGAAGTGAACAAAGAAGCCAAGCGTCTCTACGGCCGTAACTGGACCACCGTTGTTGCCTTGTCGCACCTAGACCCCAAGGGCAAACTGATGGAGTCTATTCGCTCCATGAGTGGATCGTCTGACGTGGGGCTGAACGACTTAATCCAGATGGCGAAGTGGATTGGCAAGGCGCGGTCTGCGAATAGCAATCTGACCAACGCTCACGAGCGCGAGATGTTCGACGACCTACTGGCCAACAAGGGCAAAGTTGGTCGCCAGACAGAAGCCAAGTATATGAGCTTCATGGACAAGATGGTTGACGACTTCACGGATTACAGCCAGCCGTTGAACATGAAGAAGCTGGAACAGCAGAATAACGTCCAGCGCACGTTCAGCCAGGAGATCAAGGACGCCAAGGCCGCCCTTAAAGAGGCCGAGGCTGCAAGGTCGGCCGCTGAAGACAAAATGACCAAAAGGGAGACCCCGGCGGCACTTCAGGAAATAGCCCTACGGAAGCACAACGAGGCTGTGGCAATCGCCAGAAAAGAACTGTCAGAGTTGGAGCAGCAAGAGTCTGACGTTGCCGCCAGTGGCGGGGGAGAGCAGTCGCTATTCAGCAAGACAGAGACGACAGAGAACGCTCAGTCCCGGGTGTTTGAGAGCAACATATCCGGAGCGCTCAAGGCCGGGGAGACCGGCGAATACAGCCTGCTTGGGCCAACACTGAACACGCCGCAGGGCCGTATGGTCCGGTCTATAGCCGACAGAATCGGCGTAAATGTAATGTTCTTTAAGTCCGACGTTGGGCGCAACGGGAATGTACTTGGAGGATTCTACAATATAGAAACCAATACGATTTTTGTTAACACAAGCGAGGATGCGCACCCGGTTCTGCAAACCGCAATGCATGAGATAGGTCACCACATCCAGAGAAACTATGAAGAGGTGTTCGAGGATCTTTCTGATCTTGTTTTCGACAACATGGGCGAGCAGGCCCGGTTGGTGTTCTTTGCCAAAAGAAAGTCGCTTGGGTACTCAAGTGAAAGCCTGGACGGCGAGCTTGTAGCCGAAATGCTTAGGGAGCTTTCGACAAACAAATCGTTCTGGAGGGCGCTAAGGAACGAGAACCCGACGATGTTTACCGAGATTCACGACAAGATTTCTGAGATTGTCGAGATGATCAGGGACTTTGTTCTGAAAAACAACACGCTGGACCTGTTGCCGAGCCTGAAAAATCTTGAGGACGTTGAGAGGGCGATGGCGTCTGCTCTTTCCAAGGCTGCGACCGAGCGGCGGGCGTCGCCCGGCGGATCTGGGTCTCTGTTAAGCATACAGACCCCACGTACGGCAAGGGCCCGGGCAGCGGTCAGCAGGACCAACGAGGGCGAGCGGGCTGTCAGGGCCGCCAAAAGCACAATCAATTCATGGCGCGACTGGCCAAGGCACTTCTACCAGAAGATGGTCGACAAGAATACTTGGGTGTATGCGGCCGTGCGCAAGCAGCTACAGGCCGTAGGCACCGATCCTGATGGATATGATGCAAGCAGGCGGCCGGATCTTCTGTTGCAGACTATGGGTGCATGGAGCGAGCAGGCCGAGATGGCGCTGAAGTCTGTCGTTATGCCTTGGGACACCTCTGACACTACACCGTTGAGCGACGGCCTTCAGGTTATCATCAAGAAGTTCGGGCTGGCCAACTCAATCGACAACGGCGAGTTCGGGCAGTACGTCATTGCCCGCGGGATGCGAGCCCGCAAACACGCGCTGGCCAAAGAGGAAAAGGACTACTTCGGCGATGATCCGAGTAGTGAAGACTACCAGCAGAATGAGGCCGAATACAACGAGATGCAAGAGTTGGCCAAGGAGTACGACGCGCTGGAGCCTGAGTGGGGCAAAGCAGTCAAGGCGGTCTCCAAGTGGTCAAACGCGATGATGACCAGACTGTTGCAATCAGGGGCTATCTCTCAGGCCCAGCATGATGGCTTGGTGGGCAAGTACGACATCTATGCCCCGCTGTTCATTCTGGACGAGCAGCAGGCCGCGTTACCGAAAGGGTTGCAGAAGGCTGACGCGACTCACGCCGGTCGGGTGACCTGGGAGTCTGAAGTGATGACCCCGGGCGCTGTGCGCATGGACCCGATGCAGGGCTACATCAAGAACGCCTACCGGCTGGAGTTTCTGGCGGCGAGCAATCACGCCAAGATGGGCGCGGCCGAGTTCATTCGGGAGCAGTCCAACGGGACAGACGACCTGCCGGGGTTTGGCAAGAAGGTCGGGCCCCCGCCGTCAAGGCCAGTCGAAAAGAAAATCGACGAGTTGCTGGACGCGATGGGGTTGAAGTTTGCAGACAAACAGGCCGCCGAGCGCGAGCTTGGTATTGACCTCGACGCGATGGCCAAGATATGGGTCGCCGGCAACTTCCTCGAGGACGGCACCCTTGCGATCATGCGCGATGGTGAAATTGAATATTGGCAA
>Ga0255048_10002276_pt1 | contig 12394 bp, 12 predicted proteins | sample JV7_2_2_MG_FD_183619 | JGI IMG/M metagenome (GOLD analysis project Ga0255048, IMG submission 183619) | Seawater microbial communities from Jervis Inlet, British Columbia, Canada - JV7_2_2 | ecosystem: Environmental > Aquatic > Marine > Inlet | place: Canada: British Columbia | collected 2016-10-06
CGCACGGTCAAGGAGAAATCAGTCCGACGTCGAAGATCATATGTCTTATGATATGCAGAACTGTGTTTAGCTATATTTAGATAGGAAAAACTGGCTTCAGATGGGCACCAACGAGCGACTGCGTGGGTCCCGACAGGTCGATTCGTTGGCCGATTTGACAGGCCTGGCAAGCGCTTTGATAATCCGCCCAAGCGCCTTCCGCGACCCTTCCCGTCGCCGCCGCTTTCGTCGTCAGTTCTCGCTCGATCTCTGAAGGAGACCTCGCATGTCCGTCCGGGTCGCGATCAATGGGTTTGGCCGCATCGGCCGCAACGTCCTGCGTGCCGCCAAGCGCGACAACGCCGATATCGACTTCGTTGCCGTCAACGACCTCGCCGGTGCCGACACGCTCGCGCATCTGCTGCAGTACGACTCCGTGCATGGTCGCTATGAGGGCGATGTGAGAGTCGAGGATGGCGTGCTGTCCGTGGACTCCGACAGCATCCAGGTGCTGTCGGAGCGAGACCCCGCCAACCTACCCTGGGGCGAACTGGCGGTGGATGTCGTGATCGAATCGACCGGTTTCTTCCGTCAGCGGGACCAGGCGAGCAAACACCTCCAGGCCGGGGCCAAGAAGGTAATCATCTCGGCGCCGGCGGGCGATCCAGACGTCACGGTGTGTCTGGGCGTCAACCAGGACGACTATGACTCCGCCGCGCACGACATCATCTCGAATGCGTCCTGCACGACGAACTGCCTGGCCCCCGTGGCCAAGGTGCTCCATCAGGAGTTCGGCATCGAGAAAGGCTGGATGACCACGATCCACGCCTACACCAGCGACCAGAACATCCTCGACGCGCCACACAAGGATCTTCGCCGCGCGCGAAGCGCTGCGGTATCGATGATTCCGACAACGACGGGTGCCGCGAAGGCCGTTGGTTTGGTGCTGCCCGAGTTGCAGGGCAAGCTCGACGGGTTCGCGATTCGCGTGCCCACACCCGACGTTTCTGTAGTCGATCTGGTCGCCAAGGTTGGCCGGGCGACGAGTGCCGAAGAGGTGAACGCGCGACTGCGCGAGGCGGCGGCGGGCCCGATGGCCGGCGTGCTGGGAGTCAGCGACGAGCCGCTCGTGTCCGTCGACTACACCGGCAACCAGAACTCCTCGACCGTGGATGCGGAGTTCACGAAGGTCGTCGAGGGTGATCTCGTCCAGGTCATGTCCTGGTACGACAACGAGATGGGCTACTCGGCGCGTGTCAAGGACCTGTGCGAGTACATCGGCGCGCGCCTCTAGTGGGCGGATGAGTACCGGCGCCGACGCGGGGGCGATGGCTCCCTGCGCAGCTGCACTGGCACGAAAGCTGACCTCGGAAGAGGTCGAGGTCGAGGGTCGAGCCGTGCTCGTGCGCGTCGACTTCAACGTGCCCGTCGCCGACGGCAAGGTTACCGACGCCAATCGCATCGAGGCGGCGATGCCGACTCTGCGTAGCCTGATCGGTCGCGGCGCGCGGGTTGTTCTCATGTCGCACCGCGGCCGCCCCGGAGGCGTGGTGGATCCTCGGTTCACGATGGCGCCGGTCGCCCGCAGCCTCGGCGTGCTTCTGGGACAGCATGTGGGCCTGGCTCCGGATTGCGTCGGTGCCGAAGTTCGAGGCCTCGTGGATGCGCTCGAGCCGGGCGCCGTGCTCCTGCTGGAGAACCTGCGGTACCACGCTGGCGAGACCGCGAACGATCTCGTCTTCGCAGCGCAACTGGCGGAGCTTGCCGACATCTACATCAGTGATGCCTTCGGCGTCGCGCACCGTGCCCACGCTTCGGTGGTGGGGGTGGCCTCGATCGTGCCAGCGGCCGCTGCGGGCCTGTTGCTGCGCCGTGAGGTGGAGCAGCTGAGCTGCGCGCTGGTGGATCCGCCAAAGCCCTTCGTGCTGATCCTGGGGGGCGCGAAGGTGAGCGACAAGGTGGAGCTGATAGGCAACGTGCTACAGATCGTCGATCGGATCGTCATAGGCGGGGCAATGGCGAACGCGTTTCTTGCGGCGCAAGGACGCCCGATCGGAGCCTCTCTGGCTCCCGCGGATGCCATTGAGGAAGCGGGCCGCCTCCTGGTCGAGGCTGCGGCTGCCGACGTCGAGGTGGTTCTGCCGGACGATTTGGTCGCTGCACCCGCGATCGACCGGTCCGCCGCCGCCCATGTCGTCTACGACGTGGCCGACGACGAGATGGCTCTCGACATCGGCCCGGCGAGCCGCGCACGCTTTGCCGCAGTCCTCGTCAACGCCCGCACCGTGGTTTGGAACGGCCCGATGGGGGTCTTCGAGACGGAGGCGTTCGCGGGCGGAACGGCAGCTGTGGCCGCGGCCGTGGCCAGTCTCGGACCGGGCGCATTCACGGTGATTGGCGGTGGTGACACCGCCGCGGCGGCTGCGATGTTCAGTATCGTCGACAAGGTGTCCCACGTGTCGACCGGGGGCGGCGCTTCCCTCGATCTGCTTTCCGGCGTCGTCCTTCCGGGTGTCGACGCTCTGACTAATCGTGACTCGCACGGAGTTGAAGACTGATGAGCCGAATCCCTCTGATCGCCGGCAACTGGAAGATGCACAAGACGTTGTCCGCGACGCGCACGCTGCTGGCGGAGCTGCACCGAGCGGTTGTCGATATCGAAAGCGTCGAGGTTGCAGTCGCCCCGCCGTTCACGGCGCTCGCCGCCGCTGCCGAGACACTGCGCGGCAGCGCGATCCACGTTGGCGGGCAGAACATGCACGAGTCCGAGGAGGGAGCTTTCACCGGCGAGATCTCGCCCGTGATGCTCACCGATATCGGCGCCGACTTCGTCATCCTGGGGCACTCGGAACGTCGGGCGCTCTTTGGCGAGGATGATGAGCTGGTTGGTCGCAAGGTGAACACCGCGCTAGCCCATGACCTCGTGCCGTACCTGTGCTGTGGAGAGACCCGGCAGGAACGCGAGGCGAACGAGACAGAGTCTGTCGTCAGTCGCCAGTTGCGGGCCGGCCTCGCCGGTGTGCCTGCCGATCAGGCGGCTGGGATCGTGCTCGCCTACGAGCCCGTGTGGGCCATCGGCACTGGCCTTACTGCCACGCCGGGGCAGGCGCAGGAGGTACACGCGTCAATCCGCGCCCTGCTCGCGGACCGCTTCGATGACGCTACTGCCCAGTCGATTCGCATCCAGTACGGCGGCAGCGTCAAGCCTGACAATGCGGCCGAGTTGATGGCGCAGCCGGATATCGACGGTGCCCTGGTGGGTGGAGCGAGTCTCGACGCCGACTCGTTCGCCGGAATCGTCCGTGCTGCGGGCACCGTCGCGGCGGCCCGGTAGGCGGGCATTCGCCCCTGGCCGTGTGATAGCCGCCGAGTATGTGCAGTGTTACATTAACGGTCGCTCAACGGCGCCCATCGCTCTGGCGTGATGACCGGCGTCGTACTCCTGCCCGGTCGATCCTCCCGAGAGGATTCCCTCTATGATTCTTGTACTAACTGGCCTTCACGTGTTCGTGTGCATGTTCTTGATCTTCGTCGTCCTGCTGCAATCGGCGCAGGCGGCGGACCTCGCCGGTGCCTTCGGTGGCGGCGGCAGTCAGACGGCGCTCGGGGTACGCGGCACGACGACGTTGTTGCACAAGGCAACCACCGGCGCGGCCGTAGTCTTCATGCTCACGTCACTGAGCCTCGGCATCTTCGGTCGTGGCAGCTCGTCGTTGCTCGAGGGGCTCGATGATCCCGCAGCCGCCACGGCGCCAGCCGGCGAGACCGTTCCAGGCGACGACATGCAGGCGGCACCCGCAGCCGATGGCGACGGTTCCGAGACCGAGACCGAGACCTCGGACGATGGCGCTGAGCAGTCTGGCGCAGGCGATGACGGCACCGAGCAGTCGACCGAACCCGAGAGCGGTGCGACAGGATCGCAGCAGTAGCCTTTCTCTCGGGCCGGACCGCACACGACGATAGTGGCCGAGGTGGCGGAATTGGCAGACGCGCATGGTTGAGGGCCATGTGGGAGAAATCCCGTGCGAGTTCGAGTCTCGCTCTCGGCATTGAAGGACCCGCTCTGACGATGGTCGGAGCGGGTCTCGTGTCTTCCCCTAGCGCGTGGTGGCGTAAGCGGCGGCACCGATCCACGGTCGCCAGACCTGCGCCGGCAGCAACTGGATGATCGCGTGGGCCATGGCCTTGTCATAGGCAGCCCGGAAGGCATCCTCGCGATTGCCACGTGTCTTCTTTTCCTTCCACGCACCGATGCGGCTCGTCCGTCGGATCTGGTCGCGCATCTCGACGAGGACCTCGACTGAACTGGGTCCCTCGCAGAAGCCACCGAGCAGCGGCATCACCTGGAGGTGTCGGAGTCCTCGCGCGCCGCTGATGATTTCCTCGTGGAAGAATTCCACCTCGCGCAGGCGTTTTTCGATCTCGCGTTCGGCCCAGAGATCGACGAGATCCGGCAGGGTCAGCCGTTCGAGCAGGCCACCGTCCGCGTGCTCTCGCGGGTTCTTGCGGTGTGCCATACGACTCCTCTGCGACGCCCGTAAACTGGCTTACGGTAGTCATCGTAAGTGCGCGATCATGGCCCGGTCAAGCTCATCGGAGCGTGCTAGACTGCGTCGATAATGGCCGATCAAGTGTCTATTCTGACCGCCTTCCTGGCCGGGATCGTCTCCTTCCTTTCGCCCTGTGTGCTGCCCCTCGTGCCGGGGTACTTGTCGTACGTCTCGGGCGTTTCGATGGAGGAGATGAGAGCGAGCGACCGCGAAGCGGAAGCCAGCCGGGCGATTCTCGTCAATACGCTCTTTTTCGTATTGGGCTTCTCGATCGTCTTCGTGTCGATGGGGGCCGCGGCCACGGTTGTCGGCGGTTTCCTGCTCCAAAACCTGCCGGTGCTACAGCGCGTGGCGGGTGCGATCGTGATCGTGTTCGGCCTCCATCTGACGGGCCTGCTTCCGATCAAGTGGCTGTACCAGCAGATGAAGTTCGAGGGTCCGCAGAACAGCCGCGGGCCGGCCGGCGCCACGCTTCTCGGCCTGGCGTTCGCCGCCGGTTGGACACCCTGCATCGGGCCAATCCTCGCTGGTATTCTCGCTCTCGGCGCTGGCCAGGACACTGTCTGGAAGGGCATGTTCCTGCTGGCGGTCTACTCGGCCGGTCTCGGAGTGCCCTTCCTGTTGACGGGCTGGGCAACGCAACGATTCCTGGGCCTGTTCGAGGCCGTGAAGCGCCATATGCGGCTCATCGAGATGACGGGTGGTGTCATGTTGATCGTCATCGGAGTCATGATGCTTACGGACAGCTTCTACATCTTCCAGAGCTGGCTCTCGTTCCTGAACCGCTTCGCCATCTGATCGCGATGTACTCGTTGTTTCCGAGGATGCTGGCAGCTCTCCGTGGCGGCGGGCCGGTCGCGCTCGCGACCGTCGTGAAGCAGCGCGGATCGTTACCGATGGCGAGTGACGCCAAGTTGCTCGTGCGCCCGGATGGCACGATCGAGGGGACGATCGGTGGCGGCTGCCTGGAGGCGGAGGTCTACGCCACCGCTGCGCAGATGCTGCGTGAGGGTGGGGCAAGCGTCGACGAGTTCCACCTCAACGAGGTCGAGGCGGAATCGGGCGGGCACGTGTGCGGAGGGACCGTTGTCGTGCTGACACGCGTTTTCGAGCCACAGCCGGAGACGATCGCGTTCTTCGAGCGCGCGATCGCCCAGCAGGACAATGCCGACGAAGTCCGGTTTGTCAGCAGGGTCAATGCTGCGGCGCCGGCCCACGCACTGGTCGTCGGTGGGCGCGTCGACAGCGGACTCGACCTGACCTCCGAAATGGCTCCGGCGTTGTCCGAACAGGGTCTGGTGGGCGAGGGTGCCGACGCCTGGTTCGTCGAACCTGTCAGGGAACCGCCCCTCTTGATCGTGTTCGGCGCGGGGCATTGTGGCGTGGCGATCGGCGCGACAGCGTCGGCCGCCGGGTATGGCGTTTGGATGCTGGAGGATCGTCCGTCGTTTCTCGAAGCGGAGCGGATGCCCTGGGCCTCCAGTCTCCGGCGAGTCGACTTCGCGGCGCTACCGCAATTGCCGCTCAGCGCCAATACCGCCCTGGCGATCGTGACTCGCGGCCATGAGCACGATCTCGTGGTGCTGCGACAAGTGCTCGACGCGTCGGTGGGCTATCTGGGCATGATCGGCAGCCGGCGCAAGCGCGAATTATTCCGCCGCATTCTTCGCGACGAGGGGCGTGACGTCGCGGCATTCGACCGTGTCCGATCGCCGATGGGCCTCGATATCGGGGCGGAGACCCCTGCCGAGATAGCCGTCTCGGTGGTTGCCGAGCTGGTCGCCGTGCGACGACGCGCAACCGCGGCCGAGCGCGCCAGTCTCTCCAGCGAGTCGGCCGCGGTCCAGGCATGAACTCGCCCGGTCGGGCCGCCGCCGTCGTGCTGGCGGCCGGCGCCTCGTCGCGCATGGGCAGCCCGAAGCCGTTGTTGCCGATCGCGGGATCGAGCTACCTGGAGCACGTGCTCGCCAAGCTCGGGACGGTCAGTGCCGATCCGGTGCTCGTAGTGCTCGGGTGCAGGGCCGAGGAGGTCCGCGCTCGGGTCGACATGGGCGACGCCTTGATCGTCGAGAACGCCCAGTGGGAGCAGGGGATGTTGAGCAGCGTCCAGGCGGCCGTGCTGAGGCTGCGCCAGAGCTCGAAGGTGGCGGCCTTGATGCTGTTGCCCGTGGACCAGCCGCGAGTCAAAGCGTCGACCATGGCCAGGGTCCTGGAGGCGTGGGCGGCGACACGCGCGCCCGTAACGACGCCAACGTATCGGGGACGCCGCGGGCATCCGGTGGTATTCGCTCGCAGCACGTGGCGCGATCTGCTCGCAGCGCGGCCGGACGAAGGAGCACGGTCGGTAGTGCGCGGCTGCGGGGATGCGGTGGAACCCGTGGCCGTCGACGACCCCTGGATTCTCGTCGACGCCGACACACCGGCGGAGCACGAGACGATGCGGCGAGGAGCTCACTCCGAGTGACGCGGCGCTGATCGCCCGCGGAGTGCCCGTCAGCGCCGTCGCGCCTGCTAGTGCTCGGTTTCCTCGGGCGGCTGCTCACCGATCTTGGCGAAGTCTGTACCGGTCTCGTTGCCGTCGGAGAGGCCGAGGAAGTCGCGCGCGTGAGCCTCGAGGATATCGTGGCTGCGTGCGTCGCCCAGGTTGAGTGCGAGCTCGTTGATGATCTTGATCTGCATCTGCAGCCACTCCTGCCAGCAGGTGTCACAGACCGTCTCGAGGAGTTCCTCCCGCAAGGGGCTGCCGAACGGCACGGGGCCGGAGATCGCGGCGCCGGTGGTGACTTCGACACTGCCGCGGGTGGCGCGGGCAGGGCAGGCGCGACAATCGAACGGATCAGTCATCGTAACTCCGTGGCAAACGGGATGCCGTGAGATGATCGCCGCACAGGAGATGTTGCACAAGCTCGCTTGCCGCCGGCGACGCGCACTCCGGCAGGCACTGTCATTGGCCACCAGCTATCCGCACACCGGCGCTCGCGCCGATACGGGTGGCACCGGCGGCGATCATGTCAGCAGCGTCCTGGCGTGTGCCGATGCCGCCGGAGGCCTTCACACCCATCATCCGGCCCACCGTGCGACGCATCAGGGCGACGTCCTCGACCGTGGCACCTCCCGGCCCGAATCCCGTCGACGTCTTGACGAAAGCGGCACCCGCGTCGCGGGCCAGGCAGCAGGCGCGTGCGATTTCGTCAGGCGAGAGCAACGCGGTCTCGAGGATCACCTTGATGAGTGCCGTCGGGCGCCCTGCTTCCACCACGCCGCGAATGTCTTCGCGTACGGTGTCGGCTTGTCCTGACTTGAGGGCACCGACGTTGATCACCATGTCGAGCTCGGTAGCCCCCTGCGCAGCTGCCAGGCGCGCCTCCCGGGCTTTCGTCTCGCTCTGATTCGCACCGAGCGGGAACCCGACTACCGTGCACGCGCGCACCGAGCTGCCGGCCAGCAGTTCGGCGACCAGCGGCACATACCAGGGGTTGACGCAGACGCTGGCGAAGCCGAACTTGACGGCTTCGGCGCACAGTTCGCGCACCTGGGCGGCGGTCGCCTCGGGTTTCAGCAGCGTATGATCGATGAGCGGTGTGATCGCATCGCCGAGCGGCGGCGAACAGGTCGCCAGCCCCACGCGATCGGCGCCGGCGTCTACGATTCGGGCAACGTCCTGGGGCGCGGCGCACGTGCCGTCCCGCAGGCACCAGAAGGCCAGTTCCTCGATCTCGAGTCCCGACAGCGACTGCCTCAAGCCGTGCGCCAGACGCTCCGCGAGGGCCCGGTGCTCGCCATTGAGCGCTGGCGCGGCGCTGGTCTCGCGCAAGCGAACGCCGAGGTCGCGGGCGCGATCGCGCGCCTCGGGAGTAATCAGGGCACCGGCCGGGATCGTCAGCTCAGAACCCGCAGCAGCCTCGACCTCGCGGGCAGTGAGCACTGCACGGTGCGTGGAGTCCCCGCTGTCTCCCGGTCGGTGGCCGTCGGCCGAGAGGTGCTGCACCGCATCGCAGACGAGTTGCTCGAGTTGGGCGGTGGTGAGGGGACCGCGCGAGTCTGGCATCGGTTACCGGGAGCCGACGTTCTGCGTGGGGCCGACGACCGCGAAGTCGGTCGTCGTCGTGACCGAAGTGCCGGCGACGCGGTCTTCGATGGTCAGTTCGACCTCATACACGCCCGGCCGATAACCGGCGAGCGGCATTCCGAAGGAGAACGACTGCCGCGTGTAAGGAGCAGGGTGCGGATACTGACCCGGGATCTTGCGCACGGTTCCGCCCCCGCGGATCTCCCCGAGGATGACGATGTCGTTGGCGCGGCTGTCTGGATCGAGAGTCATGCCGTAGGCCTGCAGGTACAGCATCAGCGGCTGATCGGCGTAGTAGATACGGCTCACGTTCGGGACCACCCGCATGTCGCCGTGCTGGAAGTCGAGGGGCTCGTCGCCAGGGCGGAGTTGGATCGTTTCGATGCGGCTCGCCAACGTGAGCGTGGACACGCGGAGCCCCTGGCCGGCCAGATCCGGGACCTCGATCGCCTCGACGGTGCGGCCCAGTCGCTCCGATGAATTATCGCGAGCGATCACGACGAGATCATAGGTGCCGGGCGGCACCAGCAGCTGGAAGGTCTGCAGGATCTGGGTGCCGCGGAGCTGCTGCAGCTCATCGTAGGTCAGCGCGAAACTCAGACGCTTCTCGCTCTCTGCCACCGCCTCTCCATTCTGTTCGAGGGTGATCAGGAAATCGGCCGAGTAGTGGCTGTTGAGTCCGAACTGGTTCGCCTGTAGTTGGTCGTACTCGATCGCCACGGTGGTCTGCACCGCCGTGGCCGAGCCTACTGCCTGGTAGAACTCGAAGCCGCTCGCGAACGGGAACTGCCCGAAGTCCACACTGGTGGCCGTATCTCCCCGCACAACGTTCGCGAGCCGCTCCTTGTGGATTTCCGGGATGCGCAGGATCTCGCGAAGATTGGTCTGGAAGTCCAGGAAATCCTGCGCGGCCAAAGTCGGGTCGGTCAGGCGGTGTTGCATGAAACGCTCGTCGTAGACCGACGCCGCATGACGCTTCAGCGAGTACACATCAAGGGGATTGTTGACGTAGCCGAACTGCTTCGAGACGACCTGGGCAGCGTCGTCCAGGTCGGACACGAGTTCGTAGTCATTGGTGCCCTTGAAGTCGACGAAGTTGAGGTCGAGGACGGGCAGCAGGTTGACGTTGTCGGCCATGTTGTAGGTCCACACCTCCGATGAGCGTTCGGACCCGTCGCGCCCCATCGGGTTGCGCTGCAGGTTGTTCGGCGGCCCCATGATGATCAGGACGCGGCCCCGGTCGGTGGCCCAGCCGGGCCTGCCGGCGCTGAAGCGCCGGTTGGCCGTGGCCCAGCGCACCATGTGTTCGCGGCGGTACTCGTTGAGGCGCGTCCCGGGCGTCGGGTCGCGAATGTCCCAGAAACGCTCGGTGAAGGCGAGCTTTTGCGCGGCCGTGGGCAGCCGTTCGAAGATGTCGCGCTCCTCGTCGGTGATCAGGTAGACGACGAACTCGTTGAGCCAGGAATCGAGGGTATCGGCGAGTTCCTCGGGCGTGGGATCCCAGCCGTTGGCCGAGAAGGCTGCCTGGAATGCCGGTCCGACCCTGTCCTGTTGCGACGACGTTTCCTCCTGGGCCCCGGCCAGCGCCAGGGCCGGGATCAAGAGGGCGCCGAGGGCCACCAGCGTGGCGCGGCGAGCAGGTTGCTTGGTTAATGGCATGGCTTATCGCTCGCGGGTTTGAATCTCTTCGTTCAGGAGGCGCTCGTATTCTGCCGTGGCCTGTCGCTGCAGGTCGGTGCGCCCGAGTTCACTATAGGCTGCCGCGAGATTGAGCCAGTGTCCAGGATTGTCATCTTCCAGGTCGATTGCCGCAAGATACGAGCCCACCGCGGTCTCCGGAGCGCCCACCAGCATGAGGACGTTGCCGGTAACGACATGCGTCTCGACGAACAGAGGATTGCTCGCCAGCGAACGCCGCAGCGGCGCGAGCGCGTCCTGCGGGCGCCCGCTGCTGGTCAACAGCAGGCCATACAGGTAATTGGCCTCCCAGTGCTCCGGGGCGAGCTGACTGGCGGCCTCGCACGCGTCGAAGGCGGCCGACTCGCGGCCGGTCGAGATCCACACCTTGGCGGCCGCGACGAGAACATCCGGATCCTCGGGCGCGAGGCTCAACATTGCCTGCATGGCCGTTTCGACGGCCGTGCTGTCCTGCGCCGCGATCCCCGCGGCAAGCTCGTTGCGAGCAGTCTTGAGCTGTTTGTCGAGCGCCTCGTCCGCGTTGAACCGCTGTTGTAGCTAGTTGAAGCGGCGCATGACCGGCGTGGCCTCCTCCCGTCGCCCGAGGCGCGCCAGCGCGCTTGCCAGTCGATAGTGGGCGTCCAGGTGCTCGCCGTCGAGGCGGATGGTGAGCTCGAAGGCCGCCACGGCTCGTTCCAGTTCGCCCTGATCGGCGTATATGCGGCCGATCAGGTAGTTCGCCTCGATCCGCTCGAAGCCCTCGTCGACCGCGATCTGCAGCAGTTCCAGGGCGCGTTCATGCGACTCGGGCCGGTCCGCCAGAACCACCCCGAGCGCGTAGCGCACCGATACCAGGTCCGGGTAGCGCTCGACGGATTCCTCCAACGTGGCGATCGCTTCGTCGTGGTTGCCGCCGAAGTACAGCGCTACGCCGTAGACGTACCGCACGTCCGGGTCCTCGGGCACGAGCTCGAGGTAGCGCGCGAAGTGGTCCCCCGCGCGGCCGTGATCGCCGAGCTGCATCTGTGCCATGCCGGCGGCCCGCCAGCCGGCCGCGAAGCGGGGCGCCACATCGACCACGCGCTCGTAGAGGACGGTCGCCCCCAGCAGGTCGCCGACCGCTTCGCGCAGCGATGCTTGGCCCAAGAGTACTTCGGGATGAGCCGGGGCGAGCGTGGCGGCGCGCCGGTACGCGGCGCTCGCGGCGGTCAGCTCGCGGCCGTGCCTGTACGCGTGGCCGAGCCACATGAGGATCGTGGCCTCGTCGGGGAAGCGGGTGGCCGCCGCCTCGGCCAGTGCGATCGCGTTGCCGTCGCCCGCGTCCATCGCCGCAGTGATCGCCGCCACGGTGCCAGCGATGGTGGGGTCTGGATCCTGCGCGGGCAACGCGAGTGCCGCGGCCAGGAGCAGCGGTGCTATCAGGGTTGCCAGGTTGGGCACCGGAGGGAACATGGCGTCGCAATCCCGCGGCCTGGGTCGTGGTCGTAGGACGAAAAAGAATCGGGGCCCCACCCCACTTGGGGAGGGGCCCCGACGGTCAGTCGGCTGCGGCCTAGTAGATGTACTTGACGCCGAGCTGGAGCTGGCGGACGTTGCCTATGAAGGTGTTGAGGTCACCGAAATCGGCATCCGTGTAGTTCGTCTCCGTGGTGAACTTGTTCTTCCAGTTGAAGACGTTGAACACGTCGAGCAGGACCTGGAAGTTTCCAGCCTTGGTGCGAGCTTCCCAGCTCACGCGAAGGTCCAGCGACTTGAAGTCCGGCTGGCGGAAGATGTTGCGCCCCGACACCTTGCCGTTGATGACCGCGCGGTCGTTGGACTCCGTATCGCCGTTGACATCGGACGGGAGGAGCGCGCTGTAGGGCGTTCCGGTCCGCCAGGTGAAGGTGCCGGCGAGTTTGAAGGCGGCCGGGAGGTCCCCGTATCCGGCTACCACGACGCGGCTCTTGACGCTGCGGTCCGAGAAGCCCCAATCATCGCTCAGGTCGTAGATGTTGGACGCTTGCTCGCCGCCCGCCGACCGCTCGTTGCTGTCGTTGTCCTTGTCGGAGGCGTAGGTGTAGTGGGCCATCCCACCCCAGCCGTTGGAGAAGCGCTTCTTCAGCGAAATGATCGCTGC
>Ga0255048_10002278_pt1 | contig 12384 bp, 12 predicted proteins | sample JV7_2_2_MG_FD_183619 | JGI IMG/M metagenome (GOLD analysis project Ga0255048, IMG submission 183619) | Seawater microbial communities from Jervis Inlet, British Columbia, Canada - JV7_2_2 | ecosystem: Environmental > Aquatic > Marine > Inlet | place: Canada: British Columbia | collected 2016-10-06
CCCCTCATCGTCAGAACGAAATCCCGAGCAGGTGGATGCTGCCCGCCAGTTCGAGGCTTACATCCTGAAGATGCTGCTCGGTGAGATGCGCAAGAGCGTGCAGTCCGGAGGTCTTTTCACCGACAAGTCGATGGACGGATATCGCGACCTGCTGGACGACGCGCTGGCAAAACGGGCCGCGGAGGCCGGCACCTTCGGGCTGGCGGAGCAGCTGCTACGACAATGGGAGTCAGTGCGATGAGGGAAATCGTCTCTGAGCTGATAGGCGTGCTCGATCAAGAGGCCGAGTTGGTCAAGAAGCTGGTGGAGATCCTTCAGCAGGACCACACCCGGATCATCAAGCAGGACATCGATGGCCTCGAGGAGAGCAACCGCTGTAAGGAAGAACGCGTGCTCCGCTTTCAGGCGCTCGAAGAGGCTCGCCTCGAGCTTACCGGGCGCCTGGGCTCAGCGCTCGGACTCGCGCCCGAAGAGATGCGCGTCTCTACGATCTGTCCCCTGCTCGGTCCAGACGGAAAGGACCTCGAGCAGGCGGCCGAGAAGCTGCGCGCACTGGTGGGCAGTCTCAACGAGCTGGTGGCGGTGGGCCGGGGCTTCCTGGAGCAATCGATTCTGGGAATCCGCGGTCTGCTGTGTCTGATCCAATCGCTGCGCACACCGGAGCCCCAGACCTATGACGCGAGCGGCCGCTTCGAGCTGACCCCGGTGCCTGAGGCCATGGCAGTGAGGCGAGAGGTGTAAGTCGTGTCGATCTTCGGAACTCTCACGGTCGGCAAGCAGGGCCTGCTCACGCAGGCACGTGCAATCCAAGTCACGTCCACCAATATTACGAACGTCAATACGCCGGGCTATACACGGCAGCGACCGATTCTCGTGCCGATTCCACCCACCGCGAACAGGGGCGGAGTGCCGTTCGGCGGTGGCGTCGAGATACAAGATGTCCAGCGCGTCGTGGACGCCGCACTCGATGCCCAGATCCGGTTCGAGCGACAGCAGCTCGCCTTTGATACCGCCATCGGCCAAGGCCTGGCGCGGATCGAGGGCGCCTTGCAGGAGCTCGAGGACACCGGAATCGGCGCAGCGCTGACGCAGCTCTTCGCGAGCCTCAACGACCTCGCCAACAACCCCGGCGAAACCACGGTGCGAAACCAGGTGGTCGAGGCAGCGATCACGTTGACGGAGCTGATTCACGACGCGGACCAGCGTCTCTCTCAGATCCAGGCAGACGCGAACCAGCAGGTCGCGCAGCTCACGACCGAGATCAACGATATTGCAGCAGACATCGCGCTGGCGAATCGCCAGATCTTCACACAGGAGGTCGGCAGTGGGGCGACAGCCAGCGCGCTGCGGGACGGTCGCGACCAGCTTCTGATCGAGCTCGGCACTCGGGTCGACTTCACGAGCTTCGAGCGCGACGACGGTCAGGTGGCGGTCTTCGTGGCGGGCGGATTCCTGCTCGTCGACAGTGACCTCGCAGCCAGGCTCGAGGTCGACGTCGACCAGAGCAGTCTACAGCTCTCCGACCCCTCATTCTTCAACGTCTTCCAGAACGTGGACGGTGCGATTGCCGGCCCGATCACCAACGGGATCAGCGGCGGACGGCTCGGCGCGGCACTTACGCTGCGCGACTCCCGAGCGCAGTTCTATCGCAATTCGCTGGACGAGTTCGCCTTCAGCCTGGCCAACCGCCTGAACACCCAACACCTCGCGGGCTACGGGCTGGAGGACGACGTCCAGCGACGTCTCTTCGTCGACCCCAGCCAGCCCGCGGATCCCCAGGGGCCCGATCTCGCGGCGGTGGCGGGAGCCGCCTCGCTCATCCAGGTGAATGCGGATCTTCTCGCGAACAACCGGCATCTTGCCGCGGGCGCGACCTCACTCGGCGTTGGCCTCGGCGCGGCTGCAGGCGACAACAGCAACGCTCTGGCGCTCGCCACGCTTCAGACGGCCTCCTCTGCGTTCTTTCAGCTCGGCGACCCGCCCGCGGGTCCCGCATCGGGATCGCAGCGAACGCTGGGCGGATTCCTGGACTCGCTCGCCGGGACGCTCGGCGCGGAGATCCAGTCGACCCAAAGGGCCGTGCTACAGGAAGGCTTGGTGGTCGCGAGCCTGGAGGAGCAAAGGGGCGCCATCTCGGGTGTCTCGATCGATGAAGAGGTCACGAACCTGATTCGTTTCGAGCGTGCTTATCAGGCGTCGGCCCGAGTCATCCAGGTGGCCAATAACCTTCTCGAGCAGCTGCTGTCGATATAGGGGAATGTGATGAGCTTTCGCATCAGTGACGCGACGATCTTCGATACCGCCGTGCGAAACACGCAGTCGAGCCGCATTGAGCTGAATCGGCTGCAAAAGCAGGTGAGCGCGGGCAAGCGGGTCCTCTCCGTAGGCGACGACCCGACCGCGGCGACCCAGCTGCTCGGCTCACGTCGCGCATTGAACCGGATCGATCAGTTCAAGAGCAACATCGACGCGGCGCGCTCGGCCCTCGAGCCCGTGGAGAGTACGCTGCTGTCTCTAACGGACGTCCTCACGCGCCTCTCCGAACTCGCGATATCCGTGGATATCGAGGACGTGGACGGGAGAAACGCCGTCAGGGCTGAGGTAGAGCAGCTCTTCGACGAGATTCTGTCGCTGGCCAATACCCGCGTCAACGGCCGTTTTGTCTTCGCGGGCTTTGCCACAGACACTCCAACTTTCAGCAAGATCGGCGCGTTCGTGGAGGGGGTCATAGATGCATCCGTCCCGCCCGAGCCTTACGGACAGTACAACGGCGACAACGGTGTGTTCCAGATCCAGATCGGCGAGGCGAGGATCATCGAGGCGAATGTGAGCGGTCGCGAGGTCTTCCTGGGCAGCACCGACGGTGACGACACGCCAGATGGCTCCAATGTGGACGTTTTCAACGTCATCCGTGACTTCCGCAATCGTCTTGTGGATCCTGACGGCCAGGGTCCCCCGGCGGACGTTGCCGGTGACCTGAAGGCGGCTCTGAATCAGGTGCTGGGTGTGGTCGGCACGCTGGGCGCGGCGACGAACCGGCTGGATATCGCGAAGAACCAGCTGGATTCCCTGGAGCTGACCCTCACGGAGCAGTTCTCCAAGTTCGAAGGCTCCACCCCTGAAGATCAAATCGCTGCGATCGCGGACCTCACTCAGAGTGAACATACCTTCCAAGCATCGCTGGCGGTCACGGCCCGGGTCATCCAGCCGAGCCTGCTCGACTTCTTGGGCTAGAGCATGCTCGTCCTGACACGCCGACTCGGTGAGATAATCCGGATCGGGGATGAAATCTCGATCCGTGTGATGGACATCCAGCGCGGACAGGTTCGCGTTGCGATCGACGCGCCACGCGATATCCCCGTACACCGAGAGGAAGTCTACCAGCAGGTTCAGGAGGAGAATCGGAGAGCTGCAGAGGCAGCGCATGGAGTGGATCCAGCCGCGCTGTGGCGCAATTCGCGGGAGAAGAAGTCATGAAGTTCGATACGTCTCGATTCGGCACCGTCGAGGTGGGAGAGGACAAGCTCCTCAACTTCGAGCACGGTCTGCCGGGATTTCCCGACTGCACTCGGTTCATCGTGATGGACCACGATCGCGAGACGCCGCTCAAGTGGCTGCAGTGCGTGGATCGCCCGGAGGTTGCCTTCCTCGTCGTCGAGCCCGAGCAGGTTCTGCACTCCTACGAGTTGGAGGTCCCGGACTTGGTGCTACGCCATATCGGCTGGGAGCAAGGCGCCGAGCCCTCCGATGTCGCCGTATTCGTGATCCTGAACATCAGCGATCAAAAGCTCACGGCGAACCTACGCGCCCCCATCGTGGTCAACATCGCGGCACGTCAGGCCTTCCAGATGATCCTGGAGAATCTCGACGTGTCTGTGACCCATCCGATCGGACCGACGGAGGACACTCCTAGCTCCCCTTGAAGATCGGTCGACGCTTCTCGAGGAATGCGGCCATGCCCTCCTGCGCGTCGTCGGTGAGCGCGGACGACGCCATCACCTCGAGCGCATAGGCGTAGGCCTGAGTCTGATCCATGTCGATCGCCGCGTAAAACGCTTGCTTCCCGATCCCCTTGGACAGCGCACTCCCGCGTGACGCTCGCTCGAGCAGCTCCCAGGCTGCCGCCTCCAGCTCCGCGGTCGGCACTACGCGGTTGACGAGACCCCAGGCGGCCGCCGTCTCAGCATCGATGGGATCGCCCGTAAAGAGCAGCTCCAGAGCCCGCTTACGCCCGATGTTTCGGCTCACCGCCACCATGGGCGTCACACAGAACCAGGCTCCCTTGCCTCCCGGGGTCGCGAAGCGTGCCTCCTCGGACGCCACGGCGAGATCGCAGCTGGCCACCAGCTGGCAACCCGCCGCCGTCGCCAACCCGTTCACACACGCTAAAACAGGCTGTGGGATTCTTTGAATCTCTCGCATGAGCTCGGTGCAGCGTTTGAGCAGCGCTCGCATCCCAGCGAGGTCGCGACCCGCCATGTCTGCGAAGTCGTGTCCCGCCGAGAATACGGGGCCGGCCGCTGCGAGCATCACGCCCCGAGCCTTGCCCGCGCCCACCGCCTGAAAGGCATCCAGCAGCTCACTCATGAGCTCGAGCGAGAGTGCGTTGCGCTTATCCAACCGGTTGAGTGTGATCGCCACATACTCACCCTCCGGCTTCGAGTGCGTATCTACAACGATATGCGTATAGCTCATCGAGTTTCGCGCCTCAGCGCAAGCCTACGAGAACGGTGGTGCGAGTTCAAGCCGATCCCGCCTCCAGAGCGAGCCAGCCACCGCCAGCACCAGGTTCACAGCCAAACCCAGAACCCCGACGTGGATGCCGCCGATGCGCGGCAGCCCGAGCAGGACCCCCGCAACGGCCAACGCGGTGCCGGCCATGAGACCCCAACAAGTCGGCCAGGCTCGCAGTCGATTCCAGTGTAGCGCGAGCAAAAAAGCCGGCACACATTGGATCAGAAGCTCCATCTTCAGCTCGATCAGCCGCCACAGGGTAATCCGCGGAGCAAGCGCTACGACCACCATGACGACGATGAGGCCGAAGCTGATGCGCTTCCCGAGGCGCGTCGTTCCGGGGTCGAGTCGCGAGCGACCGAGCAGGTCCTCGGCAACCACAGACCCCAGAGAAAGCAGCACCGAATCCGCGGTGGACATGATGGCCGCGAGGGCCCCGATAAAAACCAGTGTGGCCGCGAGTGTGTAAAACGGACCCGCGGCCGCCCATAGCTCGAGCAGGCGAGGCATCACCGTCTCTGCCTCGAGACTCCCCAGATGACTGAAGCGGGGGATTGCAGCCAGGCCGATCAGGGTCACGACAGCCGTCGTGGCGAGCGGCATGAAGGTCATGATGGCGAGGGCCTGCTTCAGGGAGGTGCCGCTGCGCGCCGCGTAGATGCGCTGGATCGCCTGCGGATAGACGACGCTCGCAAGCCCCATCAAGGCGATCGTGCTCAGCCAATTGGAACATTCGCGCGCGCCCGGCACCTGCACGGCTTCGGGCCGGAGCTCCAGGATCTGCCGCGTCATCGCCCCAAGGCCTCCGGAGCCGCCCAGCAACCACAGCAGCAACGCGCTCAATCCCACCAGCATCAAGATCCCCTGCGCAGCATCGGTCCAAGCGACCGCACGCATGCCGCCTCGTACCTCGTAAAACAGGATCATCGCCGCCAGCCCCACCACTCCGACCTCATAGGGGATCCGCCCGCCCGTGGCCTGGTAGGTCACGTGTCCCATCGCGATCAACTGCGCCAGCAGAAAGTTGGTCAGCGTCACCGTCATGAGACCGGCCACGGCGATGCGCAGCGCACGCCCGCCAGGCTCCCTTCCGAAACGCTGCTGGACGTAGTCGCCTGGCGTCACGAATCCATGTACGACCGAGAGTGGCCGGAGCTTCGGCACGAGTGCATGAAACACGACGATGATGGACATCATGAAGCCCGTCGCCATGATCCATGAGAAGCCACGACGGTACGCCTCAGCGGGATAACCGAGCAGTGAGTTTCCGCTGTACGCGGTGGCATAGAGTGTGAGAAAGAGCACGAACACGCCGAGCTCGCGCCCTGCGAGAAAGTGGTCGCCGGGGGTCATGTCGCGGCGCGCGCGCCGCGCGATCTCGGCAATGACAACCAGCGCTACGAGATAGACGGCGAGCGCGATCAGCCCCAGCGTTGCCAGACTCAAGGGGGATCCTCCTCTACAGATGGCCCCGAGTCGGACACATCGGTGAGGAGCCAGGCCCACGCGTTGAGCAGCGCAACGGCGGCGTAGCAGGCAAGCGCGATCGCCACCCAGTCTGGAAGGCCGAGAATGAGTGCGGGCTCTGCCCCAGTCGGCCGGTACCAGGGGATGGAGGCGGCGTACAGCAACGCGATCAAACCCAACAGGAGTCGCCGCATCCAAATGCGGCGACCTGCACGAACGCGCCCCTCACGCATCGGTGGATGGTGCGGAGAGACACGCCGCGCGTCAATGCGAGGGGAGATCTGATAGGCTGGGACGAAAGGAGGATGACTTATGGCGCTCTCCAGACTCGAGCTGAGCGACCTGCGCAAGATCGGAGTGGGACTGGAGCGCCCCGAAGATGTCGTCGTCGGTGGAGACCAGCGCGTATGGGCGTCGGATGCGGCCAGTGCCTGCGCGGAGATCTTGCCCGATGGCAGTCTGCGCCGCGTTGGCCGCGCGGGAGGCCATCCCAACGGGATCAATATGGATCTCGAGGGACGTATCATCATCGCCAACTTCGAGAGTGGCTACGTGCAACGCCTGGACCCGGACTCGGGAAAGGTGGAGGTGCTGTGTGCCGAGGTGGAGGGAGAGACGCTCACTTCGTCGAACTACCCGATCCTCGACCGGGACGGGAACATCTGGTGCACCAACTCCACTCAGACGCGGCCCTGGGCCAAGGCGCTGGACGGCCGCGCGGACGGGATGCTGTTTCGTATCCGCCCCGATGGACGAGCCGAGAAGATGGCGGAGCAGATTCGCTTCGCGAACGGCCTGGCTCTCGACGCGGATGAGTCTCATATCTACGTCTGCGAAACGAGTGGCTGCGACGTGCTCCGCTACCGCATCGGCTCGGGCGGGCGCCTCGGGCCAGCCGAGCGCTACGGCCCCATCCTGGGGAGCCCGGCAGCGCCGGAGCTCGATCCGGATCAGCCCCCGCCTGCGGAGGAGCTGGCACAGCTAGGACTCACCGATGGCTGCGGCTTCGATCAGGAGGGCAACCTGTGGGTGACCCTGGTCGCCGCCAATACGATCGTCGCGATCACACCCGCGGGGGAGATGGTGACGGTCATCTCGGACCCCGACGGCGAGATCATGCGCATGCCCACGAACGTGAGCTGGGGCGGGCCCGATCTGCGCGACCTCTACATCGGCAGCATCGCCACCGACTACGTCCTACACGCCCGCAGCCCCGTTCCCGGACTGCCCCTCGCCCACCAAGGTTAAAGTCGGCTCAGCTCGTCTGAGTCGACTGGACCAGCTCCTCGAAGCGCCGGTTGGCGGAGTTCAGACGCGTGGTGAGCACCCGAAAGAACTCGAAAGCGAGCTCTGGCATCTCTAAAATCAGCTCCTTGACCCTTGATGCCTCCAGCGTGAGAAGCTGTGCATCGCGGGACGCCACCACCGTTGCACTGCGGGGCTCATCACAGAGCACGGCCATCTCGCCGAAACAATTGATCGGCGTTTGGGTCGACAGGTGCACGCGGGGATCACCGTCGTAGTTCTTGAAAACCTCGACCTCTCCCGAGATCAGTACGTATAGCTCGCTCCCGATGGCGCCCTCTCGACAGATCACCTCGTCTCTCAGGTAACGTGCCTCGGAGAGGTTCCGATTGATGGCCTCCAGCTGCTCGAGTGTCAGCTGGCTAAAGAGCGGGACGCGCCGCAGATACAGCAGACGTTCCATGTCTTTCTCCTCGTTCTTTGCGTCTTCGTCTTCCGACGTGCAGACGGCATAAGCCCTTTGAACCCATGGATCTCGCGAGGCACGAGCGGCCTCGAGAATCTCGTCGCGGCTTGCCGGAGGCCGAAAGAGATCGGCGACCAGCGGAATCTTCTCCTCGAACGGCTGCGCCTCGAGCAAGAGCACGAGGAGCCGGGCGACCTCACGATCTCCGAGATTCGAGAGAACCTCGAGTGCGTCCCCGCGCTTGCGAGTAGACGCAAAACGCAGAACCCTGATAACCGTGCGCACGAGCCGCGCGTTCTCGAGTAATTCCAGGATCAAGACCGCGGCTCGCAGACTGCGGCCAACGGCGTTCTCGTAGGCCAGGCGAAGGAAGCGAAGGCTCGCGTCCTCGCGCTCCGATAATGCCCGTAGCATGAGCAGCGCCCGCCACGTCTCGTGAACGTGACGCCGTAGCTCCTGCGCCAGGGTGCGACGCGCACGCGCGGTCCCCGCCGCGGCCAGGGCGCCCAGTGCCACCTCGAGGGTCGGAGTCGATGCCGCGCCCAGAATGGGCAGAACCGCGTCGACGGCCATGTCCCCGCTCCGCCCCAGGACCTCACTCGCGAGCACACGCACCTGGCGCGAGGGGTCGTGGAGCGCACGCACCAGCTCCGCGGGTGCCTCCGAATCGCCGGAACTGCCGAGCGCCCGAACCGCGGCACAGCGTACGCGCGTATCCGTATGCTCGAGCTCGCCTGCCAGCTGCTCACGAGTGAGTACTGAGGGTCCGCCGACGCGCGCAATACACTCGAGCGCCTCCGCACGAAATACTGCATCACTGCTCTTCGTTCGTTCGATGGCCAAGGACAGCTGTTCGCGTGGCAGCTGGCGCAAGGCCGCAATGGCCGTTGCGTGATCATCGGAGCGCACCATACCCTCGAGCACGCGCGCGCCATCGGGACCACATTGGAGCGCGGCCTCTGCTCTTACGTTCGCGTCCTCGTCCTCGAGCCGTTCGCGAACCACACGTGCAAGGGCCTCGTCCTTGGCGAGTTCCAGCGCGGAGAGGGTACGTAACGCCGCCAGCCGCACGACCGGCTCGGGATCCCGCAGCGTATCTTCGAGCACCTCTCTCGCTCGCTCCGCGGGCGCCAGAGCCAGCGCTTCAACACACGCCCTGCGCACTCGTGTACTGGGATGCGACGCCGCGTGGAGCAGCGGGTCTATGATCCCCCGCCGAGCCAACACCGGCGCGAGCTCGAGCTCGACCGATGTGGGATGCTCCGCATCGGCTTTGAGCAATGCATACCAGAGCTTCGCGAGCCGGCTCGCCTCCCAGTTCCCGATCTCTCCGCCCAGCTCCCTCAGGTCAAGTCGCCCCTCACGTAGCCCCTGCGCGAGCGTACCCAGGTAGCGTCTTCGGACGGTAAGGTTCGCCAGCAGGTACAGCAGCGCCGCACCCCCTCCCGCCAGGCAGAGCCAGATGGGAGCGATACGGTCGCCCAGCAGCAGAAGCAGCGCACCCGCGACCGCCATTCCCGAGTATCCCAGCATGCCCTCCAGAAAGGCGCGAATGCGACCTCGGAAGCGAAACGGCAGTGCGTTATACACCAAATTACGTACTGGAGCTGCCAGGGCATTCTCGATCAGCTCCCGATTGATGCGCGCAGCGATGGCTGCACCCAGGCGGTAGTCCACAGCCAATGCAATGAATGCCGTCAAGGTAAGTGTCGGGTACACGAGATTTGCACTGGCCACGCCCAGGCGTTCGATGAGCCGCGGCGTCCCGAACGCAGCCAGGGGGATCTCGATCAGATTGGTGATAGCCAGGAACAAACCCAGGAAACGTGCGAGCTCCTCCACGCGTGGAAATGAGCGCACCAGGATATCTGAGTAGACGTACTGCGCGAGAAAGAGCGAGAGCACCATCCCCAGCGTCGAAAGTCCGAGCCAGCGACCGAGCGAAGATCTGCGCATGTAACGAATCGCACCCTGCATTCCCTCGAGTGAGGTTTCATCCGCCTCCTCGAGCGCGAGCGGGCCCCAGCGTCGGAGGTGACGACGTCCGAGCTTCAGCATGAGCGCGGCGGACGCCAGCAGGAGTGCCCAGCTTGCGAGCAACACCTCTGGCGGCGCGAAGCTACCCACCACGACCGCAACACCTCCCCCGAGGAAACCACCCAGGCTCTGCCCGATGGCGAGCAGCGGAAAGAGGCGCTTGGACGCGGGCGTATCGAAGTAGTCCCAGGTGAAGGTCCAGAAGTGGTTGAGGAAAACCGCCTGGGTCAGGAAGTACAGGCAGAACACTCCGGGCAGAATCCAGCTCCAGCGCAACGATGCGCCCAGCGTGCCGACAGCGACGAGGAACACCGCGACCAGCAGGATGACGATGAAATACGAATCGTTGCGCTCGCGACCCACCCAAACGGCGTAGAGCAGCGTACCACCCACCGTAACAAGAGCCGCGAGTACGAAGACGTGAGGCAGGAACTCGATTCCGACGCGGGTCAGGAAAAGCGCCTCGGCACCCACGAGCCCCACCGTGAGCGCCAGGTTCAAGAGGGCGGAGAGCCCCGCAAAGAACAGGAAACGGCCCCTCTCTCGAGGGCGCACGCCGGGCAGAAGCCCCCAGAAGCTGAATCGCGCAGCGGTCATCCGGTCACGGGATCAGTCGAACGATCCCTGGCGGCCAGCGCCCTGGGCAAAACGCCGCGCACCTTCCCGTGTCTCACCAGAGCGAATCACCTCGAGGCCGAGACGTGTTTCGTTCAAGAGGGCTTCCTCCAGCCCCAGATTCCACTGCTGGTACGACGAGAGCCGATCGCTGCGCATACAGCGTTGTGGGAACTGCGCCAGGTCTTTGGCCAGCGCGACGGCCGCTTCAAGCGCCTGACCCGGCTCGACAACGCGATTGGCCAGGCCCATCCGGCCGGCCTCCTCGCCCGACACCCCCCGACCGGTGAGCAGCATGTCGAGCGCGTAACTATGGCCGATCAGGCGCGCGAGGCGGATCGTACCCCCGTCGATGAGAGGGACTCCCCAGCGTCGACAGTAGACGCCGAAGACTGCATCGCGCGCCGCCACCCGCAGATCACACCAGATCGCGAGCTCCAGCCCGCCGGCAACGGCATGGCCTTCGACCGCCGCGATCACCGGCTTCGAGAGCAACATACGCGTCGGCCCCATCGGCCCATCGCCGTCCTCGGCGGCACGATTGCCGCGCTCGTCGGCTACGGCCTTCAGATCCGCTCCCGCGCAGAACGCGCCCTCCGCTCCCGTCAGCACGGCGCTGCAGAGCTCGGCATCGTCCTCGAAGCGTCGGAAGGCTGCGGCCAGGGCCTCCGCCGTCATACGATCCACGGCATTGCGAACCTCGGGCCGCTGAATCGTCACGATGGCGACCGGACCATCGATCTCAAAGCCCACGGTGCTCATGCTTTCTTCTCCCTCTCGCGTGCACCGCGCCGCTCGCGACTACCGTAGTCCTCGAAAGGATCATCGCGCTCGCGCACGGCCTGCCGAAAGCCGACCTCCTCCGCGCGCTTCACGAAGCCGAGTCCCTCCTGGGTATGACGCGCGATCCCGTCAAAGAGCGTGCCGAGCAGCCGGCTCGAGGCGAAGCCCATGTTCTCGACCGTTTGGTTGCAGAGCAGCTTCAGCATCATCAGCTGATTCGTCGGCACCTGTGCCATGCGCCTGGCTAGCGCCAGCGCGCGCTCTTGAAGCTCGTCATCCGGCACGACCTCCAGGATCAGACCGATCCGCGCCGCCTCGGGCGCGGGGATCTCGTCCCCCGTCAAGAGATAGCGTTTCGCCTGCTCGAGCCCCATGCGGTAGACCCACATCGCCGTCGTCGGCGTACCCCAAACGCGGGAAGGGGGATAGCCGAAGACCGCGTCCTCACCGGCGAGAATCAAATCGGCACAGAGGACCATGTCGGTCCCTCCGCCGATGCACCAGCCCTGGACCGCGACGATGGTGGGCTTCTTCGCGTACCAGAGCTTCATGTAGGTGTCCACAAAGCCGCCCATCATGCGCAGATCGGCGACCGAGTCCCAGACGCGTTCGCCTGACTCTTTCGCACTCGCTTCCTGAGCCGCGGCATCCGTCGACCAGTCGAGACCATAGCCCGCACAGAAGGCCGGTCCCTCCGCACGCAGCAGGATCACGCGCGCGTCGCGGCTCGCGTCCCCTTCATCGATGGCCCGCGCCAGCTCGTCACGAAGCTCCGGTGTGATGGTGTTGTACTCCTTCTCGCGGCAAAACGTGATGACGTGGACGCCATCCTCCAGCTCGGTACGCAGCGTCTTCGGACTCATGGGTCTCCTCCCTGCCCCGATTGTGACAACCCGCCGGGGCTCGGGGGAAGCCCCTTCTGAATGCTTCATACTGAACGGGCTAGGGATCGTGGTTTCCTGATACAATCCACTGGGTTGCAGGAAGGGAGCTCGGATCGATGCGTTGCGCATCTTGTAAGCACGAGAACCCGGATC
>Ga0255048_10002280_pt1 | contig 12382 bp, 23 predicted proteins | sample JV7_2_2_MG_FD_183619 | JGI IMG/M metagenome (GOLD analysis project Ga0255048, IMG submission 183619) | Seawater microbial communities from Jervis Inlet, British Columbia, Canada - JV7_2_2 | ecosystem: Environmental > Aquatic > Marine > Inlet | place: Canada: British Columbia | collected 2016-10-06
CGTCGAACGCTGATGCCGGTCGCAGGTGTCCCGCGCTATCCCCGGCAACTCGGAGTGCATCCTCGACAGGATCTCCATGCGCTCGGTGTAGCCATACGGGTCAGCGTCTTGGGCCATCGCAGGCAGGGTGAACAGAACGGTCAGCAGCAGACAGATGGTTCTCATGAGACGACCTCCTTGTTTGCTTTATAGACAGCAGCAGCGAACCCAGCCGGCGTAGCGGAGCGGTTTGCTTGCCGGTCTGGACCGGGCGGCATCAGGTGCATCTTGCTCCCTTCTGTCGGCGTCACCGGCTCTATCGTTGGCATCACGAATCCGCCGCTGGCCCAGATACACGTCTTCTTCGTATAAGGGTCTCCGTAGTGATACGGGTTGAACATGTAGTCAGGTTTGCGCCACAGGTTGGCGAGACGCCCCACCGGGTTCTCGAGCATCCACGGGCACCCGTACCACTCGCAGAGCCGCCTAGCGGCCTCGATCAACTGCAACGCATCGATCAGCGCAGCAAGACCCCTCCTCTCCCAGTCTCTTGCCCCGCTCACGGTTAAGTGGGTGCATGGAGGGAACGCAAAGATGATCGACGGTTCCGGCAGTTTGGTAGGCTCCAGGCTACGGACATCGCCCCATCGGTACGTGACTCCGGCCTCTGTCCTGTCGGCCCGAATCGAGTGCTTCGTGTCGATACATAGGCACTCATGCCCGTTCTCGGCCCACGGCTTGACCATGTTCCCGGAGAAGTCGAACAGCGAGACCACGGTCCTCATATCAACCTTATCCCGACCGGGGTGGGTCGGTCGGGTGCTTTCCAACAGGGTGCCGGGTGCTTTCCCCTGCCCGGCGCAGGGCCAACCATCTCGGTTCCCCTTCTCGGCCACGCATGTGGGAAGTTGTTCACTTTCATCAGCCACCCAAGCCCACGCCATGCGGGCTTCTGAATGTTCAATCGTCGTGAGTGCCCAGCCGGAACCCAACACACTTGCGGAAGTGGTTGGGGTTGGGGGTCTCCTGCCACCAGATGGTGACGAACTCATCCCGTTCCTCGACTTCTCTGGCAGCATCAGCCGCAGCACTGTCGAACGTCGTGTAGACCCGGTTGTTCGTGCAGTGGATGTCCCACCGCTCCCACCGTGGGCCGGGCCCGCCGCTGTACTTGTTGGTCTCGCGGCAGACCCAGCGGACCATGACGTGCGTAGGCTCGCCTTCGGTGGTGCCGATGAGGTCGAAGATCCCCATAGCTACTTGGCGAAGATGTCCGCAGCCGGCGTGGCGGTCGTGTCGTACCCACCCTCGGCATCGGCCGGCGGGGCGGCGGGGGCGGCGGGGGCGGCAGGCTTCGGCACCATTCGCAGGCGGATGCACGGCACGGTGTTGCCGCCGAACTGCGTGGTGGTCTGATACAGCAGCAACTCGATCCCGCGCCAGTTGTCGGTGTCGTCGATACCGCTGCTCATCTCGATCGCGCCCCAGTTGGTGCGGTTCAGGACCAGGCCCTTCTCGCTGCCCTTGAAGTACAGCACCGGCTTGTCTTCGTCGTCCCCGATGACTTCCAGGGCCACCCTGTCAATCACAACCGAGACCTCTTGGTTCTTGGGCAGATCGCCCGCCTTCAGATACTTGCTCGGAAACACGTCACCCAACTTCATCTGCTCACCTCCAGCGCGGCTCCCCGCGTCGTTTGTTTCGTCCCGTCCCGCCCCAGCTTCATCAGCTCCAGCCGCACCCACATCTCGGCGCAGCGCCTGTCAGCCTCATCCCGCTGCTTCTCCACCCGCCGCAGCCCTTGGGCTAGCGAGATGCACAGCCCCTGCTGCCGCCGCTCGGCTGCGCGTAGCTGCTCCACAGTCTCGATCAGCTTGTAGTCGTCGGCCCGCCTGCCGTTGGGCAGCAGTCGTTTGTTAGTGTCGGCCATCAGGCGCCATCCTTGCGGTTGCCACCGAGAGCTTCGACGGTCTTGCGTAGGCCGAGACAGCGCAGAACCCTAAGTACGATGTCATCATGAACGGCTATCCCGCCGCCGCAGCCGTAGAGTTCACGGCGCCTCCAGATGTCTGCTGCGTATTCGCTATCCAGCGCAGCCACTTCCTTCTGGTTCATCCGGCCATCCCCCAGTAAGCCGTCAGCGCACCAGCAAGAAAGCCGAGGGCAAAGACCGCAGCTACTGCCATCGCCACGATGTGCAGCCCTGCTGGGAACTCATCAGCACCCCTGGGTTCCGTGACCACGGCTGCGCGGTAGTAGCGTTGCTCGTTGTGGATCTTCGTGGGCCTGTGCGCTGGCCAGGAGTCGGGCATCACGAATCCTCCTTGAGTCGCCACATCCGAATGACGCGGCCGTGGTTGCTCACCAGTTTGCTCTTGACGTAGCCGCAGGGTTCCCACTCGCCGCCGGCGAACACGCAGCCCCATACGTTCTTGTGGTGCGGCACCAGGTCCAGGTGCTTGGCGTGGTGGCGCAGGTCGTCGCTGGTGACGTGCCCGCCAAACTCGGCGATCCCCCGGGCCACTGCGCGGATGCGGGCCAGGAACAGCGCCGAGTTGTCGGCCGCCCGGCTCATGCCTTCCCGCTTACGCAGCGATGCGGTGGGCAGGTCGAACAACGGTAAAGAATTCATGTGACACCCCTAGATCCCTGACGCGCTGCCAGTACCGCAGCTCGGCGTTGAACTTCAGCCGGGTGGCCGGATACCAGACGACGCGCAGGAGTTGCGCGAATGCTTCGATGTTCTGTTGGGCTTGGCGCTGAGTAGACCCGGGGCGGCAGGAGGATTCCAGGAGGTAGGTGGGATTGGGTCCGCTCGGTTGGAAACCGCCCCGGGTCTGGTGGGTCTGGGTCACTTGCAGCCGCTCCGCTTGAGCGTGTCCGGTTCACTCATGCTCAACGCCAGTCGAAACGCCACCGCTGACACCTGGGCGGCCTCATGGATGATCGACTCGGATTTGTTGGCGTGGATGGCCTCTCGCAGCTCGGCCGCCTCCTCGAGTAGCACACCGTATCCCTCGTGGGCTGAGGCGAAGGGGCCGTACTTCTTGTCGGCGTAGGATACCTCGTCGCGGATCAGTTCCTGGATCTCGTATTGCTCCTTCATGAGTCACCGCCGAAGGACATCACGGCCTGATCGTCTACGGCGGCCGTCGTCGCCTCCGCCACGTTCTTGACTGCCTGGTGGAAATAGGTTTCTTTTAGCTCGACGCCTACCGCCTTACGGCCCAGTAGTACCGCGCCGTATGACTCCGAGCCGACGCCCATGAACGGAGTCAATACAACCTCTCCGGGGTTGGACCACAGGACAACAGCGCGCTCGATGACATCGAGTTGAAGCGGGTGCACATGCTTCTCGTCCTCGGGGTCGCGGGCTTCTTTGTACGGAAGCACTCGGTCGAGGCGGACATCATCCCAGAACGAACTCGCGTATTGCCGCCAGATCCAGTGACTGTACCGATTCTCGATCTGCTTACCCTTGTGACCACGGAACGCCGCGATGTCGGATGGCATCTGCCGCTCGCCCGCGTAGGTGAGCAGTCCATTCGGGTGATCTATGGGCACCGTGTTCTCGCCTCGCTTACGGAACATCAGTAGGAAATCCGCGCCAGCGTTCGAGCATCGCGACGAGTCGTCCACGATGGTCTTGTGCGCTAGGCTCTTCGTCATGGTGCGGTTGCGAACCGTGAGAGGTTCCTTCCATACGCAATACCGGGCGACGTACTGGAACCCGAGCCGCTCGTGCAATCGAATGATATCCCCGGGGAAGTCGGTTATCCCGTCGCCCCGGCCCGTGTTGCTCGTGGGTACGTCCATACAGTGGACGCCAGTCATCCGGCCGGGTAGCGCGAGACGGTGCAACTCCTTGACGACGTACTGGTAGTGGTCGAAGAACTCGCTATAGTCCGCGCTGTTGGATAGGTCGCGTGCCGAGCTGGAGTACTGGTACAATCCGGCGAACGGCGGCGAATACAACGACAGGTGGACCGAGGAGTCGGGGAGCGTCGGCATGACCTCGCAGCAGTCCCCGAGGTACAGGCTGTACTGGTCGGCATGGACCTGATCCTTTACAGCCATTGTGGGACCTTCGCCTTGCTCGTGTAGTTGACCGCTTCGATCTGCATTGCATCTCCCATGTGGCTTACCAGCGCGGAGAACATCCGCGACGCCTGCTCGGCTTTGCGCTTCAGGTTATCCATCACGGCCACCTCGCCGTCAGTCGATACGATGTCCACGCGTACAGGGCGCTTCTGCCCGAATCGCCAGCACCGACGAACACCCTGGTAATACTGTTCGTAGGAGTGCGACGGGAAGAACGCAACGTGAGCACATCGCTGGAGGTTCAGCCCCCATGCGCCGATACGAGGCTTCGTGACAAGAAACTTCAGTTGACCATCAGCGAAGGCCATCAGCCGCTCCTCTTTCAACTCATCGGAATCCGACCCGGCGACCTGTAACGCACCGGGAATGATCTTGGCGAGTCGGTTGCCCTCGTCGTTGAGGTGGCACCAGATGAGCGCCTGGTCAGAGTCGGCAACCAAGCCGGCAGTCGTCTCGCATCGCTCGGTGATCGTGCGTCTCCGCTCCTCTCGCTCCTCTCGGATGTTCATGGCCGGTAGGTTGAAGAGGCATCCGGCTCGTGGGGTGTTGGCCTTCACGACGTGGGTCGTTTCGGATAGCTCCGGGAGCGTGAACCCGTCATCGTCATATCCGAGGTCGGATGGCTTGCGGCACGCCCTAGCCCAGGAGCAAACCCAGCGCCAGAAGTGATCCTCGGCGTGGCCCTTGAATCGCCACTGCTGACCATGAAACGCTCGCGGTGCCGCGTGACCCTTCCAGTGGCCTTTCGTGTCTACCGTGTTGTTCGTGTTCCTGAAGAACCGACCCAGCATATCCATGTGGCCCATCTCGCCGAGGGCCTCGCTGGACGTGCCGAGCTCGATGTAGTCATTCGGGGCGGCCGTCGCGGTGCAGAGCAACCGATAGGGCATCTTCCTCATGAACTGTGTTATCAGCGTTCGACGCTTGCCGTTGAAATTCTTGAGGATGCTCGACTCGTCGCAGACCATCCCCACGAAGTCGTTAGGGTTGAAACGTTCCAGCCGTTCGTAGTTCGTGACGATGATCCCGCCGCCGTTGACGCGGCCGTCTACAACTCGGGTAGCTTCGATGTCGAACTTCTGCGCCTCGCGGATGAGTTGATGGGATACGGCTAACGGAGTAGCGATCAGCACCCGACCGTTCGTCTTCCTGACTACGTTCTCGGCCCATACCAATTGCATAGGGCTTTTGCCTAGTCCGCAGTCCGCGAACAAGGCCGAGCGTCCCTTGCGAATGGACCAGTCCACGAGCTGCCGCTGGAAGTCGAACAGAAAATCCGGCATCCACACCGGGTCGAACCCGTGTTGTCCGCCGAGTTGAGACTTCCGATCAAGAAACGCCGCGTAACTCACGCCGCCTTCCGCCGGTTCAGGTACTGCTCGACGGCCACGCGCACGATGTGCGACATATCGCGGCGGTCGATCTCGGCCAGGCGGGCCAGGCGGGCGTGCTCAGCCTCGGTCAACCGCACGTAAACGGCACGAACTTTCTGGTCTGTGTTGGTCATGCAGGTAACCTAATGCACAACGTACAGCCGCGTCAAGAGCTTTGCTGGGTTTATTTTCGAGGCGGGGCAACCGTAACCTTATCTAACCCGCCACGTTAAATAAGGTTCAGCCACCCCGACCAGCCCCGGTACGGCCCCGTGTGGGGATATCCCAGGCTAGCCCGTGCGGGTGGGTGGGCTGGGCTTGCGCCCCTCCTGGGCCCGCACAGGGCGTTGTACCCCATTCGGGTACAGCCGTACCCCATTCGGGTACAAAAGTACCCCATTTGGAAATATCCCCCGACACAATGTCCAGCCATGAAGATTGGAAGGCGGGGTTCGGGATTACACGATGAGACGAGGTGTTACGCCCTGCACCGGTCCGTTACAGGAGGACGCATCCCGGCCGACCCGGCCCTACCGGCGGGACCGCCGCCTTTCAGGGAACGCCCGGGTGTCTCTCCGCGACGCCCCCGACGCTCCCTGGCCGAGACCCGCTGCGGGATCGCGGTTCCTTCCGCCTTCGCCGGTGCACCGACTCCAGCCTAGTCCCGGTAGGGAAAGTCTACACCCGCGCCTTCCGCACGACAACCACCCGGCGCACCATCCCGGCCGGGGTGGCATCCCAACCGGCATCGAAGTCGCCGCCGATGCGGTTGCGCTCCAGCACGAGGAACCGCTCGGCCTTGCCCCAGATCTTGACGGTGCGCCAGCCCACGAAGTAGCCGGTGGAGCGCGTGGGCACGATCTCGGCCTTGGCGGTGCCGTCCTCGCTGCCGGCCGCATCGATCCAGTGGACCTCCACCAGATCACCGGGGCGGGGGCGGCGGGTCATGGCAAAAACACCAGCGTATGTTTTCGACTGCTGGTCATTTTGCCGCCACCGCCTCATAGTGGAAGCGGTTGCCCTTCGCGTAGAGCTTCAGCCAGATCGCGCCCTTCGACTTGATGCCGTGGCCCTTGACGTTCTCCCAACCCTCGGCGCCATCACCCACGGCGTCCTTGAACCCCGGGCTCCTGATGTGCAACTGGACATCCTTCTTGAGCTTCCCGACCATCGTGATCCGCATCCGGGGGATAGCTACGACCCACTCGTTGTGGTCGTGGCCACTCAAGCAAACATGCGCGTCGGGATACTGGACCGCCGTGCGGTTGGTCTGGATCACCCCACGGGTGACCGGGGCGCCCCCGCCGTAGCCGTGGTGGCGGTACAGCCTGATCGTCTTCTGCTGGCGGTCGCGGTGCATCCGGAACAGCACCCACCCGGCGATCCAGTGGGAGCGGACAGGCGACTTCGTGCGGGCGTGGAGCGTGGCGCACAGCCGCTCGGTCAGGTCCGTGCCGTTGCGGTTGATCTGGTTGGTCTCGTGGTTGCCGTGGCCCAGCGCGATCAGGTTCTGCGAGTAGGGCTCGAGGAAGTCGGCCGCGCTGTCCACCAGCAGGTCCAGGTAGTTGTTGCCCTGGTACTCCGGCCGCAGCTGCGACTGGTCGGACCGGGGGTCCCACTTCCCCTGCATCGCGCAGAACAGGTCGCCGTTGTCGATGATCCCGGCGTCACGCTCCAGCGCCTCGTCCAGCAGCCGCTTGTACATCTTGCGGTCGCAGTGGGTGTTGTCGAAGTGGACGTCACTCGTGAGCAGGAACCAGAACACCTGATCGGGCTTCTGCACCCGGCAGCGCACGTTGACTACGTTGCGGCTCAGCCATTCGGTCTCGTAGGGTAGTTTGCTCATCGTGCCCCCCTGGCCTTCCGTGCAACTCGTAACCCCCTACCGCAGTGCGGGTAATCGTGCAGCCCGGCAGCTAACTTGCACCCTCGTTCATCTCCCTCAAGATCGCAGGCACATCGGCCACGTCGCGGTAAGCCTTCCAGCCGATGCCGTGCTTCCTCGCCATGCGGTGCACCCGAGTCGGTGCTGCCTTCGACCTGTTGTCGTTGTCGTAGAACCCCAGCAGATCACCAGCGGAGCCGAGGCGGTTGGACCTGGCGCGCACCGTCCACAGCACGAGGTCCACCAGCAGCCGCTCGGCGCAGCGCAGGATGTCCTCGCCCTGCCGGCGTTGCATCATGCAGTGCCGGTAGAACTCGACCGTGGCTGGGTCGTCGTGTTGCACTTCCCATCCCCATTCCCCGCCGCAACTCGGCGGGCGTCATCCGGTCACGGTATGCCCGGCTGGAGTGGACTTACTGGTGCGGTCGGGTTGACGTGGTAATAGCCGCCGTCCTTTGTGCGGCCATGCCCGCCGAAGTGCTGCCGCTTCAGCCGCTCCGCGTAGGCGATCAGCTTGTCGAGGTCATGCTGCTGCTGCTCGGGGTCGTCGTGCTTGCGGCGCCAGCGCAGCAGGTACTTGAGGATGCACGCCTCGTAGTGGGACAACTGGAACGCCTCGATGATGTCCCACGATGCGAACTTGCCGCTCTCGTAATAGCTGGCGGGGTCGGGTGTGGTCACCGCTTCACGCTGTCGTAGATCTCCTGCCACCCCTCGACCCACCCGGCGGTGTTCGGGATCAGCTCGGCCAGCTTGGCCTTGTCGATCCCTCGTAGTTCGTTCCGCACGACGTCGTACCGTTCGAGTTGCATCTTGATTAGCGGGACCGCGAAGAAGATCCCCCATCGGCTGAATCGCATATCAGTACCCCTTTTTCTTCTTGCCTTTCCTCACCATCTTGTGTGTCAGCCCGCCAGTCGTGATGAGCCCGCCCACCCAGTCGAACGTCTCGACCATGCGGGGGAGCCAAGCCTGATCGACCTCCCAGATCCCGATCACCACCTGGGTAGAGAATGCCGACGCCAGCAGCAGCACCGACCCGATGACCGTCTTCTTCCCGTTGAGCCACTCCCATGCTTCGTTCATATCGGTATCTCCCTTTGCGGACAAAGAATGAACACCCACTGCCCGCTAGCGCATCGCCCCTCGTGCAGCGTGGAGCCGTCCACCCGGCGCCAGCGGTTGCCTTGACCGTATACGGGGGCGGCTCCGTACCAGAAGCCGCAGAGCGCGGTCACCGGCTGCGGTTCACTACACAGATCTGCACTCCATTCACTGATTTGCAGACTATCGGTAGCGCGGATGTACTCACAGACGTGGACCTGGTTGGCGGCGGCGGTGCGCTTTGCGGCGAGTTGCTTGCAGCGTTCACGCGGTCGAGGCGGGTTATCCGGCGGGGCAGAGATCGCCAGCCAGCCCCACAGCAGCGCGAAGATCGCGCAGCAGGTGACCGTTGCGGCGGTGCTGTGGTGGGGGTGCCTCATGTTCGGCCGTTCCGCAGTTCCCCGCGCATGTCGGTCAGCACCGTCAACTGCCGCTCACCGTTGTCGATGATGCGGTCCAGCTTGGCGTTGACCCCGCCGTTCATCAGCGGGTTCGACGGGGTGGACGCGGACACCTTCCCGTTTCTCGCCGCCCTGACGAGACTGATGGCGCGGTCGAGCACCAGTACCGCGAGTGCGCCGCCCGTTAGAATCTGCAAGTCCATCTCGGCTCCTACTTCAGCGGCCCCGGCGGCAGCCCCTGGACGTGTACGTGATCGCCCTCGTCTTCGACATAAAGGCCCAACGTCTTTGCATCGCGTACAAGTTTCTTCCGCTTGCCGTCGCTCATGTCATCGGCCACGAGGTCGTCGGCCCAGCCGCCCATCTCGCCCTTGTGCTTCGACAGCGACGAGGTGGAGCCGACGAGGCCGCTGCGCTTCTTGGTGCGGATGCCGCTGGTGATCGAGCAGTCATGCAGCGCGCAGAGGCAGCGGATGCGCTCCTTGTAGCAGGCGTAGCTATCGGGGGGAGGGAGTGTCATCTTCACACCTGAATTTGATGCGGAATGTGAGTTCCTTATTGGATTACCGCCACGAAGGCGTAACGGTCGGCCCCGCCTGAACACTCTGCGGCGCAGAACTTACCCGCCGCACCCTTCCACGCCTGTGCCTGCGATGCGGTGCTGCCGGGCCAGCGTGCGTTGCAGAGGAAGTTCCCGGCTTGGTTGCAGTTGACGCCGTTCTCGATGGCTTCGTAGAACAGCGCCGGGTCGATATCGTCCTTGGTGGTGACTTCCCAGCCGAGGCCGTCCTCGCGTGGCAGCACTGTGCCGACAATGGGGCCGCTGTAACTACCCCGCTTCTCCAGTCCGAAGTGCTCCAGCACATGCAGCGGCGGGAAGGTCCAGATGGTCTGGGTGGCGAGTAGTATCATCATGAGAAGTGTTTTCATGGCGTTACTCCAGTCAGTCGTAAACTCTCGTGTATTCCACGGCAGTAACCAAGAGCTTGAATGCGGTGCTGGTTGTCGTCTCACCAGCAGCCCCCCAGTCCGCCCATAGGTTGCTGTTGGTGATATTGGTTGTGTGTGTGGCGACGAGAACTTCATCCATGTAGAACCGTGCCTCGGATTGATCTGCCTCGACCTCGATACGCATGTCGTACAACTCGTAATTCCCGTCGCACGATATTTCCGTGTTGGTGGCCTCGGTGTTGGTGGCCGTGTACGTCGCGCACTGAGCCCCCGTAAGGGTGGCGCAGATGTCCCCGGTGTGGTCGGTGTCGCCATCACTAGAAACCGCCCACCAGTACAAATCATTCGTGCTACCAGCAGACCCATCGCCGTCCACGTCGTCCACCGGGGCGCACATGAAGTAGTTCCCCTCGTCAACCTTCAGAAAATCCCTCGATGTTGCCGTGTTCCACACACCGCCCAAGTAACGCCAATCGGTCCCGCTGGTGTTCTCGGTGATGGCAAACCGACACTCCCTGAACGGAGTTGACGAGATGGCCCCGTTACCCGTGCTCGTGCTCCCGACAGACCCCAGCCCGAATATGGCATTCGCATTTGCCGATGCGGCAGATGTTATCTGTATCGATGACCGTATGTAGGGTGACCCGAACGCGCCGTAGTGCGAAACACTGCCCTCCAGTGCTACCAGTTGCGAGGGTGACACGGTTCCACTAGCGAAGTAGCGGCTCGTGACCGCTTCTTTATACAGTCTGCGGTCAACCTGCCCATCGTCGTCAAAGTCGTAGACGACTATCTCGTCGGCTATCACCGAATCCACCTCGCAGTTGGAGTCGGCGTCGTTGTCGATGCACTGGGAACCACCGCCCGCCCCAAGCTGGACCGTAGACCCCGCATCATCTTGGAAATAAAGGGTGTTGGGCGTGTCGTTTTTGACATAGACCCGGCCGAGTCCTGCGGCTGCCGCCGATGGCGCGGCGACCTCGGCCAACTGGATCGTGCCAGCGGGCTCCAGGTACGCCTTGTTCGTTCCGGCTATGACGTTCCCCGCAGAAACCAGATTCTCCACCTCGAGGGCCTCCGAGAGGACGAACTTGTCCTCGCTCTCGTCCCAGAGGAGTGTGTAGCTCTCATCGAAGTTTTCGAACAAGATCTGGAAGTCCACGTTGGCGACTGCGTCTGCATCGTTGCCGGGGCCGACGCGGAGGATGGTCGTGATGAGGTCGATGCGCTGGTTGATGTCCGCGCAGACCTGCGGGAGGCGGCAGCCCTGGAGCGTCAGCGCGCCGTCGTTGTTGTCGATGGTGATGTTCTCGCCTGCGCCTGCGCCGTCGAGGGTCAGTGTGCAGGTTGTGCCGGAGCAGACGAGGGCGAACGTGGTCGAGCCGTCGGCGTCCTGGAAGGTCGTGGTGCCCTTGAATGTGCCATCGGTCTGGGGGACCAGGGTCTCGTCGGCGATCTGGGCATTCAACTCGGCCAACGTGTTCAGGTCGTCGCTGAGGATGTACCACCCCGTGCGGTCGGTGGCGGTGCCGGGGGCGATGAGATCCCACAGGCCATCGGTGGGGTTGCAGTACCACGTGTTCTGGCCGGTGTTGGTGCTGTCGTCCTTGACGATCACCGGGCCGTCCCAGTACTGGAGTGAGCAGTAGTCGCCCTCCGTACCCGGCGGATAGGTCTGGAAGTAGACGGGCTTTTTGTTCTGCGCCCATACCGCGCCGACAAGAACCAGCACGAACAGGACGGCGATGAGTTTCTTCATGTGACCTCCGCGATGCGGACCTGGGCGTCACTGGTCCAGGCGCCGACCGTGTCGTAATCACCAGGGATGCCGTTGGGGTAGCTGAGCGCCTTCCCTGTTTCATCGATGTGGAACTGGTAGGCGTGGATCTTGTCCCCGGATTCGATCATGAGGCGGTCGATAACGATGGCCTCGGTGCTGCCGGTGGAGATGGTGATCTCGAAGGCGCCATCGGTAACACCGGCCGGCGCAGTCCACCGCATGGCGAACCGCCGCCACGTGGTCAGGATCGACGCGGCCTGGACACCACCCAATGTGTAGTAGGTGTCGCTCTCCTTCTGGTGCAACGTCACCAGCAGGGTCGTTGTCGGTGTGGTGTCCAGCGCCTTGGCCTCGAACGAGGTCACGTACTGCTGGCCCTCGGCCAACGACTGCGCGGCGTTGCCGTAGTGCCCCGGCCAGTCACGTCGCGCCGTCTCGTTGAGCACGGTCAGCAGCCCCGACTCGATCTGGGAGAATGGCGTGGCCGTGTTGATCGTCTCCCAGAAGATGTTGTAGACGCGGCCGGTGATCGTGCCGCCGAGGTTGCACCACGTGTTGGACCGCAGCCGGATGTCGTTGCGATCCGCCGTCACCACGGGCATGAGGATCGTGGCCTGGGCGCCGCCAAAGTCAGGCACCTCGGTCACGTCGGTCCATGAGCTACCACCGTCGACCGACAGCCTGAGTAGGTGCGTGCTGAACTGTGAGAGTGCCCCGGTCCTGAGTGTCGAGGCGACCACCCTGAGCTGCCCCGACTCGACACCCGCAGCCCCGGCGAAGGACCACTCGTGCGCGTACTTATCGCCCG
>Ga0255048_10002282_pt1 | contig 12375 bp, 30 predicted proteins | sample JV7_2_2_MG_FD_183619 | JGI IMG/M metagenome (GOLD analysis project Ga0255048, IMG submission 183619) | Seawater microbial communities from Jervis Inlet, British Columbia, Canada - JV7_2_2 | ecosystem: Environmental > Aquatic > Marine > Inlet | place: Canada: British Columbia | collected 2016-10-06
CCTCTACTTGTTGGAAGGCTTGTAATTTGGCTTGTAAACTTGCTCCAAGTCTGTTCTCTTTTTTCTTGGCTTTTAAATTTTTTAATAAATAATTGAACTCTTCTTTACTTTCTATCATTTTTTTATTTTTTATTGTTATAATACATTAAAAGAGGTTAAAGAGTGGCTAACTGACGAGCTTAATGGGTATTTCAAGGTTTAATACTCTAAACTCTTTTTTTGTTAAAATAAATCAATTAATGTTTGAATATCTTTTTTTTCTTTTAATTCTTTTCTTAGGTAATCTTCAAGGGCTAATTCTTTACATTTTTGAATTATTAAAAAACTTTTTTCATTATTAATTTCTTGAATTGCTATTTTAATTTCTTTGTGATGATCTTTGTTTTTTGCTTTTTTTTCTGAGTATTCTTTTTTTAGTATTTCAATGGCATCTTTTTTTACTGAATTTTTATAATCAATGTCAGATGGCATCAATCCTAATTTATCAAAAACATCATAAACATATATTCTACTTTCGTCTACTTTTCTATAATTAAAAAAATACTCCAATTGCTTAGTTACACCTTGAATCATTAAATCTCTTTTCTCTTTCTCGTTCATTAAATCTCTCTTTGGTTTATTTAATCTATATGTTCTTAATTTTTCATTTTTGTGCTTTTGATACAGTTTCATAACCTTTGAGAATACTAGGACATTTATTTGCTGAAACAAATCCATTTCTAAAGAACCATTTAAAACCATTTTAAAAGCTTGTTGTATTTCTTCAAAGGTAAATCTACCACATTCTTCTGAAATGTACTGAATCAATCTCTTATGTTGTTCTGGGTCGCTTTTTGAACTTACACCTAAATCCAATAATAAATCATTTACAATTTTATAAGAAATAGTAAGTCTTTCAGTAACTTCATAATCTCTTATTTTTTTATTTTCCTCCAAAATAGCTAAAAGAGGCTTCTTATAGGTGGTTATATTACTCATAATCCTAAACTTTGTTTTAATTTATCAGTTGCAGAAAGTTCATTTTTAGAAACTTGTTGCTTGTAATTATCCCAAAATAAACCTTGATATTGGTTTGAGATTGAAGATGATACCACAAATTTACACTTTTCTAAACTTTCTTTCTCAAATTTATCAGCCAACCTTATTAAAGTTGATTTTGCTTTTATAGGTCTTTTTATTTCTTTTCTGTAATTTAACCATTGGTCAAAAACTTCTTTCTTAGAAATATCTGAAAAAGTAAATTGTAATTCTAACTTATTTTGAATAGGTTTCTTAATTTCCTTAATATTAAGACTTTCATACTCCTTAACAACTTCTTTTGCTAAAAGATACATTTTTTTTGTTATTTCTGGTTTCATTTTACGTAGTTTTTATTAATTCAGAGTTTATTACTGATGTAAGTATGAAAGGAAACCTTAAATCTTAATCAATAATCAAAAAAAGAAAAAAATTCTTTTTGTTTTAGCTCTTTACCTATCACTTCTGCAAGTGTGCTTTCCCTTTCGGTTTACATCATATACGAGTTCCTCTCTGCTAGGATTCCTCATTTCGCAAGGTCAGTTTACTGTATTTAGTGATACTTTGTTTTAGTGCGTACTAATTGAACTGTTTTCACTAATGTTGTTTGAGTTTTGGTTAAACCTTTAAAAACACCCTTTTGAGATAGGGCATAAAAAAAACCCTTGGGAGGTGCAACTGTCCTTGGGTTTCCTTTTTATTACGTATAAGTCAAATACGTTATGTTTTATAAGATTCCTATTTAGTTGCACCTAAATCTCTGTTGCAAATATATTAATTTATTTCATTTATTGAAAAACTTTAACATTAATTTTTAATAAAAATTCCATTTTCCATTTTTCCCGACCTTTGCTCAATGATATTTAAAGCTGTTTCAAGGCAATTTAAAGCATCTAAATTTTGCATCTTGCATTGGATAAGGATAGTTACTAATACATCTCCAATTGCATCAGTAACTTCCTCTGATGTATCACAAATAACTCCTTTTGAGTTTTTAAAATACTCTAAATCGTTGCATTGAGCAAAAAGTGATTCTCTCAACTCTGCAACCTCTTCTTCTGTTTTTGATTGTTGGGCAAGTGGTGTACCTTTCTCCAGGATTCCTTTATCATCTGCCCATTGCACTACTCTTTCGTTTAATTGTTTAAATCTATTCATAATTAAAATGGTGTTTTACGTTTCTTGATTCTGTACATTTCTTGCATTTCAGCAATTAACATTGGGTAGCTTTTAATATACCCCATATCAATAGCGAAACTTAACTTAGTTTGTATTTCGGATAACTCCTTTAATTCTTCTTGTGTCGCACTTTGACGTAAGTTTTTACCTTTCTTATCAAAAACTATCCAGTTCATAGCAGTTGCAATTTCTGAAAAGTTATATCCTTTTAACTTGACTCCACTTTGAGAAAGTAGTTTGTAGTTATCTCCTGCTGAATGTCTATTCTTAATTAACTCATCATAAACAAACTTAATAACTTGTACTTTAAATTTAGGATTTATCCACATAGCAAAATCAATAAATAAATAAGGGTGCATCCAAGTTCCACCATTTTTACCTCTTGTAGATTTGTGGGTTTCTAAATACCGAGAATCATCGGTATTAATAATTTCCTCAGTTAAAGCATCTATAAACTCAATAGTGGACTTTAATTTTAAAAAATCATCTATACGTTTACCTTTTCTACCTTCCAAACCTTTAGATTTATTCCATTGATCCAATAAAGAAGTAGCATTAAACATACTATCCTTAGTTCTTTGATTAACTTTTAAACCACCCATTGAGCGATTCATAATTACATTTGTTTTCATAGTTTTAATGCTTAATTAAGTAAGTGTTACCAATTTTCTCATAAGTTACTCTATCTTCTCTTATGGCTTTGTAAACTGCTCCAACAGTAACACCTATAAGGTCTGCATACTGTTTAACAGTTGATGTTTTTTGTTTTATTTTTCTCATATTACAAATTTAGTATAAATTATTGTATTATCAAGGTAAAATTTTTTATACTTTAGTTTTTTTATTGTTCATAACTAAAAAAGCCTCTAATCTTGGTTTTAATCTTTCAAGAGTTTCATAATCTAAATTTGATATTTTATTAATCAATTCATCATTTTTAAGATTATACAATTGTTTTGACTGCTTGTTTATTACGTTACGATATTTTTCAACCATTTTAATAAATGTAATCTTGTAGTAATGTTTTACATCATTTATTGTTTTAAACTTATCCTCAGCTTTACTACTAGATTTTTCTTTGTAAATAGTAAGTGCTAAGGCTTTATAAAGTTCATAATAATCTATAAACCAATTTTGATGTTTCCATTGCTCAAAACTTTTTAAACCGTGTAAAACCGTTGCGTGGTCAAACTTACTGTTATGGTTTAACTGAAAACCAATTTCAGCCAATGAGTAATTTGTAAAATCTTTACATAACTTATAATAAATCATTCTGTAGTAAGGTAGTGGTCTTTTTCTTGATTTTTTAGAGAAATCGACTGTTAATTTTGACTCCATTAATTTTTTAATATAAATTGGTGTAATTTGAAAAATTGTGTTGCTTTCATTTTTCATTTTATTTAGGGTTAATTCTACATCTGTTTCTTTCATTTTTTTAGTTTTAAATATGTTTTTTCAAGCCTAATATAATAAGGCATAAATAGTTTTTTTCCTTTGTTGCTTTTCAAAAATTTAATGTGAGATTTAATAAATTTTTCTAAGTTTAGTATTTTTTCACAAGTAGAAAGTTGTATTTCTTGGTCATTGAAATTGTAGTTATTAAAAAACTCCTCAATTTTACTTAGTGGTGTCATTTCTATCTAATTCATTTAACCATTCAAATATTAAGCTTTCTACAAGAGCGTTTTTATCCATTTCAAACTCATTGCATTTTTTTTCTAATTCTACCTTGATAACTCTACGTACTGAAAGGTTTAATACTACTTTCTTATCTAAAATGTTTTTCTTGTTGTTTGGCATCTTTTAATTCTTTTAATTTTTGTTTATAGTATTCTCTTATTTCTTCAAGAGCGAAACGATCCCATTTATGATTAAGTTTTTTATCTAGTAACGCCTTGCTATCGATTAAATCAACAAAACCTTTAGAGTACCTATTTATCAACCCCACTCTAAAACCTGATTCATTGCCATCCATAAATAAATTACATTTAGGGCAACCACCAAAAATATTATTTTCATCAAAACGTAAACTACTGTATAATTCGCTTTTATAAAAATGACAAGCGTGAAATTCATTGTGCCAAGGTTCATCGCAAGAAATACAGTTTTTGCCTTTATCCCTCAATCTAATATATTCGTGACAAATATTTCTAACATTAATAAGTAGATAAGATAAAGACTTATTGCTTTTGCTTTCTTCTTTTGCTTTTTCAAGTTCAATTCTTGGTCTTTGAACTTTTAAAATAGCCTTACTGAGAACTTCCTTTCCTTTATCAGTACTATACAACCATTTTCCATAACAATGGGTGCAAAGCCCAAATTTACGCATTTGAGCAACAACCATTTTACCACAACCATTAAAACCAAATGCTTTATTCTGCGCTTTACACTCCTTGTATTTTTTCATTGCTATTCGTTTAATTCTTTGATTGCCATCTTAACTCTATCTGTTAAAAACTCTTTATCTTCTTGAGGTACGTTAAAAGTAAAAACATTAAAATCTTTATATTCACAATCGTTTGGCAAATACGGTATACTCAATGGTTTTTTTTGAAATTCTATGTAAGCGTTAATTTCGTGAGAAATCCACTCTATCTGAAACAACTCTAAATCTAGTGGTAAATCTTCTTCTTGAATATTAACAACAAATTCTTTTATCAATTTTAATTCACTTAAATAAGGAATATAAAACAATAATTCTGCTTTGTCAACGCCTGTTAAAATTGCATTACTTACTAATTGCCAATAGTAATCAGGATGATTAGATTTAAAGCACTCTAAACCTTTTTCTGAACTTTCTATTAAGTCACAAAATTTAATTAAACTAGAAGGTGATTTAATATCACCAACAACTAAATCTTTACGTCTGAAAGTATCAGGGATACCAGTCCATTGATTAAATTCTGTATGAGTTAATCTACCGACATTATTCATATCACTAAAAGAAGTGTTTAGTTTTTTAGCAAAAATATACAACTCACAAACTATACCCCAAATTAAAGGTCTTGTAAAGACTTTGCTATTTATACTTCTTTTAAGTTTTTTTTCTCTTCTTTTTTCCTTTACATAAGTGTTAAAACTTGCACCTACATTTTCAATACTTGCAGTACCTCTACCTTTGCTACATAATTTATAGATTGATGAACTACTAAAATTTCCATTTCTTGTTTTATTTTCTGACATTTTTTTACTGTTTTGGTAAGTGATTATTTAATAGTGAAATACATTTATCATAAGAAGTAGTTTCTTTAATTTCTAAAATGTACTCAATATTCATTCTTTCATCTTCTGCAATTGTCAAACCTTCAACCTCTAATAAAAGACTTATTTCATCTTCTTTTTCTTGGTTGGTTTTCTTTTTAGCATCCATACTTGCAGGTAAAGTATCTCTACGGTTTAAGTCTGATCCAAATAATTTTCCAAACATATCACAAGCATCTTTTATAGCCAATGTTTTCGCTAATGGAAAAGCCATTGATAAAGCACCGTTATTTATATTTGCTAAATCACTTGGAGAACTTCCTTTTTTAACTTGTAAATGTATTGCACCAATACCATCGTGATAATCCCATTCATTGCTTACAGGGTTTAAATAGTGTACTCTAACACAAACATAAACACCGTTAAAACTTGTTCCTTCTCTTAATATTTCAATACGGTATTTTTTAAATATTTTACGCATTAAATATTCAACTTTATCAATAGGAACGTATTTATGACCTCTAACAAATGGATGCTCTTTTACCCATTTAGCAGGTGGTTCTTGGTTCAGTAAAAAATTTAGTTCATCGCTTTTTTCGTAAAGTGCAACATCGTTTACTAAATCTTTTAATACTGGTAAGTTTTTTTTATCACTCATAATTTGTAGATTTAATAAAGGTTATTGTATTTTGTTTTTAAATAATTTCTTTGCTCTTCTGTTATTTCCGTGTATTTTAATAGATTTTTTAATCTATATTCATTGATAAATTCTTTTGCTTTTTCAACTGCTAAATTTGAGTATTTTTTTTCATTTTCAACAATTGACAAACATTCAAGATACTTATATTTTGGTGTTATTGTTTTCATTTTTTAGTGATTATTTCTAATTCAGTTTTAAACTTATCTAGTTCTTTGTAAAATTCATATTCAGAAATATAAGAATATCCATCTTTAACATCTCTATTTAATGAATCTCTTAGATCATAAACATCATTGAAGTTATCATTTATTTCACATTCTTTTGCTAAATAAACTCTTGTATGAGTTAGTTTTTCCTCGTCATACATACACACTTCAACTCCGAATTTTGTAGTTTTTAAATAGTGTTTCATAATTTTTAAATTTTGTATTTTTTTATCATTTCACTTCTTAAAACCCAATTATCATTTACTTTTAAAAGAAGATAATCTTTATTTATTTTTCTTTTTTGCTCTTTGTCAGCAGTATTATCTATTAGTTGAGCCATTTTTTGTAATACTTTTTTAGTTGTTTTCATTTCTTTTCTCTTAATAAAACGTTATCAATAAATAGCATAAAACCCACAATTAAACCAACCCACCCAAAAGGTATTGAACAAATTAATAACAATATTTTTCTTTTCAATTTGTAATGTATAATTACTGACCATAAAATAACTGTTCCAATAACCGATAATACTAATAAAGCTGTTTCTATTTTCATAATTATTTTATTTTTTCTACTATTCTAAATTTAATACTTCTTTTTTGCTCAATGGATAGGTTTTTACGTTCTTTTTTACAATATTCAATTGCATCTTTGATTGAGTTTTTTTCATCTCTTAAAACCTCAATTCCATCAACTTCTTTTATTACTATACTTTTTTTTATGTTCATTTTAAACTATTTTTTTTAAAATTTCGTTAATCATTTTTTTACGAATTTCATTGCCAACTTTTTGAGTAAAGTATTTGTCTATTTTTTCCATATCTTTTTTAATATCTTCTAAAAAAGGTTTTTCTGGATTCATTTCTACTTCCTCGTGTGCCGAGTATCTTCCTGTACTTTTCATTTTATTGTAGTTTTAGTTTAATTTTTAGAACCCTTGCAAAATCTGATTTTTACACCTTATCTACATAAGATTAACAAGGGTTATTTTTACGTTATATTCAATGAAAAAGTTTTATTAGTATGTAACACTACCCTTTCAATTTTACAGATATATAACACTTGCTTATCAACTTTACCATAATTGATTTTAATAGTAAGTATCACTCCTTTTACTATTATTAAGCGTAATTTCTATTTTTTTTACATTTGATTTTCTAAATAATACATAAAAATATTATTTAACTGGATTCTTAATTGTTTTTTTTTGGCTTTTGCTAATTTTATAAAGTCTTTTTTATCTGTGATTTCATCACTTGAAAACTCTATGATATTATTAATTAAGCCAATTCTATCATCATAAGCCATTGAAAAAGTTAATTGCTCTAAAATTTCTTTTGTTTCTGTGGTCATTTTTTTATTTTTTACAGGTTAAATTTTGGGTCTGGAATAAATAAATGATAATCTTGATTATTTGTGCCTTCTTCATCTAAATTAAAACAAAGCATAAAATTATAACCAGTATGTAGCATATCATCTTTTTTAGCCTTATTTAAAAGACTTAAAAACTTTTTAGGTAATTTATTTTCTTCGTTTAAATCACTTAATGTAAAAGCATTGTATTCTGGGAATACATTTATTAAATCATCTATTTTTAATGCGTAAATTTTCATTTTTTTATTTTTTTACAAAGGTTATTTTTTTACTGTTTTCGGTTAATATTTTATAGCCATTGGCAAGAAAATACTTTTTTCGTTCTTTTGCTCTTTCAATAGAATTGTAGTTTTTTCCAATTAATACTATTTCAGGAGCAGTTTTTGATTTTTTCATTTTTTTGTAGTTTTTTAGAATTGTAAATTTAGTTTTTTATACTTGTAATTTTGTTAATAAAGTGTTAAAGTTTATTTTTTATAATTAATTATTTCTTTAAAATTTAAAGGGAAGTAAGTTTTTAAATTTGGTTCTCTGAATACTTTTTGTGCCTTAATTTTGTCATTGATAAATTTATTTTCTTTTATAACCTCATCAAGAGATTTGTTTTTTAAAATTTCAAGTGCTAATTTGTAAGGTAATTTCTGCAAACCATTTATAAATATTCTTAAATAGTTGTATGTTTTTTGTTTTTGGTTATGATTTAAATTACTAAAGTATTTTAAATTACATTGGTTCATTGCTTTTTTAGTGATCATTTTTTTACGTTTTGCTTTGAACTTCATTTTTTTTTAAAGATTTAGTTTTTTACAGTTATGAATACCAAGTAAAAAATGATTCATTTTATCATAGTTTAGAAATGGAGAAATACAACTATCATTTTTTGTGAGTACAAATTTTGGTTTTTTACGTTTATCTTGCTCAAACCAAACTTTTATTTTTACGTTCAAATCAAAATATCTATTTAGGTTTTTTTCAAAATTTTGCAAAGCTGTTAATTCTGGATTGATATCTTTTTTCATTTTATTTTTTTTAATAGTTGGTTACTTAAATATTGAGTACTTGTATATTCGCAATGTTCAGAAACTTCTTTAATTATAGAGTCAATATGAATTTTTATTGCTTTTGATAATTCTTTTGAGTTTTTTTCTTTGTTTCTATTGATTATATTTTCTATTGTGCTGTACATTTTATATAATTTTTAAAGGTTATTGTAGTTTTTTATATATAATTTTTTAAGAAAATTGTATCTAATCTATTATTTTGTACCAAGAAATTCTTTTTCTTCCATCAATTAAAATTTGCCCTTGATGTTTTATCATTGGCGTAATTCCAAAATGTACATTATTATCACCTGAACATTTTACATTGAATTTTTTACCTATTTTTTTAAGGTATTTATTTAATGCGTCTTTGTTATTTTTAGCCTCAATTAAAGGGTTTTCTTCCATTAACGATATATTACCATTACCGCTAAAATCGTCTATTCTGAAAAGTCTTAAATTTGTATTCATTTTTTTATTTTTTTAATGTTCTTTATTTTTTTTTAAATGTTCCTTAATGATTTTTTATAACTGAAAACCAATACTTTAAAATGTTTTCTTAATGTTCGTTAAATTAATAATATGTTTTTTGATTAAAAAAAGCATTTACTATTTTACCTCCAAAAATTGATGCCCAAGTTTCAGATTTTAAAATATTTTCTATTCCATTGCTTTTTATTTGTGTTTTTTGAATTTTATAAGAAAACTCAAAACTATGTACTAAATTTTTTACAACAATTTCATTATCGTAAACAAACTGTATTTTATCATTTTTTACCTTTACAAATAAAGGCGTGAAATACATTTTATTATTTTCTTTATCATATTTAGTAATTAAGTCAATTTTTATAAAATCTTCTAAATTTTCAATAGTTCCGCCTGAAACAAATAAACTATTTATTTGTATTTTTTTTAAGTTTGGTTTTTTGTAAATTCGTTCTAACATTTTTTATTTTTTAAGAGTTATATTTTAAATTATATTTTGCCAATTCATTAATTTCTGTTAATTTACTTGAAAATTTTGTATTTTTTAAGTCATTGTTAAAATCGTAAACTTCATTAGACCAATAACCAAAATTTTTTATTAATTCAGTTAGTTTTTTTACAACTTGTTTTTTAGTTTTCATTTTGTAGTTTTTTAATGTTAATCAAATTTAGTTTTTTATATCTTAAAAACCGTTAATAAAATGTTAAAGTGTAAATTGTTGTAAATTTTTTTATGTAGTGAAAACATTAGTTTATTTTACGTTTACTATTTAATTGATATAAAGTATCAGAATTAAATTTTAATTGGCTTAAAGTGTTGAATTTATACGTTTTTTGCCCGTTGAAAGTATCAATATCAAAACAGAATTTTTTATCTGAATTAATATAGTAATTTACTTTTTTAGTTTTTATTAATTTCATTTTTTACGTTTTAAGAGTGAATTATTTATTTTTTATAGTTTACTATTCAATTAGTAAGTTTCTTTTTTTAATGAGTTCTTTTATTTCTTTTAAGCTTAATTCTTTATCAATAACAAGGTGCAAATAAATTTTTGTAAACTTGTTTTTTAATTCCTTAATTTGAGGCGAAAATCTACAAAAGTTTTCGTTTTTTGTCTTTGCAATTAGCTCAATACATTGCCATTGAAATTTATAAGCCTTTGCAGTTAACAAACGTTTATTTTTATCTTTGATTAGATCACTATAATTTTTACGCATAACTTATTTTTTAGATTAATTTGTAATTTTTGCCACTTGAAAAAATCCGATTTTTACACTATTCTATAATAGTTATTCAAGGGTTAAAATATTAGTTTTTTTTACTTGAGTTTACATTTTAAATAAAGTATTTTATACTCAAAATCTAATATTTTAAACAGTTTTAAAACTTGTTTAGGTTTGTTTTTTAGTTTTCTATATCCTGGTACTTGTTGTAATGCGTATGCAGTTGTAAAAATTTGTTTAAATATTTTGCAGTCGTTTTGCTTTGCGGTTGATTTTCTGTAATTTTAATTACTGGATGATTTCCGCCGTTGAAATTTGTAATAGTACATACAATAGTGTCATAGCTTTGAAATACTATTTTGTTTTCTGTTTCAATACTCAATTGATTTGCTGCTAAAATTGTAACTGGTTTCATATCTTTAATTTTAAAAGTTTAAAAAACGGTTTTAAAGGTTAACTGTAAACCTATTTTTTTATCTGTTTTCGTACTCTTCAAAGTTTAACCCTATGCACTGACAAAGAAATTCCTCTTCAAACCAAAAAAGATCGTTTATAGTTGTTTCTGTTGCTCCATCAGGATAAAAATCATTTAAACTATTTTCTAGTTCTTTAAGTTCGCTGTAAGTAAAGCTATGATCTTTTGCACCGCTCCAAAATTGAAAGTTTGTTAAATTTAATTCTTTTGTAATTTTCATAATTTCTAATATTTAAAGGTTTGTTTTATTGTTTGTTTTATCTGATTATTGCACTGTTATAATTTACTGCTTTTGTACTGCATCCCCTTGAAGATACGCAAGAAGATAAAATAATAGTTAATAGTACAATAGCGATTAATGTTTTTAAATTTTTCATTTTGTTTGTTTTAAATGTTAGTACTTAATTACATTACAAATATACAACACAATAACATTTAAAACTGTTAAAGAAATGTTAAAGTGTATAAAATAATCTGTTTAAATCTAAACAATAAAGTACTAAATAAAACAAGGATAAATTTATAATGTTTAAATCTAAACAATTTTATGTAATTTTACACAATCAAAAAACGTTTCTCCGCCAATGAAATAAAAGGATCATAAGAAAAAACCTAATAAAGCAAACAGAAATAAAAAAAACATCAAAAGCAAAATAAAAGCTTTTAAGCCATTGAAATAATAAATTCAATAGAATAACACTAACAAGAAACAAAACAAAATACAACCAATAAAACAAAGTGAATATTTAATAAATCATATCTACCTGGAGGTAAAGAAACGAAAAACCTAAAGTTTGACCATTGAAATAATTTAAAAAACTATTATAACAGAATACATAAAGAACAAAGCAAAACAAAACCTTTAATGTAAATAAAAAAAAAGAATCTTTAATATATAGAACTATGAATAAAAATAGTAAAAAAACACAATCACAAACAAAAACAAAACAACTTTCAAAAAATACGGGGGTTGCTTCTGGCGAGGATTTAAGCGATAAACATAAGTTGATAATAGATGAGTACTACAATAACGGATATAATAAAAGTCGTGCAGTCTTGGAGTTTAGTCCTAATATCAAGAGCCAAAGCGCAGCCGTTCACGTGTTTAACGCAATTGCAAGTACTACCAAGGCTAAAAAATACATTCAGTCAGTACAGGCGAGGCTAAGAAGCCATAACCACATACAGAGGGAGCAAGTCTTATCTGAGTTTAGTCAGTGGGCGTTCACTGATGCAAGTCAGTTCACAGGGTTAACGCCTGAGGAAATAAAGGAACTTCCCGCAGGGGTAAGGCGTGCAATACAATCTTATAAGGTAACAGAGCGAACAGAAACAGACAGAAAAGGTCAAGAAATCACAGTCAAAACCATTGATTTAAAGCTCGTTAACAAATTAGATGCACTAAAAGAAGCAGGTAAGATCATCGGAGCATATGAAATAGATAACAACCAAAAACGAGGCATAACAGACCTAA
>Ga0255048_10002285_pt1 | contig 12372 bp, 5 predicted proteins | sample JV7_2_2_MG_FD_183619 | JGI IMG/M metagenome (GOLD analysis project Ga0255048, IMG submission 183619) | Seawater microbial communities from Jervis Inlet, British Columbia, Canada - JV7_2_2 | ecosystem: Environmental > Aquatic > Marine > Inlet | place: Canada: British Columbia | collected 2016-10-06
TTCCTACAACCCGACATCGCCTGTGGACCTTCACGTTTGGACGTAGGATTGCGTCGATCTAGGGTCGGATGGTGTTTGGATGCCCCGCTCGGGCACTCTGAAGGCAGATGCTGGCTGCTGCGGACCCAATCGGGGAGATCCCCCATGGAGGGTTCTGAACAGCTGGGGCACAATGTTCACGTGCGGTGAATCGGCTAAGGAGTAGGGATGGGCGGTGCATGGGCCACTCTGGTGGTGGTAGACGTTGTCGCTACCTTCATCTGCTTCAGAAAGGGCAAGCGCCGGCTTGGATGGCTTGGCATCCTCGCAGTCTTGCCACCTTTGACCTTCGTATTGGTGATCTTGCCGGTGATCGGAGCGATGACTCCGGGCGATCCGGATCCGGAAGCTGCGGATCCGGAGGAACGTGATCCGCAGCCGTCGCGGCAACCGCCTCAACTCCGGAAACGTCCCACACTGCCCCAGCACGTGGCACACGCATCTGTCACGGGACCTCCCACTGATCCCGGGGACTCCACGCGTGCCATCATGATCAAAGCGTTCCTGAGGGAAGCCGTTGCCGATGGGATCATCAATGGCCACATCTTCAGCGCGCTTGTGGAGCGTCTCGAACCTCCAAAGCGCGAAGCACAAGCTCCCGCGGCTCCGTCTCGGCCAACGATCGCTCCAGCGCCCAAGTCAACTCCCGCAGTGCCCCCCGCTCCTCCTGTTGCGAAGTCTCCGCCACCGGTCACGCCTAAGCACGCCGCTACCACTCCATCAAAGCCGGTACATCCACCTGTCGTACGACCCACACCCGATCGCGATCCTCAGCCATCGCTGGAGCACCACCCCACCGCTGTTCCCTCAACGTCCCCGACGCCAGAACCGGTACGAGTCTCTGAGCCCCCGACTCCCCGGGAGCCGTCGCGGTTAGCCGTCAGGAGGAAAGAACTCTGGGACGCGTTCACCTCGGACGTTGCCGTGCATGGACTCGTCTATCTAGGTGTATTGCTCACCTTCGTCAGCGTTCTCGGTTTCATGCTGTTCGCCTTCGCCGACCTGCCTATCTCGGCAAAGCCATTCGTCGAACTGCTGATCGTCCTCACGTTCTTCGGCTGGGCGCGGCTCTTATACCTTCAGAATGCGCGGCGAGTCGCAAAAGCGATGGAACTGCTCGGTGGCATGATTCTTCCACTCGTGTGGTTCGCCGCTCTTGTGGACAGTGCTGGAGTCCCACCCGATGCAGAGGGCGGCCCTCTGGTGTTCGCTCTGATCACGAGTTCTTTGGTCATCTCGCTTCTCTATTGGTTGATCTCAAGGCGTTATGAGAAGTCGATGCTGAAGTTCCTTGTGTGGCCGATGGTTTGGGTTGCCGCAATGGGTATCGGCTACGTCTTCAAAACGGATGAGCACCTCGTCGGAGACGCAATCACCCGTCTGGTTGCGCCGCAACCGGCGCTCGCCTCCATCGCAATTGCGGCATCGCTCGGATTCCTGACTTGGCGATCAAGCTCGAGACTCATGGATCCCACTTTCACCGCTGCTCTTGTAGGGGTTCCGTCCGCGTACCTTCTGACCTTTGGGCTATCGCTCGGTATTGGGGATTCAGGTTCGTGGCCGATCCTCGTGGCTGGCCTCGGAACGGTTGTATCGATTGAACTCGTTTCACATCGGTTCGGATGGCTGGAGCGGCTCCAGTCGCTGCGTCCGTATGTGTATGCGCTCGTCGGCCTTCCCCTGGTCACGGCCATCGGAATCGGATGGGGAGGAGCGATCGTGACGGTCGGCTACGTCCTGCTTGCCGAGATTGCACTCCGGTCATCAAAGCTCGATCTGATGGATGTTGCGAGCGCCGCAGCCGGTGCCATCGTTGGCCTTGTACTGTCGCTGGCAGAACCCGGCTCGATGGCTGTGGCGTTCGGAGCGGTCTCGATCTGGTCGCACTTCAGACGGCGGCTCGACCTGGAGAACACGGTCGTGGTGAGGTCCGTTACCACTGCCGCTGCGGTGGCACCCATCGGATTGCTGTACGGCGTGTCCGAACTGATGACCGTGCCGTCGGCGCTTCTCGTTGTCGGCGGGCTCGTGCTTGTTGCAGCAGTATCGGTCCGGGTTCTTGCCGTGGCTGACTCCTTCGATTCGTTCTGGTTCCCCGCTGCGGCCACTGCGCTGGGACTGGGCGCAGCTTTGTTCTGGGGTGCGAATGAGACGAACAGCATCGCTGTTGTTTCGGTGCTTGCCCTTTCCGCTCTGACCGTGGCGCTCGGACAGCGCTGGTCGACCGGAAACCTCTGGTTGAGCGCTGCTCTCATGTCTGCTGCTTTCGCGATTCTGCTCGATACCACTGGTGTCTCGGGTGCAGGCGTCGTAGTCGCATGGTCGGCCGTAGGCGCTCTCACAATTGTTATTTCGATCGCCACGGGGGGAGGGTCCAGACTCCGCATCGCCCCTGGCCATCTCTCGGCGCTCGGGCATGTCATCGGCCTGCTGGCCTTCACAGTGTCTTTCGAGCCGTATGGATTTGCCGTTGCGATGTCGGGCTGGGCTATTGGATGGGTTATCTCCTTGGTCGCGTGTGAGCGCCGCGGCGATATCGATGCGATCGCTGTCTGGAGGAAGACACTTGCGCACGATGGCAACGTGGCGCTAGCACTCGAGGAAGCACTCTCGATTGTCACGCCATTGTTCGCAGCATTGACCGTGATGGCCGCCGTAGCCGCCGTCTTCGTCGAGGCGAATCCCGACACCGACCAGATCGCGTGGATCGGCCCGATACTCGGGCTCGTGGCAGTCGTGTACTCGCTCGTCGCGAAGTGGGGACTAGCGACCAGATATGCACAACTGGTCTTCGCGTGGGCGGCTGGGCTTCTTGCTGTTGCTGGCGTCGTGCTTGCGTACTGGGAGCCATGGGCAGTCATCCTCGCCGCATCTGTCGTTGTTGTCGTTCGGTTTGTGCTCATTGGTGTGCAGCGAACTCGCTGGTTGACGTGGGCCGCGTGGTTGATGTCAGCGGTGGCTGCAACTGCGTTCGCTGCAATTGCTGGTGTGCCGGACGAGTCGCTTCCAGCCGTGACCCTCGGATTCGCCGTCGGAATGCTTCTTGCAGGCCTTGTCGTGGACGAAATAGTGAGCGGGTCAAGGTCGAGAGGGGAATCCATTCGCACGCAGTGGCTGTGGCCGCCCACAGTCCTGGGAGCCGTGCTGGTGCCCTCAAGTGCCGCCGCCTTGTGGTTCGTCGGCGCGAGCGTGGGCGAATGGGCGGCGTCGCTCGGTGTGCTCGGCTTCGCGATTGCGTCGATCATGCTCAGGCGGAGCATCTGGCTCACCGCGACACTTGGATCGGGTTCGTTGGCGCTTGGTTTACTGGCGGCACATGCGCCACCCTTGGGAAGTGCGGTCGTGTGGAGTGCCCTCGGGCTCATCGCGGTACTGGTGGCTCCTTTCGTGCAGAGCCATTCGCGCGATGACATGGCAGGAATCGGTCACGCCGTCGGAGCGGTTGGGTTTGCGTACGGATACAACAGTGACGCTCTTGTCGTTGCGCTTTGCGTCTGGGCTCTCGGGTGGCTGATCGGCGTCACGTCGCTTGAACTCGGAGGTCCATCGATTTCGAGGGTCCTCGAACGGAGTTCGGCCTGGTGGGATGAGGGCTACGAGTCGCGGACTGCGGCGGGTTCTCAGGCGCTTCCACCGGTCATGGCGGTCACCGCGACGACCGCCGCTGCCTTTGTGTTGGTCGATGAGATCGCCGACGCCGGTGAGACCCGTCTGTGGTTCGTTGTCATTGCTGGGTTGCTCGGGTTCGTGTTCGCGGTCGCCGGCGCTCACCTGGTACGGAATAGGCTCACGTCGTTCATCTTCGGATGGGCAGGACTCGCTCTTGGCGCAGGCGCGATCATTCTTGCGATTCCGGAGAAGCTTCCGATCGCCATCGCGGCAGCGCTTGCAGTCGGCACGCGACTTGTTGCTGGCAAACTGATCCCCGACGAGTGGTTGACCTGGGTGGCGTGGCTACTCCCAACAGTCGCGGTCACGTCGCTTGCATCTGAAATGGGGCTCAGCGATGACGTGCTCGGCATCGTCCCTGTCAGTGCCGGCGGAGTCATGCTGCTCGGATCCCTCCTCGCTGACGAGTTCGGTACGGAGCGCCGAAGGCGGGGGGACCTCATCAGACATCAGTGGCTGGTCGCTCCAAGCGTGCTCGGTGCCGCTCTGATGGTGGCCGGGCTCAGCTCTCTGTTCGCGAACCAGGCCGACATTCGGATCGAGGCCAGCACCGTCGTGGTGCTCACATTCGCCGCCACCTCGTTCGTACTGCGTCGGAGCATCTGGCTCACTGCCACGCTTGGATCGATCGGGCTCGCTCTGATGCTCGACCTCAGCGGTGCGTCGTCACTCCAGAGCGCATCCGTTTGGGCGGTGCTTGGCCTTGTGTTGGTCGTATTGGCGCCGTTCGTGAAGAGTGTTCCCCCAGACGAGCTTGCAGCGATCGGGCATCTGCTCGGCGCGGTCGCATTTGCATACGGTTTGGAGACGAATGCGTATCTGATCGCCATCACAGCCTGGGCACTCGGGTGGCTCACCTCCGTCGCAGCCGACGAGATGGGTCGGCCGTCGGTGTCGGGCATCTTCTCGCGCGTACTGGCGTCGCGCGGTGATGAGGACCACTCCGCTCTGGTTCGATCGGCGATCGCAATCCCACCACTGCTTGCCGTGGTCACATCGGGTGCCGCTGCGTTGTCGCTGTACGACGGGTTCGTCGGGTTCGACGATGCTCGGGCATGGACGGCAGCGGTTCTGGCGGGGCTGGGCCTGTCCTATGCCGCGGGAGCGAGATTTCTCATCTCCACGAAGCCAGCTCACACGATCTTTGGCTGGTCAGCGGCCATCTGGGCTGCATCGGCTGTCGTGGTCGCCGTCGGGGAAGACGTCGCGATCGTTGTCGCAGCGTCGGCCTTCATCGGCGTTCGGTTCCTTCTGATCGGCGCGATACCTCACACATGGTTGTCGTGGCCCGCGTGGGTGATGCCCTTCGTTGTCTCTATGGCTGCTGGCCATGCAATCGGCGTTCCGGGGCAATCGGTGTATCTCATCAGCCTGGCGACTGGCGTGGCCATGCTGATCGGATCCTTGATACTCGACGACGTCGCGAACGGACGACGAACAGAAGGCGAAGGTCTTCGCACTCCGTGGCTCAGATATCCGTTCGTGATCGGACTTCTCGCAGTTCCATTCAGCCTTGCCCCCGTATTTGCCCTGGCATCAACCACGGTTGGTGTCGCCTCGCTGGCGGCAGCCGCCGGATATGGTGTCGTCGCCACTCTGCTCAGAGCTGGATCGGTCACCTTCGCTGCCCTTGGACTCGCTGCATTCGGCACAGCGGTCTTGCTGCCTTGGTCATCTCTTGAGAATCCTTGGATTCTCGTTGCGATGGCCGCGATGGTCGTGCTCTGGTCCTTCATCACGGAACGTACACAGAGCGAAGCGGCCGCTGCGAATCCGTGGACCCGCTGGGATCTGCCGGCATTGGCTGTCGCGCATTTGATCGTGGGCGTGGCGCTCGTGCTCACACTCGACGGCACCCCAGACCCGGCGACGTGGATCGCAGCCGGTGCGCTGTCGATGGTGGTTGGCGTTTGGCGCGGGAACCGATGGTGGATGGACGCGGGAATGGTCTTGATCGTGGTCGGCAGCGCTATTGCGGGAGAGCCTTGGCTGATCATGGCTTTGCTGATCGCAACTGCCAGGGGCATGTACGGCGTATGGCGTGGCGTCGGCATCGAGCGCTACATCGATCACGTGATAGCGGCGGCAGGATTCGTGGCGGTATGGGTCGATCTCGCCGTCCGGCTCCAATGGACGTATATGGAGTCGGTCTCCTACGGATCGATGGCCGCCGGCCTGGTTGCCGTCACCGCCGCTGTCCTTTCGCGGTACGGATTGGTCAAGGAGGACACGTTGGCAGTTTGGTCCGCTCTCGGTGTGTCCGGCGTGGCGGCCGCGTTGGTCACGGGATTGGGCGAAGCGCCCCACGCAATCGACGGACTCTGGGTAGGAGTCGGTGTTGTTCTGGTCGCCGTCTCTTCGGAACAGTGGGCGCGAGTCCTGCATCCCAACGCAAGGTACGCAACACCCGTGATCGCCGCCGTTGGCTGGTTTGTCGGTCTTGCGGGTCTTGGACTCTCGAGTTTCGCTGCGGCTTCTTACACCGTGGTGGTGTTCGGAGCTGGCCTCGCGCTCATCATGCCGATCGCAGATCGAATCGCTACGCGGGCAGCGGATGTTGAGGCACCGTATCCCGTTGGCGTGACGAGGAGCTGGGCCATTGTCACGCTCGGTGGCGTGGTTGCCGCTGGCTCTGTGGCGTTGTCGGCTGACGTCCAGAGGAGTTGGTGGCTCGTGGCTGCAGGTTCGGCTTTCGGAGCGTTTGCCGTGGCCACGGGAAATCGAGCGGTAGGTGTTCCCAGGTTGAGGATTGGAACGGGACTACCAGCGATAGGTGCCCTTGGTGCGGTGCTCCTGGCACTTGAAGTTTCTCTGTTTGGAGTCGGCGTAGCGATGACGATGGTGGCGGTCACCAGCACGCTGTTCCCGGTCCTGCGTATCAGCAGGAATCGCGACTCAGCATGGATCGAAGTGAGTGTCATCACGGGCATCGCCGCAACCGTTGTCACGGTGCCGATCGCCGTTTCCGGACTTCCGTCAACGGACCTGATCGTCCTGACCCTCATCAGCGTCGGTTTTCAGACAATCGCATACGGGATCATATTCAAACAGTATGCACTCGTCGCCGCCGGTCCACCGATGCTTGGGTTTGCAGCCCTCGCGTTGGTTGTTCAGAACGCTCCGAGTTCGGCGGTCTGGTACACCGTCCCGATCGCGATGGTGATGCTGGCCGAGGCGGACATTCTCCACCCGATGTTGAGCAGTGACGTGACCGGTCGACGCCACAACGCATTGCTTGTTCTCGAGTGGTCCGGGGTCGCTTTGATCGGGCTCCCACCTCTTATCGAGATGTTCAGGACCAACTTCGCCTTCGGACTCGTTGGGTTCGCCTTGGCAGCTGGTCTCATGGCGTGGGCCCTTCTGACGAACGTCAAGCGGAGGTTGCTGGCGGCGTCGATTGTCGCCACCTTCTCGGCGATTCTCAGCCTTGCCGCCGCAGCTGCTTCAAACGTACAGGACAGTGCGGCGTTCTGGATCATCGGTGGTGGCATCGGTTTCTCAATCATGCTCATTGCAGGATCCATCGAGGCGTATCGGTCGAGGTCGGGTGCCCTCATGAAACGACTCGTTGACCTCATGGAGGATTGGGAATGAACCGGAGCTACATCTCCGCGGCTGGAATCGCCCTGCTTGGTGTTGGCGTTGCTGCAGTATCGGTGATGGGGCCGGACGCGGTCGGGTTCATCGGTCTTGTCCTCGTGTCGGCTGCAATGCCAGTTGCGGTGCTGCTCGCTGTACTTGGAAAGCTCCGTCGGAAGGTGCCCGCCGTAGCCCTCGTCTCGGGCGGAACGCTAGCGATCGGAATGTCGCTTGCTGGCTACGCGCTCGTCGGAGGAACCGCCTACTTCGTTCTGGGTGGTTTCGCCGAGTGGCTTGCTGACAGCGTTGACGGCGCAATCGACACTGATCTGATGTCGGTTCTCACCGACCCGTGGATGATTCTCGTCGCCATCGAGGTGGTCGTCCTTGCGCCGCTGATCGAGGAGTTCTCGAAGGCGGTGAGCGCGCGTTTGACGAGACCGACCGACCGGATATCTGCGCTGTTGGCCGGTGTGTCGGCCGGGGTTGGCTTCGCCATCGTGGAGAACATCTTCTATGCAATGGGGTCGCTCTTTGATGTTGGCGGATGGGAAGTCGTGGCCCTCGTTCGTATGCTCGGTTCAGCTGTGCACCCGGTCGCGGCGGGCCTGGTCAGTCTCGGATGGTGGGAGTTTCGCAACCGTGGGGATCGGGTTGGTTCGCTCAAGCTGATGGCGATGGGCGTGGGAGTGCATGCGGTGTGGAACGGCGTGCTAGTAGTGGTCTTCGTGGTTTCTGTCGCCTTCAGTGGTGACGCCACGCCTCTTGAGTCCTTGCTCGTGACGATAAGTTTTGCAGGAGCGCTGGGAGCCATCATCGCGGTAGGTGGCTGGCAATCGCTCAACAGAGTCGCCGCCGGTGATGCTCTCGATCCTGTGGTGGACCCTGGCGATGCGGCGAAGATGAGTGCCTGGGTGGTGGTCGCCTCGACCATGCTCATCCCAGCGATCGTGGTTGCTCTCGCGCTCAGCGGAGCGTCGTAGGACGATCAGTGGAGATGTCCGATACCTGCAATGCGTGCGCGATGAGGAAGAGGTCGAGATGGTCGTATCGATGCTCGATATGCAGGGCGCCCGACTGTAGTTCGGATGGGGTACATCTTGGAGCGTACGCTGTGCGCCGCCGTGCTCGACCTCAGATTCAGAAACCCTTGTGTCCCAAGGGTTCCCGAACATGGTCGGATACGTTCGCAACGTAAGGACACGGGCTCAAGTCTCGTCACCTCCGGCTACGCTCGTGCTGCTGGCCGAGCAGGAAGAAGCCACGAATGCCGATTATGCTGTTCATTCCGATCGCAGGGTTGTGGGCTGCCCTTCTCCTTCTGTCATTATTTCCTAAGCTTCAAGCAGTGTCGCGTCCAGCAGCGGACGGTCGTCGTCCTTTCACCCCCGAGATCGACACGCGATCGGATCGCGAATGCGATAGTCGGCTGCCACGTTGATCGCTCCAGAGGAACTTATCGCTGCAGTCGATCGATTCCCAAGGGAGGTTGTCGCGCATATGCCGACGCCGATCGAAACGCTCAGCAATCTGGGTACGGATCTCGGCATCTCGCTGTCGGTCAAGCGCGACGATATGACGGGAGCTGCGTTCGGCGGCAACAAGGTGCGGCAACTCGAGTTCTACTTCGGCGCTGCACTTGAGGAGGGCGCAGACACCGTTCTGATCACCGGCGCCGTCCAGTCGAATTTCACTCGAACCACGGCAGCGATCGCCCGGCGGCTCGACATGGACTGTCACATCCAGCTCGAGGACCGCGTGCCTGGTATCAGCGACCTGTACCGCGACAACGGAAACGTCCTGCTCGACAGGCTTCTGGGCGCGACCATTCATCCCTTTCCTGAGGGAGAGGATGAAGCTGCGGCCGACGCATCGCTCCATACCATCGCAGAAGATCTGACGGCTGAGGGTCGACATACATACATCATCCCACTTGGGGTCGAGCATCCGCCGCTCGGCGCCCTTGGATACGTTCTCGCTGCCGCGGAGCTGGTGGGCCAGATGGACGAGGTCGGCCCGATCGATGAGATCGTGATCGCATCGGGAAGCTCGCTGACGCACATCGGCCTTCTGTTCGGGCTGCGAGTCCTTGGAATGGACACAACGGTGCGCGGAATCTGTGTACGCAGAAGAGCTCAAGCTCAGGCCGAGCGCGTGGTCGGCCGTCTCCGTGACCTTGAGGACCTGCTGAACATGGGGGTGGCGATCGAGCCTGGCGACGTCAACCTGTTCGACGGGATGCTTTCACCCGGGTACGGGAGGCTCAACGCGGCAACCACCGACGCGATCGTCCGGACAGCCCGCCGAGAGGGGCTGTTCCTTGATCCGACATACACGGGTAAGACGATGGCAGGGCTGATCCACCTTGCGGAGACGGGTCGTCTTGCGGGTGACCGTGTCCTCTTCTGGCACACCGGTGGTCAGCCTGCCCTCTTCGGATACGCCGATCAGCTCACCCGATCCTTGGACCGCCGAGCATGACGTTCGAGCTCCTTGTCGCGAATGTCATCGTGGGTTTCGCTGGGTTCGTCCAGACGACCACGGGGATCGGATTTGCGATGGTGGCGGTTCCGATGCTCGTGCTCATCGACCTGTCGTACGCACCAGGCCCAGCGCTCTTTGCCATGCTCTTCTTGTCGGTGGCGATGGTTGCTGGGTCGTGGCAGAACGTGGACCGACAAGGGTTCTCCACTCTGTTCCCTGGCTTGCTGGTGGGAACGCTCGTTGGCTCCCAGCTGCTCGGGCTCCTCAGTGCGACAGCCTTCGGTTTGGTCTTCGGGTTCATCGTTCTGGGCAGTCTCGCTCTCGGCCAGATGGGGTTCGCCCCGGAAAGGACGCCAGCAGCGAATGCCACGGGCGGGTTCGTCTCTGGAATGATGGGGACCGTCTCAGGAATCCACGGGCCTCCACTCGCTGTGCTCTATCAGAGGGCAGAGATGGCGACGGCGAGAGCGACGATGGCGTTCGTTTTCGCTTTCGCAAGCATCTTGTCGCTGGTCTCGCTTCATCTGAACGGATTCTTCGGTCGCGACGAAGCACTGGCTGGGCTTGCGCTCGTGCCGGGGATAGCAGTTGGATTCGCCGTGGCGATCTCAGGAAGGCGATTCATCCCTGACGGCATCGCACGCAGGGCCATGCTCGCGATCGCAGCGATTAGCGCCGTCATTCTGATCGTCCGGAGTGTCTTGTAGGCAGGCGGAGGACCACGTCCTGGATGACACATCTACTCGGTCAACGAACCCTCGATGACCGCGGGCCGTATCATCCAAACGTTCCGCTTGGGGTGTTGCTACGGAGTCGTAGAAGTAACGAGCTCTAGGTTCGACACGAATTCCGGCGCATCCGCGCACACGTCTGCAATTCGCCATTGCCGTGTGGCTGTGCCCACAACTGGATCTCGCTGGCCACGAGTGGTGGCGCGCACGAACCGGGGTTGGGAACATCCACGGTCCCGCTGTCGCGATCAACCACCGGAGTGGGCGGTATGTGTGGCCACGGTTTGGCCATGGCAACTCGTACGTTCGTGGCAAGGATCATGAAGTCGCTGTGAAGGTGTAGCGAAGAATGCTCGCTGCGGCACAGGCCCCTCGGTCACGAAACCCATACGTACCAAGGACTCCCGAACATTGCAGGATACGTTCGCAACGTAGGGGCCACGGGTTCGAATCCCGTCACCTCCACGAGTCAGTAGCCCTTGTGCAGCAGGGGCTACTCGCCATTTCAGGCCCTCGCTTCACAGCTCCAGTCCTCGTTCCGCGCGCGTTCTGTGCGCGATCGCGTCGGCGATGATCTGTTCGAGGCGGTCGGCGGCGACTTCATCGAGGGGTTCGTAGAGGTGCCCGTAGATGTCCAACGTGGTCTTGATCGACGTGTGGCCGAGTCGTGCGTGCAGCAGCTTCGGATGCGTGTTCGCGGCGATCAGGAGCGCGGCGTGCGTGTGTCTCAGGTCGTGAAACCGCATGGGTTGTCCGACGGATGCTGCCACGGCGGGGAGCCAGAAGCGTTTTCGGAAACTGCGGCGCCGGAGGGGGCCTCCTTGGGGTGCGGTGAACACCCGGTCAGTGCGTCCGGTGGCGTGGTGGTCGAGGTGAACGGTGAGGTTGTCGGCAACAGCCTGTGGGAGAGTGATCGTGCGTTTCGACGCCGATGTCTTGGGTTCGGTGATGGCGCCGCGGACTTCGGCGAGTGAGTGGGTGATCGTGACCCGGCGCCGCCCGAGGTCGAGGTCTCGGGGTTGGAGAGCGGCGAGTTCCCCGAACCGTGCTCCGGTGTAGCCGGCGGTCAGGACAAGGGTGCGGTGGCGCGGGTCGATGGTGTCGGCAAGGTCGTGAAGCTCTTCCGCGCTCAGAAACCGTTTCTCGGTCTCGATGCGCTTCGGAAGGTTCACGTCGGAGCAGGGTGTGCGTTGAATGAGGGCATCGTCTGCGGCGGCGTTGAACCCCATCGACACCAATCCGTAGGCGAGCTGGATCGTGGCTGCTGCGTAGCCTTCCTCGGCGAGATCTGCGATCCAGTCCTGAATGTCGTGGCGGGTGATGTCGAGGAGCCGCCGTGTGCCGAAGTGGCGGAGGAGGAGCGAACGAAGGTAGGTTTCGTCTCGTTCTCGGGTCGAGTCGCGGATGTGGGGCCGGGTCGCCATCCACCGGTCGCTCCATTCCTCAACGGTCATGGTGCCGGCGTCGGGGTCGATCCAGTTACCGCGGTCGATCAGGGCGAGCTCCCGGCGCAGCCACTTGTCAGCGTCCTTGCGCCGATCAAACGTCTTTGAACGGGTTCGGCCCCAGGGCACGCGCACTGCTTGGGTGGGGGTAGTGTCGGTCAGCCCTCGTATGGGTCAAGATTTTGACCTATGATGTCATTGTGTGAGTAACACACTTCCGTTCTCTGAAGTCAAGGCCCACCTTTTTGAACTCGCCGACCGGGTGGAGCGACAGCACGACCGTATCTTGGTCACTCGTAATGGACGACCGTCGTTCGTCCTGTTGAGTCCTGACGACCTCGAGTCTCTCGAAGAGACTCTCGACATCCTCAAGGACGACGATCTGATGGAGTCGCTCCGAAGATCGCGCAGAGACGCCGAGCAAG
>Ga0255048_10002286_pt1 | contig 12372 bp, 9 predicted proteins | sample JV7_2_2_MG_FD_183619 | JGI IMG/M metagenome (GOLD analysis project Ga0255048, IMG submission 183619) | Seawater microbial communities from Jervis Inlet, British Columbia, Canada - JV7_2_2 | ecosystem: Environmental > Aquatic > Marine > Inlet | place: Canada: British Columbia | collected 2016-10-06
GTCGAGCCCTTCCTGCAGCGTTGCCGGCGTCGGGTCATTGTGCGCGTACTGGGGCAGGTGAATGTCATCCCAACCGGTTGTGTGTTCGAGCAGGTGTGCGACACGAACCGGGTGCGATTCCTCCCAGGGATTTTCGAACTCGATTTCGGGCGCCAGGTCAGCAAGCTTGTCGTCGAGTGACAGGCTACCTTCCTCGACAAGCTGCAACACTGACAGCGCAACGAACATTTTGGAGGTGGAGCCGATACGGAACAGCGTGTCGGCATCGGCCACAATATCATTCTCGACATTCGCTTTGCCAAGTGCCCCGATCCATTCGGCGCCGTCGTCGTTGACGATTGCGAGAGCGACGCCCGGCGTATCGCGTTCATTGAGCACATCGTTGATTGCCGCTAGCAATTCGTCGATTGTCGTCGGTACAATCTTCTCGTCGTCGTCCTGCGCCAGGACGACACCGCAGCAAAGCGCGAACACAACGAGCCCGGTAACGATCCTGTTAGGCACTACAGCGCTCGCGAGTTGATGTTCGCGACTTCAGTCGCCAGTTGGTTGTCAGTTGATTTGTTCATGAACGTGTAATACGACTCGGCTATTTTTTTCCAGGCCGGATCTGATGCGGAAAGTTCGTTAACAATGTCCTGCGTGTGCCCCTTGAGCACCCGCAACACGTCATCCGGGAAGGGGCGCACCTCTATGTCCGGATTGTCGATCAGCTGTTGCAGTGCAAGCGCGTTGCCGTGTGTGTATTCCGCCAGCATGTCCGTCGTTATCGCCTGCGCCGCAAGTTCGACAAGCGCCCGCAGGTCCGGCGGCAATGATGCCCAGGCTTCGCTATTGATCATGAGCTCGAGTCCGGCGCCCGGTTCCTGCCAACCAGGGTAGTAATAATAGCGAGCCGCCTTGTGAAGCCCGAACGCGACATCGTTGTACGCGCCAACCCATTCGGTCGCGTCGATAGCGCCTGTCTGCAACGACGTGAAGATTTCTGACCCTGGCATCGTGACCGGTGTTGCTCCGGCGCGCTTGATAACTTCGCCGCCAAGTCCCGGTATGCGCATTTTCAGGCCTTCGAGATCTTCGGCCGAATTGATTTCGCGATTGAACCAGCCACCCATTTGCACACCGGTATTGCCGCAGGGGAACGGTACGATGTTGAATGGCGCATACAGCTCGCGCCAAAGCTTGAGACCACCGCCGTAATAGAACCAGCCATTGAGCTCGGCAGCGTTCATGCCAAAGGGAATTGCCGTAAAGAACTGGGCAGCTGCGACTTTGCCCTTGTGGTAGTAGGAAGCGTCGTGACCCATCTCGACGGTGCCGCGACTCACGGCATCGAATGCCTCGAATGCCGGTACGAGTTCGCCGCCGCCGTAGACCTTGATCCTGAGCCGGCCATTCGAGGCCGCTTCGACGCGTTCGGCAAGGTTGTTTACTGCGATCCCGAGTCCGGGATATTTCGGCGGCCAGGAGGTTACGCACGACCACTCGAACGTCTCACTCGATTGCGCCGCCCCCGATTCACATTCCGGGCTTTCCCCTGTGCACGCTGCCACGCTTGCTGCCGCCGCGAGGCCGCCCACGAAATGTCTTCTTTTCATCCCATTCCTTGCTGGTGTCGGACAAGCGCTCAAGTGTATGGGCTGTTGTTCACGATGCCAATGCGGCAAAGGTGCGTATTCCGAACCCCACCGAGCTAGATATATTCTTCTATTTATGCATCATTTCTACCACTGCCTCCCAATGTCGAGGTAAAGTGGGAAATAATGTGATAAAAAGCCCCGATCCGGAGACCGGGGCCCGTATCTTCCCTGTTTTGCCCGGCGCTGGCCTTCGCCCGGCCTCACCTTCCATGGTGGTCGTGAATTCTCACATTGATCGAGCAGGGCTATGGCTATTGAATCTCGTTGATGCATTAATAAAGGCCGTGATTGGCTTACTTCAAAGAGTTTCCGGTGCTGCTGTGAGCGTTGGTGGCGAAACGATCGGTGAGATCGGTCGCGGGCTGATGGTTCTTGTGGCTGTGCACCGGGACGATGACGAGCGCGACATCGCGAGGCTCGCCGAGCGAATCCTGGGCTATCGCGTGTTTCCGGATGCCGACGACCGCATGAACCGCAGCCTGCTCGACGACAGCCTGGGCCTTTTGCTCGTACCCCAGTTCACACTTGCCGCCGACACGAAGAAAGGCACACGGGCGAGTTTTACCAAGGCGGCGGCGCCAGAGAAGGGCGAGGCGTACTTCGAGCGCCTTGTTACGGCCTGCAGAGAGCAGCTTGAAACGGTTGAAACCGGGCGATTCGGCGCCAATATGCAAGTTACGCTGACAAATGACGGGCCGGTGACGTTCTGGGTCGAAACCTGAACAGATATTACGGTGTGACGCCGGCACGGTATTGTGTCGCCATTGGCGTTATTATGACGACGAACTATGAATTTGGGGCCGGGCCCCAGGAGATTTAGAGATGTTATCAGGCATTAGCTGGCCACAATTATTGATCGTTCTGGTCATTGTGCTCGCCATTTTCGGTACCAAGCGTTTCCGTACGCTGGGCTCCGATCTCGGTAATGCCGTGAAGGGCTTTCGTTCCGCAATGACTGATGCCGAGGAGGCCAAGGGCGAACTCAGCGACGATTCCGGCGAAGACGCCAATTTTGAAAACACGCCGGTTGAAGAGAACCGCAAAGACACCTAAGTCGACTACTCGCCATGTCCGGAGTCGGCTCTTCCGAACTCATTATCCTGATACTGATTGGGCTCATTGTTCTTGGGCCCAAGCGGTTGCCGCAGATCGCCAATCAGATCGGTAGCTGGATTGGCCAGGCGCGCCGCATGACGCGCGCGATGAAGCGGCAGCTCGAGGACGAGCTCAACTTCGACGACGATTTCAAATCCAAGCCACCGAGAATCGCGCCGCCAATGGTCGCCACTGACATCCCCGATCCCACTGACCCGGCTTACGATTACGACGACGAACCGGAGCCGCACATTCCGAACGACGACGACGCTTACTCGCCACTTCATGAAGAGGAGGGCGAGGACACTGCTGACGACGAAGAGAAGAACGCGTGAACACGGCCGCTACAAACAAGGAAGAAGATGACCTGGCCGAAGGCACCTTGCTGTCGCACCTTGTCGAACTACGCAGCCGCCTGATCAAGATCGCTGCTTCCGTTATTGTTCTCTTCGCCGCATTTATCCCGTTTGCGCAACAGATTTTCGCGGTTGTGTCCAAACCACTGGTCGAGGTGTTGCCGGGTCAGCAGATGATTGCGACGGCAGTAGCTTCGCCGTTGCTCACGCCGTTCAAGCTGACGTTCTTTGTTGCGCTGTTCGTGGCGATGCCGGTCATTTTGTACCAGGTCTGGGCATTCGTCGCGCCGGGCCTCTACAAGAAAGAAAAGCACTTTGCGTTTCCGCTGCTCGCATCAAGCATCCTGCTGTTCTATGCGGGCGTGGCATTTGCGTACTTCGTCGTGTTTCCACTGGTGTTTGGTTTCTTCACGGCAATAACGCCAGACGGCGTAGAAATGATGACCGACATTTCTGCCTACCTGGATTTCATCACGACCATCGTGCTGGCCTTCGGCCTCGCCTTCGAAGTACCGATCGCGACGGTCCTGATTGTGTGGACCGGGCTCACGACGCCGAAGAAGCTCGGTAAGGCTCGTCCTTATGTGTTCTTGATGGCCTTTGTCGCCGGCATGCTGTTGACGCCTCCCGATATCATCAGCCAGACGCTGCTGGCCGTGCCCGTATACCTGCTTTTCGAGGCCGGGATCATTATGTCACGCATATTTGCGAAGAAACCTGAGGCCACCGAAGAGGTCTCAGTCAAGTAGCCAGTTACATATGAAATAGTGTTTAATGCGTAGCCCGAGCTGCATGCTTTCTGCGGTTCCAGGCTCTTGCCGGGGGAAATAATAATGACAGACTCCGTGTCCGCTACGGCGGAAGACTACAGCAGCGACGACGACCTGTTTGGGCACCCTAAGGGCCTGTACGTCTGCTTCACGACAGAGCTCTGGGAGCGGTTTTCATTCTACGGAATGAAGTACCTGCTGCTCCTGTACTTGACCAAGTACCACCTGTTTTCCGATGGCGCCGGCCTGGACGTGCTTGGCTCCTATGCCGGCCTTGTCTACGCGCTGCCCGTGATCGGTGGCCTCATTGCTGACCGCTATCTCGGCATGCGCAAGTCCGTGCTGTTCGGCGGCATCTTGTTGTCGTGTGGCCACATTCTGATGGCCTGGGAGGGCTACCAGGCCGTCAACTACGCGGCCGGAACCATATTATCCGAGAGCCTGACGCTCGCCAGTGGTGAGGTGCTCGCCGCAGGCACGATGTTGTCCGAGGCGGTGATGTCGCGGGATACCGAGGCGCTGAAAGTATTCTATTTTGCACTTGCGCTCATCGTCATGGGCGTTGGCTACCTGAAGCCGAACATTTCCACCATCGTCGGTAAGCTGTATCCCAAGGACGACCCGCGTCGTGACTCGGGCTTCACGATTTTTTACATGGGCATTAATATCGGCTCGTTCGCTGCAACACTGCTTTGCGGCTGGCTCGGCGAGACTTTTGGCTGGAAGTACGGTTTCGGCGCTGCCGGTATTGGCATGATCATCGGCCTGATTTCGTTTTCCTGGGGCCAGAAATTCTTGCACGGTCACGCCGAGCCATCCGACCCCGATCGTTTAAAACAAAAGGTGTTCGGGCCCATTAACAAGGAATGGTCCATCTACCTCCTTAGTCTGCCGGTACTCGGCGTGTTCTGGCTGCTGGTACAACACGAGCCTGTTGTTCTGCTGACGCAGAATGTATTCCTGATTGTCGCAATCGTCAGCATCATTCTCTACTCGATGGTTTACCAAAAATCTGAAGGCAGCAATACAACGGCATATGTATTCGCCGCTGTGACCATTATTGCCGGCATCTATACGGTGCTCGCGAATCTCGACCACATGCCGAGCTTCCTGCCAACGAGTGCCGCGATCGCTGAATATAGCCTGTACGTCGCTATCGCCCTGATCGTCGGCTTCGTCATTTATGGCTTCATGACACACAATTCCGATGAGCTTGGCCGCACGGTCGTACTCATGGTCCTGATTCTGACGACCGTGGTCTTTTGGGCGCTGTTCGAACAATCCGCGGGCTCAATGACCTTATTCGCAGATCGCGTTGTTGATCGCGAACTCGGTGCCGTAACGGTCACTGCCGCACAATTCGGTTCGCTAAACGCCGGTTTCATCTTCTTGCTCGCCCTGCCGTTCGCATGGCTCTGGGTCTGGCTGGCGAAGCGCAACATGGAGCCGTCGACACCCGTCAAGTTCGGCCTCGGCATTATTCAGGTCGGTCTTGGTTTTGGTGCGCTCGTATTCGGCGCGCAGTTCCCGGATGCGGCAGGCAAGATTGCTATGATCTGGCTGGTGCTCGCCTACCTGCTGCACACGACCGGCGAGCTTTGCCTGTCGCCGGTTGGGCTTTCGGCGGTGACCAAGCTATCAATCGGTCGTGTCGTCGGTGTCAGCATGGGTACCTGGTTCCTGGCGACCGCATTATCCGAAACCGTCGCGACTCGCCTCGGCAAGATGGCGGCCATAGCAACAGAAGGCGGCCAGGTGACGAATTCTGCCGGTGCGCTGGCGACTTACACCCAGCTCTTCGAATTCCTGATGTACGTCGGCCTCGGTGTAGGCGTCTTTGTGCTGCTCATCTCGCCACTATTGAGACGCGGCATGCATGGCGTGCATTAGAACCACAGAAAAACAGGAAACAACCATGAAACACTTACTGAAATTGTTTGCGGGCGCACTGCTCGTGATCACCCTTGCTGCGTGCTCGCAGCAAGCCAGCGAAGAAACAGCGACCGCGGCGGCACCAACAGAGACCGCCGACGAGTTCGTCGCTCGCGTCAATGACGAATTCAAGGACTACTGGCGCGAGCTCAATGCTGCCGGTTGGTTGCGCGCCACATACATTAACGAAGACTCCGCCATTGTCGACGCGTTGGCCAACGAGCGCTACGCTGCCTGGCATGCCGCCAAGGTCAAGGAGGCCATGCAGTATGACGGCGTGGCGATGAGCGCCGAGACGCGCCGGGCGCTGGACACGCTCAAGTTGGGCGCGCTCGTCGTCGCACCCGATGACACGGACAAGCGCAAGGAACAGGCAACGATCCTGACCGAGCTCGGCGGCATGTATGGCGCCGGCAAATACTGTCCCAGCGATGACAAGTGTATTTCGGGATCCGAACTTGAGGGATTGATGCAGTCAACCCGTGATTACGATGAGCTCCTGGAATACTGGACGGGCTGGCGCGAGATATCAGTACCTATGCGCGACAAGTATCAGCGTTTCACCGAGCTCGCCAACGAGGGTGCGCGTGAATTCGGTTTTGGCGACATGGGCGACATGTGGCGCTCTATGTACGACATGGAGTCGGAATCTTTCGAAGCCGAAACCGCTCGCCTGTGGGAGCAGGTCAAGCCGTTGTACGACGAGCTGCATTGCCACGTTCGTGCCAGGCTCGGCGAAGTCTATGGCGAAGACAAGGTGCCACAAGGCGGGCCTATCCCGGCGCACCTGTTGGGTAACATGTGGGCACAGGAGTGGGGCTTCATTTACGAGATCATGGAGCCATACCCGGGCATGTCCGACCTCGATGTCGACAGTGCGCTGAAGACCAAAAACTACTCTCCGCAGGAGATGGTCCGTTCAGCCGAGAATTTCTACGCCTCGCTGGGAATGGAGCGCCTGCCCGATACATTTTGGGAGCGTTCACAGTTTTCCAAGCCTCGCGACCGCGAAGTCGTCTGTCACGCAAGCGCCTGGAACCTGGACGCCGAGGACGATTTGCGCATCAAGATGTGCATCAAGCAAACCTATGACGAGCTGCGCACGATCTACCACGAGCTCGGGCACAATTACTATCAACGCGCCTATAACGAACAACCGCTGCTGTTTCGTGACGGCGCACACGGCGGGTTCCACGAGGCGATTGGCGACACGGTGACGTTGTCGATGACGCCGGAATATCTCGCTGAGGTCGGACTCGTCGCTTCGGCGGAACAATCCGACCAGGCCATCATCAACCGGCAGATGCAACAAGCTCTCGACAAGATCGCATTCCTGCCATTCGGCAAGCTCATCGATGAATGGCGTTGGGGCGTATTCTCGGGCGATATCTCACCCGAAAACTACAATGCGGCTTGGTGGGAGTTGCGTGAAAAGTACCAGGGTGTCGCGGCCCCGGTCGAGCGCACCGAAGCCAGCTTTGATCCGGGCGCCAAGTATCACGTGCCCGCAAACGTGTCTTACACACGCTACTTCCTCGCCCGCATTCTGCAATTTCAGTTCCAGCGCGCATTGTGTGGCATCGCGGGTCACGAAGGCCCGTTACACGAATGCTCGATCTATGGCAGCAAGGAAGCAGGCGCCCGGCTGAATGCCATGCTGGAAGCCGGCTCGAGCCAGCCCTGGCCCGAAACACTCGAGAAACTGACCGGCACACGCGAGATGGATGCAACGGCGATCATCGACTACTTCGCACCGTTAATGGCTTACCTCAAAGAACAAAACGAAGGCCGTACCTGCGGCTGGTAATATATTGTAGGAGCGCTGCTTGCAGCGCGACAGATAGGTCGCAGCGCAAGCGCAGCTCCTACAGGGGAGATTCCGATGTCAGAAGAACAACAAGAACCGGCAGCAAGCACTAGCGGCGGCTTTCTCGGTACCGTCGAGCGCGTTGGCAACAAGCTACCCGACCCGGCTGTGCTTTTTATCGCACTGCTGTTTGTCGTCTGGGTTTTGTCCTGGCTGCTGTCATACTTCACATACAGCTACATCGATCCACGTTCCGGTGAACCGATCGTCATTATTAACCAGCTCGCCGGCACAACGTTCACGACCTTCCTGACGAACCTGGTGACGAACTTCGTTCACTTCGGCCCGGTGGGGACGGTGCTTGTTGCGATGCTCGGCATTGGCGTTGCGGAGCATTCCGGCTTCATCACGACCGGCATCCGCGCGCTGCTCAACGTCACGGCGAAGTGGCTGCTGACACCGATGGTCATCCTCGTCGGCATCATGAGTCATTCCGCGGTCGACGCCGGTTACGTATTGGTCATTCCGATAGGGGGCGTCATTTTTTACGCCGCCGGCAGGCACCCGCTGGCAGGTATCGCGGCAGCGTTCGCCGGCGTATCCGGCGGTTTTTCGGCGAATTTCCTGCCGGCCGCACTCGATCCGCTGCTGCAGGGCCTTACACAGGGTGGTGCGCAGCTGCTCGACCCGGGTATCGAGGTCAATACGCTCAACAACTACTTCTTCACGACCGCGTCGTCAGTGCTGATTGTCGGCCTCGGCTGGTGGATTACCGACAAAATCGTTGAACCGCGCGTTAGCGACACGCCGATTGACGGCGACGCCGAAGACCTGCCCGAGCTACACGATCTGAGGCCCGAAGAACGTAAAGGCCTGCGGTGGGCGCTCATCGTCATGGTGCTCGGTATCGTGATACTTGCTCTAACGCTTATGCCGGAAGCGTCGCCGTGGCGAGACGCGCAAGGCAATCTTGCGACCTTCCAGGCGCCGATCATGCGCTCGATCGTGGCGCTGATATTCTTCCTGTTCCTGGTCCCGGGCATCGTGTTCGGCTACGTCGCCGGCACGCTCAAGGGGACCAAGGACATTATCGCAGGCATGACGCATTCGATGCACCAGATGGCGTACTACCTCGTCATCATGTTTTTTATCGCGCAGTTCGTGTACGCGTTCGGCGCGTCGAACCTCGGCACACTACTCGCGCTGGCAGGGGCCGAAGCGCTCATGGGACTGCGGGACTTTCCCTCAATCCTGATTGTCGGCATCGTGTTGTTGACCGGGTTCGTGAACCTGTTTATTGGCTCGGCAAGCGGCAAGTGGGGCTTGCTCGCGCCGATCTTTGTGCCGATGCTGATGACGCTGGGCATCTCACCGGACCTGACGCAGGCAGCGTATCGTGTCGGCGATTCAAGCACCAACATCATCACGCCGCTGATGCCGTACTTTCCGCTCGTGGTGATTTACTGCCAGCGCTACGTCAAGGGCACGGGCATCGGTACGCTGGCGGCAATGATGCTGCCGTATTCACTCTGGTTCCTGCTGACCTGGACCGTGTTCCTGCTGATTTACTACGCGATCGGCCTGCCACTCGGATTTGGCGCCAGCTACACTTATCCGTAACTGAGCGCACATGCAGGATTTCGAAAAGTTAGGCGCCTTCTATCTCGGCAAGCGCCTCGATACGGAGACGGACCAGCTCACGGACGAGGTGGTCCTGTATGACGCCAAGGACCTGACAACCCACGCTGTCATCATCGGCATGACGGGCTCGGGCAAAACAGGTCTTGGCATCGGTATTCTCGAGGAAGCCGCCCTCGACAATATTCCGGTTATCGCCATCGACCCGAAGGGCGACATGGGCAATATCTTGCTGACGTTCCCGCGGCTTCGTCCCGAGGATTTCCGGCCCTGGGTCAACGCGCGCGCCGCATCCGATAAAGGCCAGACAGCCGACGAATATGCAGGTGGCCAGGCCGCACTGTGGAAGAAGGGGCTCGGCGAGTGGGGCCAGACCGGCGCACGCATCAGCCAGATGCGCAAGAACGTGGATCTCGCCATCTACACGCCCGGCAGCAACGCCGGCTTGCCCGTGTCGGTGCTGCAGTCTTTCGCTGCACCCAGCGCAGCGCTGATTGACGATGTCGATCTGTATCGCGAACATGTTCAGGCAACAGCAACCGGCATCCTGACGCTGCTCGGCATCGACGCCGACCCGGTTGCGAGCCGTGAACATATCCTGGTCTCCAGGCTGCTCGATCATGCCTGGCGCGATGGGCGCGACCTTGACGTCGCAAGCCTGATCGCGGAAATACAGAGCCCACCAATTACCAAGGTCGGCGTAATGACGCTCGACTCGTTTTTCCCGGCGAAGGATCGCTTCGCGCTGGCCATGCGGCTCAACAATTTGCTCGCCGCACCTGGATTCGAGGCATGGATGCAGGGCGAAGCGCTGAATTCGAAGAACCTGCTGTACACGGCCGAAGGCAAACCGAAAATCTCCGTAATGTCGATCGCGCACCTCGATGAGGCGCAACGCATGTTTTTTGTGTCGATGTTGCTAAATGATCTTATCGGCTGGATGCGTGCGCAGCAGGGCACGTCGAGCCTGCGAGCCATTCTGTACATGGATGAGATTTTTGGTTACATGCCACCGGTCGCGAACCCGCCGTCGAAGAAGCTGTTCCTGACCCTGCTCAAACAGGCGCGAGCCTATGGCCTTGGCCTCGTACTCGCCACGCAAAACCCGGTCGATCTTGATTACAAAGGCCTGTCGAACACCGGCACCTGGTTCATCGGTCGCCTGCAGACCGAGCGCGACAAGGCGCGGGTCATGGAGGGTCTTGAGGGCGCCAGCGACGGCAGCTTCGACAAGCAGGCGATGGAGCGAACGTTGGCCGGTCTCGGTAAGCGCCGCTTCCTGCTGCACAACGTGCACGAGGACGAAGCTGTCGTTTTCGGCACGCGCTGGGTTTTGTCCTACCTCGCAGGTCCGTTGACGCGCGACAACATCAAGGCGCTGATGTCAAAGGCGAAAGCGAAGGTCGCGGCCGCTGTTCGCAAGGTGAGCAAACCAAAACGGCGTGCTGATGCCGCGGCGCCCGCGCTACCTCCGGCAGTCGAGCAGGTGTTCGTGCCCACTACGGCGGCCGATGTCGTTTATCACCCGCGGTTGATTGCGGCAGCCGACATGCTGTTCAACAGCGCCCGCTATCACATCGAGGAAGAAAAGAGCGCCTTGTTTGCGGTCGAGTTCGAAGACGGCCCGGTAAACGTCGACTGGGACAACTGCGACACGATTTCCCTGGGCCTCGATCGGCTGCAAAGCAACGGCAATGACGCCGCGGCGTTTGCCGCATGCCCGTCCTGCGCGGCTGTTGCAAAGAACTACACTGCGTGGGGTCGCGAGTTCAAACAATGGGTGCGGCAGAACGAGACCATTACTCTGTATCGCAACAAGAAATTCGCACTCACATCCGAGGCCGGCGAAACGGAAGGGGATTTTCGCGCCCGCCTGCAGGTAGCCGCCAATGAAAAGCGCGACCAGGCCGTTGCGAAAATTCGCAAGCGTTACGCGTCGAAAACGACGACCCTGGAAAATCGCCTGTTGCGTTCGCAACAGGCTGTAGAGCGCGAGTCACAGCAGGCCAGCAAGAAAAAACTCGACACCGCCGTTTCGTTCGGCACCGCGATTCTTGGCGCGGTGCTTGGACGGAAGCGAATATCGAGCACGTCGGCGGGCAAATTTGGCACCGCTATTCGTTCTGCCAGCGGCGCACGAAAGGAGTCGGCTGACATCAAGCGTGCAGAGGAAACCGTGCGCAAGGTGAAAGCGGACATTGAAGCGCTGAGTCGCGAGCTGAAAAAAGAGGTCGCGACACTCGAGACGAGCTTTAGTGCTCAGGCCGAAGAATTGAAAGAGATCGTGGTTCGCGCCAAGACGACCGACATCCATGTGCCATTGGTCGGATTGGCGTGGATGCCGTTTACCGCGGACGAGGGTGGGCGGTTGAAGCCGGCCTGGTAGTCAGTCCCCGACGCACGCGCCGGCGTAAGCCTTCGTAATGCCGGCGTTTTCAATCTGGCACTCGTTTTCGTAGGTAACACCATCGATACCACAAACCGGCGCGAACTCGCGCGGGCAATTCTTGCCTTGCTCGTCGCAAACCCCGGCGTAGTCGATACGCACACCGCGGCGCTCGGCCTGGCAAGCATTGCTGTAGGTCAGGGCGTCAGCCCCGCAAACCGGCACGAAGATGGTGGGGCAGGCGCGAACATTGCAGATGCCCTGCGTATAGGCCGGCACGCCGTCCCTGTCGGCATGGCATGCGTTGTCATAGGTCACACCATTCGCACAGACCGGCGCAAACACCTTCGGGCAATTGTCGACATCGCATAAACCGATCCGCTGCACGGGCACGCGTTCGGCATCCGCCTCGCAGCGATTGATGTACGTTCTGCCGTTCATTCCACAGACCGGGTCATCGACGCTTGGACAGCCATTCGGCGTGCATTCGCCGAGGCCTGCCACCTGAACGCCGGACAGCCGTGCGAAACATTCATTGATATAGGTCGTACCGTTAATGCCGCAGACAGGATCATAGGTTTCGCCGCAGCCCGACTCGCCGCTCGCACACATGCCCATGCTGGCCACATCCACGCCGGCCGCTCCTGCAACGCAATCGTTGCTGTAGGTCTTGCCGTCGATGCCGCACACCGGATCGTATTGCATCGTGCACGCAACGTCCTTGGAGCTCCGTGCGTCTTGCGCATGG
>Ga0255048_10002287_pt1 | contig 12371 bp, 15 predicted proteins | sample JV7_2_2_MG_FD_183619 | JGI IMG/M metagenome (GOLD analysis project Ga0255048, IMG submission 183619) | Seawater microbial communities from Jervis Inlet, British Columbia, Canada - JV7_2_2 | ecosystem: Environmental > Aquatic > Marine > Inlet | place: Canada: British Columbia | collected 2016-10-06
GGCTCGGTTTGCAGAGCGGTTCAAGCTATGCAGTGCGCTCGAGGTAGAGGCATGGCTCCGGCGTGAGATTGTCCCCGGCTTTGACCCGCGCACCGACTGTACGGGCTGTGTATTTGCCGACACCGTGAACATGCTGGATGATTGGCAACGGGGTACGGTCGACCGGTTTGACGACTACAGGGAGCCGATGCAGCATGAAAACTTTGTCTAGTGGAGAGAAATACGATTACGAATACTTCGAGTGCGGGACCAAGTCCTGTTACCACAACTATCGGTGGTTGCCGGAGCTCACGCGGCCGATGGTTGCCGCCGTCATGGAGCATTGTGAGATCGAGGCCGGCCAGACTCTACTTGACTTTGGCTGCAGCAAGGGCTATTGCGTTCGCGCTTTCCGAGAGCGGGGCATTGACGCATGGGGCACGGACATCTCAGCATATGCTATCGCGCAAGCACCCGCCGAAGTGAAGCCGTATATCACGCACGTGAGCGAGACCCCGCGCATCAGGCATCCGGAACGGTTCGACTGGCTGTTCTGCAAGGACGTGCTGGAACACATCGAACTATACGACTTGATAGCGTGCATGGACGTTCTATCGGAGTACTGCAAGAGGGCGTTTATTGTGGTGCCCCTTGGCGATGGCACCAAGTACAACGCCGCTGCAAACGAGCTTGACACAACCCACATACACCGTCAACCGCTGGAGTGGTGGACGGAACTACTGCGCGGCTGGTGGCCGGACGTGGCTGGAACGTACCGCGTACCGGGAATGAAAGAGCAATGGACGGAACCACAGGCGCACGGCTTCATCGTGTGCAAATAACATGATAGCTGACTTTATAATAAGCCTTGGCATACTGTCTGTGTTTTGGCTATGCGTGTATATTATGCTCGAAATAACGGAGGACGGACGATGAACAAGCGGTATTTTAAATGCAGGTGCACGAAGCGAACGAAAAAGTGGATCGATATTAAAACATGGGATGCCGAGGCTGCTGCGGCGAAATATGCTGAGCGCTGCTATTGTGACGGAGGTTCTGTTGTCACGGTAATGAAACATGGGCGTTGGCTCATTCTAACGGAAATCCATTACGACGCAATGCCGGAGCCAACCTCATGACCTACTCAAGTATAGCTATGATCTGCCCGTCACGCGGCAGACCGGATATGGCGAGGACGTTGGCGGAGAGCGTGAGAGAAACGGCACACGATTACGTTTCTATCGCCATGCTTTTGGACCGTGACGACCCTTTCGCTGATCACTATAACAACGGAATGGTTGCAATTCTTCAGACGCCACTTCCAACCGTATCCTTGCAGTGGACGTACGGTGCGTGTTTTTCTGGTACCGACCTTCTCCGCATGACCAACGATGACGAGGTATGCATTACGCCCGGCTGGGATAAGCGAGTGTTAGAGGTAGCCAACGAATACCCGGACGGCATCTTTGCCTTGTACGTGAATGACGGGTTCAAGGGCGAGAGCCATTGCGCGTTCCCAATCGTATCGCGCAAGTGGGTGGAGACCCTCGGCTACTTCGCGCCGCCCTACTTTGAGTTCGGCTACAATGATACGTGGATCATGGACCTTGCGCAACGGGTTGGACGCCTGCGCTATATCCCAGACGTCACCATTGAACACCGGCACTTCACCGCACCCAACGGCTACCCGAGGGACGCCACGACAGAGATGAACCGGCAAGGGCAGGGCAAGCGCGACGCTGAACGGTACGAACTACTAGAGCCGATTCGCGCCCTGGACGCGGAGAAGCTGCGGGCCGTGATGACATGATTGCCAACCTCCCCAACCGCCGCCTATACTGGTCGCGGCATGCAGCAGTGCCCAAGCCGAGGACGACGGACCCGCTCCCGTTCCGGCATGGCTGGGCCATGTACGAGCCGTATTTCAAGGGCAAGCGCATTCTTGAGATTGGGCCGGGGCGCGGCCCGCAGTTCGAGCGACTGTCACCGATAGCCAAGAGCTATGCGCTGGCGGACATCAGCATGGGCGTGCTGAATAACAAGCTCTATGACGGGCGGAACCGGATACACATGCTCGATTACATCGCGCCATCTGAGCAGTTCGATACGGTGACGTTCTGGTATGTGCTCCACTATGTGCCGACCACCGAAGCGCAATCGTTTTTTACATTCGTTTGCGATTGCATGGAGGAGCTTGGCGTGGCTATATTCAATTGGCCGGACGCGCTTGATGTGGACCATGCCGCAGTGACGGCAATGCCTCCCGGCGATGGCATCGGGATCACGCCGTGGCGGTTGTCGGACCTGAGCCAAGCGATGCGCCCGGCTGGCATTCACGTTGAGGAAATCCGGTATGCCGATGACGGCGACGCAGTAATAATTGCAATGAAGAATGGGCACATGCTCAAGGAACTGAAGGGCGGAACATGACAAAATCAATCATTGGCTTTCTCGGACTAGGCAAGCTCGGCCTGCCGTGTGCGCTCGCTATCGAGAGCAAGGGGCACCGAGTGATGGGGTGGGACATCTGCGAGACTACGCGGGGATACATCACCGACCGTGCCATCCCCTACCGTGAGGCGGACATTCAACCGCTACTGGACGATACCGCGATTGAGTTGCGGAAGCTGCCCGAGATGATAGCCATGTGTGATATCATCTTTGTGCCGATTCAGACGCCGCACATGGAAGCGTATGAGGGCAAGACCCGCGTACCGTTTCGCCGTGAGGAGTTCGACTACACGGCGCTCAAGGCAGGCCTTTCACAAATTGCTGATGAGGCCGCAAGGCAGGAGCGCAATGTGGTGGTGTCCGTGATCAGCACGGTATTGCCGGGGGCCATTGACCGGGAGATTCGGCCGCTGCTCAACTCGTTTGTCAAGCTGTGCTACAATCCGTTCTTTATCGCTATGGGTACGTGTGTGGCAGACTTCCTGCATCCAGAGTTCGTCTTGCTTGGCGTGGACGATGACGACGCGGCCGATAAGGTTGGCGCATTCTATGCCACCATCACCGATGCCGCAGTCCGGCGCATGTCGATTGCGTCGGCGGAGTGTACCAAGGTGATGTATAATACGGCAATCACTGCCAAGATTACAATCACCAATGCCATCGGTCGACTTTGCCATGAGTCGCTGGGCGCAAACTGCGATGATGTCATGGCCGCATTGCGTGCGTCAACCGCTCGGATCATGTCGCCAGCCTATACCAAGGTCGGCATGGGAGATGGTGGCGGCTGTCACCCACGCGATAACATCGCGCTGAGCGCCGTATGCAGGGCGAAGGGCTGGGGCTATGACCCATGGGGCGATCTGATGAACTGGCGCGATGGGTATCAAGGTTGGCTTGCATGGCTGATGATTGAGACGGGGCTGCCGATGGTGATTCTTGGGTACACGTTCAAGCCTGAAACCAACCTGAGCACTGGGAGCCCGGCATTGCTGGTGCAGTCCGTCATATCACAGCTCGGCCGTTCTGCGGTCTTGGCTGACCCCGAGATTGATGGCACCTGCGACTGCCTAGTGATGTGTTCACCCCATTGCTACCTCATCGGCTGCAAGCACAGGGTCTTTGCCGAGTACCGATTTCCGCCGGGTTCCGTGGTGATAGATCCCCACCGCTACATCCTTGATCAGGATGGGGTCGAGGTGATCCGCATAGGCGAGAACGGCCCAAGCTATTGCAGGGGGTGACGCAATGAGAATACCAAACCGACTCAACTTCGTATGGCTCGGAGCGCCGAAGCCGCAATGGGTGGCCGCCAACATTGACCGCTGGCGTGAGCTCAATCCTGAGTACACTGTGACCATTTACAATGAGGCCGCGCTCCTGCCGGAGCTTGAGGACTGCTATCGCCGCAGCGAAGACTTCTGCACCCGCTCCGACATCATCCGGCTGAGCGTGTTGCGCAAGAATCCCGGCTGGTACTTTGACACCGACTTTGTCCCGCTCAAGCCTATGCGCACGTTGGCAGACACGTACAACCTGTCTTGCGGGTGCTTCCTGACAAAACAATGGGAGAACGGCCCCAAGAGAATTGCCAACGGCGTGATCGGTATCGCCAAGGACTCACCCGTATGGGAGGAGATCGACACCGCCATTGCACAATCCCGGCTTGAGCCTATCGAGCGATGCACCTATGGCCCTCTATTGGCAACGCGCCTTGTGCAACGTTGCCGGGAAATCGAGATCGGCAGAACCAACGACTTCTATCTATGGCGGTTCTCGGCAAGTGATGAGGCTGGCGTCAATATCGCTATGCGCAAATATGAAACACTGCTTGAGGGCAACTTTGATGAGGCGTCAATGGAGGCCACCTGCGGCGGGGAACGTCCGCCTGTGGTGCATCTGTGGATGGGTGGCAAGTACGCCACATGGCAACCGTGCCGCGTGAAGCTGAGCGCACCCGGACTAGATGCCCGCAAGGGCGTCGGCGGGGCGTGCTCCGCGTGCAATGGTGCGGGCAGTAGCGTTGGCTGCACGGCGTGCAAGGGGTCCGGCATGGCGTGTGACCAGACTGCGCCAATCTCAGCCGCACCGCGTGGGGAACTCGAAGCGTGGGCCGACGCCTACGGCATGCGCGTGTCATGCTTCGACCCGGCCAAGATTATGCTGGTGCCGAAATGAGAACCGCTATCCTATCCTGCGGCCCGTCGCTTGCCATCTACGACATCGCGCCCGCCTATGACCTAGTGATCGGCGTCAACTGGACAGCCACCCGCTATGGATGTGATTGGGTATGCTGCCATGACCGGGCGATGCTAGGGATTGAGGAGCCGGATCAGCCCATGATTCACCGGGCGCTGTGGTCACCGGACGGGGAGTGTCGGGTGCTGGGCAAGCCCAAGTACTTCCTGCACTGGTGGGCATTGCACGAGGTAGCTATCCAGCGTCCGGAGATTGCCGAGGCGTTGCGGCATGAATGGGTACTGACATGGCCGGACCGGCACACGGAAATACCATATAGCGGTCTCGCGCCGTTGTTTCTGTTGTCCATTCTTGGGATTGACAATGCAGACCTCTACGGTTATTCTATGGCAGGCGACACGGACGGACGCGGCAACGATGCCACGTCGCGAACTCCCGAACGCTGGGAGCGTGAGCGCGGAATCTTTAAGGAGCTGACCGAGCGATTCCAACTGAATCTCACGCTGATCGGGGAGTAAGCTACCCATACAATCAGTGAATCTTTGAGGCCGTGCGGGGCAAATCTCGCACGGTCTTTTGTATTATGGCTATATGGAAATGGAAAGGTGCACGAGAATTGGAAGCACTTGCCCGCGGCAATAGCCAGACTGCGGCGCTGATGACCGCCATCGGCACGCTGTACCTGAGCGACATGCACAAACGCTATCGCAAGTTCTCAAAGGGCGGCGGCAACTGGAAGAAGCTCAAGCCCGCGACTGTCAAGCGCAAGGGGCGCACAGGAAAGAAGAGTGCCAAAGTCAAGGTCAACACCAAGAAGACAGGCGGCCGGACCGCCATACTGGTTGACAAGGGTCAGCTCATTGCGAGCATTGCGCCGGGCTCATCGGATAGCATTGTGCGTATGAAGAACCGCAAGGCAGTGCGCGCCGGGTACAAGGCCGGGGCCAAGGCTGAAGGCGGTAAGATTACGATACGTGAGCTCGCCGACATTCACCAGAAGGGCAACCCCACGGGCGGACTACCTGCCCGACCAATTTTTGTAGAGCCGACAAGGCCAGCCAAGCGGCGCATGATTGCGCTGATCAAGAAAGCCATTGAACAATCTGGAGGACCATCACATGGCCGTAGGTGATATTACGCTTTCAACCAATACGCTCAAGCTGACATTATCCGCCACGCTGCAAAAGGAGCTTGACGGACGGAACGCATCAGACCCGGTCAATGAGAATCGGACCGTGAAGCTGGCAACCGGCACCGGCACCGAGAAGGGCAACCAAGAGTTTGCCGATTATCGGGCATTGAGTACCGGCGCGAGTGAGTCGCTCGACCTATATGGCGGTCTGACCAATACCTTTGGCGTGACCATCAACTTCAATACTATCAGACAGTTCTATGTTGAGAACACGAGCACGGCGAGTACGCTGATCATTGACGGCACCGTGGCTAATGCATGGGTCGGCTTCCTTGATTCGGCTGGCACCATCACGCTGCAACCGTCAGGCGCAAACTATCCGTCATTCATTGCGCTCAGTGCTCCGGCCGCGACCGGCATGGATGTCACTGCCGCGACCGGTGACGTGCTCAAGTTCACGCACGGCGGCGAGGATTCTGCTAACCTGACATACCGTATTGTGATTGTTGGAGAACAGGCGTAATGGCAACGGCGCTGACATGGACCCCGGAGGCACTGGCCTACGCAGCATTGTATGAAGCCATTGCTACGGCTGCGCCAGTGTTGGCAATCGTCGATGCCGCCAACATCCTCAGACATGACATTGAGCAGACGCCATTGATAGACTCCCGCAACTATGGGGATCTGCCAAGCCTCGATATCATCCCGACGGGCGGCGGCGACGTGAACGTATTCCACAGCACCGACACCGCGATGATTGACATGATACTTGAGCTCGAGTTCAAGACGGGCGAGGAAAAGGCCGGAGCCAAAAAGGGGTTGTGGGCTGTTCGTTTCGCCGTCATCCGGGCGCTATTCATCAACGGCGTCACGCTCGGCAACCAGTATATCGAACAATGGAACCTCGGAGCCTTTGACAACCTCACGCCGCTTGAGGTGGCGAGCGAGTTCGAGGATGAGGTGGGCTGGCAGAGCACCGCCGCACTGACATTAACATTAAAGATACCGCACGACGAACTGATCCAATAGGAGATTTATCATGGGTACAGCAATCAGCGGCAAGGACGGCAACGTTTCTCTTGACGCGACCGACGTTGAAAACATTCTTGCATGGGAGATGACGTGGGAGGTTGATTCTCACGCCGCCGCACACAGCGATTCATCCGGCTGGGAAGTGCAGACGACCGGCATCAAACGATGGAGCGGCACCTTCGAGATGGAGGTAGACACCGGCAAGCTCGCATCAGCAATCGACACGCTGATCAATGCAGGCACCGACAGCGCCGTGATCCTCACTGCCGGGAGTGGCGCAACATACAGCGGCAACGTTCGGATTACATCGTTCCCGGTGACGGTCGATGTGACCGGCGGCACAACCGTTGTGGCAACGTTCCCCTTTGTAGGCAATGGGTCATTGACGCGAACCACAGTGTAACATAGATCAAGGACGGACCCATGGCAGATCTAGCACAAGCAACCGCCGCAGGCTTTGAGGCTTACGGTATTACTTTTTACCCGCTGCAGATTGACGACTACGGCACGCTCGATGCGTGGCTACAAAACCAATGCCGCGAGGAGGGGCTCGCCTTCGCTAAGCAACAGCGCCTCATTGGCCCGCTGCTTGATGCGTGGTTCCGTTCCACGGTACAGGCCTCCTTTGGCATCACCTCGGGCACGCCGGAAGGCAAGCGCCGCCTTGAGGGAACGGTTGCCGGGCTTGGTGAGCTCCTGCTGGTGGCAAGTCATGGCAAGTTTACGCCGGACAAGCTACGCGCGGCGCTCGAGGATGAGCCCGAAGCCTTCCGCGACACGTTCGATGACGCGCTCGAGATGCTTGTCAAGCGGGTTGTGGCGCTGGACGCGGTTCCGGATGACGGATTGCCCGGAGCCGAGGATACCGAGCCGGACCCTATACCGAAGGAGAGTGCATAGATTGGGGCCGCATATTCCGCGCGCTCTCCGAGAAATACTTTTGGACGCCCCAACAGATAGGTAAGCTGACCCTGTCACAATTGATCTTGTATGTCGGCGGGGCAGAGCGTTCACGCAAGTTCAGCGGGCCGGACGCAATGGATCAACTAGGCCGCTATCAGAAGCGCCTGCAAAAGAGGATTGATGAATTATGGCATTCGTCTTAGGTGAGGGCTTTGTTGATATCGATCTTGACGACTCCAAGGTCAAGGGCAGGCTGTCGAAGATCCAAGGCACACTGGTCAAGTGGGGTAAGCGTGCCGCGGTTGCTGCGGGTGCCGCCTTCGCTGCCGGGTTCGCCTTTGCTATTCGCGAGGCCATGAATGCGCAGGCAGTACGCGCGAAGCTGGCGGCCGTGTTGAAGTCTACTGGCGAGGCGGCTGGGTTCACGGCTGATGAGCTTGACCGCCAAGCTGGCGCATTGCAGAACCTGACAGGCATCGGGGATGAGGCCATCATTCGGGCGCAAACCGTGCTTGCAACGTTTACGCAGATTGGTGAGAAGACATTTCCCCGCGCGACAGAGGCGGTCTTAGACTTGGCAAGCATGCTCAGTGATGATGCCATCCCGGCCGCGGGTGAGCTCAAGTCAGCCGCACTGCAGATAGGCAAGGCGCTCAATGATCCGATTAAGGGGGTGTCTGCTCTTGGACGTGCAGGCATCCAGTTCACCGATGATCAGAAGGACATGATCAAGGCGCTCGTTGAGTCTAATAAGCTCTTTGAGGCTCAGGACATCATACTGCGGGAGCTTGAAAAGCAGTTTGGCGGGACGGCGCGAGCGGTCGGCGATACTGCGGCCGGTGACTTTGCCAAGCTCAAGGAAGAGATCGGCGACCTCGCGGCCGAGATCGGGACCGAACTCCTCCCGGTCATCCGTGACCTCTTGAGTATTCTGCGAGACATCGCTACTGACAATTCCTTCGTTGATTGGGCGAAGGCCGCCATTAGTGCTATCTCAAGCGTGAGCAAGTCACTCGACATGTTCGAGAACGATCTTGCCCGGCGCTTGGTTGAGGGCGGCATCCTCAACAACTTCTTTAATCCGGCCGCCATCCAAGGGCTCGTGCCTGCGGCACAAGGAACAGGCAGGGCCGCACAAACGAAAGAGGAAGCGCAGCGCTTTCGCGAGAGTTTCTTTGCCAGCCAGATAGCCGGGCTCAACTTTGGCGGCGGGGCAGCGGCAAGCGGCAAGGGCGCGGCTGGTGGCGGCCCGCTCAAGTTTGACGACTTGGCGAAGGAGTTCGGCAAGGCGGTTGCCAAGGAAGAAGCGACCGGATTCCGGGCGAGCTTCATCGGCCTCGATGAAGGGTTCAAGCGCCTGAGCACGAGCGCCGATAAGGGCGACGAGCGCGACAAGGAAAAGGTTAAGCTATCCAAGGCGCAGAAGAAAGAGGCGGAGAAGCTCAACCAGAAGATGGACAGGCAGTTTGACCTATGGAAAACGTACATGCGCGATAACCCCAACCGCAACCTAGCCGTATTAGGATAAGCTCATGGCTATTGAAACCACACTGACCGTCTCCTTCGTGGAGATGGATTCAAGCCCGAGCGAGGGCTATGATGAGAGCGGCCGCTTCTTTGTACAGCAACGATTGCGGTGCGCCTTTGCCGACCGCCTGACCTTAATGCGCCAGCTCAAGGGCGGCTTCCGCGATAATGACACCAATGAGATGGTGTTGCCGTATAGCTATCCATGGCTATCCGAGGCGCGTGTGCTCACCGTTGAGAGCGAACCGTGGCCGGCCGTGATCGGTGCCGAGACCACCACGGGCGACTCGCTCGCGAACTATTCACATGCCATGTTGACGGTCACCTACAACGTGCGTGACGTATCGTTCCAAGATGATTCGGATGACATCAAGTTAGTAGAGCATCGCGTTGAGGGCGGCGGCGAGTTCCTGACGTTCAACCCCGAGAACTCATTATGGTGGCAGGATGCGGATGACATTGTACAGGCTGAGGATGCACCCGGCACACTTCGCACAACAATAGTTTGGAACCTGACCGTGTTCGACGTGGTGAATCCGCCTACGGAAATCTTTGACAACATCGGCTCCGTGAACGATGCCGCGATGTCACAGGATCACATCCCTATCGCCGCGTGGACGGTGCCGCTTGGCACCATGCGCTATGACTTCCCGGCACTGGACAAGACCGTCACCACCGAGGGCAATGAAACGTGGACCGTCACCATGCAATTCAGCTTCACGCCTGCGGTTGACGCATACCCAAGCGGCACAGCTACATGGAACTACTTCTTCAGGCCCGGCCGCACGAGCCCGGAACGTATATGGATATCAGCGGCTGACCGCGGCGACGGTAGCAAGTGGAATATCTATCCGCTACAAGACCTCAATGCGATGATCACGAACGTCAAGAACGGGTAGCGCCATGGCCAAAAAACGACCACCACTATCAACGGTCAAGCGTGGTGAGACGCTTCGGGCGTCGTTGATTAACGAGATGAACCGGCGCACTCGCGATGCGGGCGGCGCTGGTGGTGGTAACCTTGACTCTATGAGCGTGCCCGGACTCGGTCAGGTCAGTCGCAAGCGGCCGCCCGCCGTCCCGCCAGATGTGTTCCAGGGATCGATCCAAGTCGGGAACGGTGCTCGCATTTACATCATGTTCGGGATTGATGAGACGTGGTTCAAGCAGGAGCCGACGATCACGGTAGTAAAGTTGGACGGGACCATACTCTCCATCACCAAAGCCACCCTTGGGACGAATAACCTAGTCACAGTCACGGCCGCGGGATGGATCTTCTATGATGTCACCATCGGCGCAGCAACGGCAACGGCAGTGCCAACCTTTACCTCCACATGGCCGCCAACGATCACGGCCGGTCACGTGCCTATTCTGGTGGGGTCGGTCACGTGGGACTCAGGTACAAGCAAGATCATAAAATGGTATCAGGCGCTGTACCACAACCCCACCGTCTATGAGATCAGTGACGGCCTGATCAAGGTAACCGCAAACGACACGACGCCCGGCTACCTATACGGCAAGGTGAGCGTTGCCCTCGGTGACCTTTCTGCGGCGTCTGCCGTTGATGCTGATTCGCCGCTGGGCTATGCTGAGAAGAACGACGGGGCTGATGAGGATCTCTTCTTTGGATTCGACATCCAGAACCTTACTGAGGTATCCTCACTCAGCGGCACTGACGACCTGATTGTCAGCACGGGCACAGCCAACACGTCCCGGCGCATATCGTTTGCCAACCTGCAGGGCGGCGCGAGCAAGGTCAAGGTGACCAGCAACGACACCACCGCCAACTTTCTCCACGAGAAAATCAGCGTGCGCTCAGATGGCGGGGTTGGCTTTGTCTTGGGCGATATCACTGGCGACGGCAATAGCCCCATCTGCTTCGCGGAATCGAACGACGCCGGGGATGAGGATCTGTTCTTGGGCTTCCGCCTCTCGGGATTGACTGCGGCGTCAACGCTATCGGATACCGACGCCTTCCTGATAGGCAACTCCCCGCTGGCTATTAACAACAGCCAGAGCGTGACGTGGGCAGTGATGAAGACGCGTATCGCTGCGGATCTTGACATCTACAAGGTTAAGATCAGCGCGGACGACACGACGCCCAAGTACCTTGAGGACGCAATGGGTCAGCTGGTCGGCGCGCCCACGTCCACCCCCCTCGTGGTTACGGTCAGCCCTGGTGGTCCGGCCAACGAGGTTTACAATATTGACTTTGACATCGACGCGCTGACCCTCATCTCCACGCTGAGCGGCACCGACCAATTCATCCTATCCGAGACAACCGCCAACACCTCGCGCGCCATCACCGCGACCAACATAGTCGACCAACTACTGAAGCTCGTGGGCGGGTATAATGGCGGCGCGGATCAGGTGCTGACCAACCAATCCGGCACACTGAGCTGGGAGAACATGGGCACGTTCGCTTGTCCATAGAGCAGCTATGACTATCTGGTGGAATGGCTCAAATGTAGTATACCGCAACGCAGGCGATGACGCGCCCTTTGACGCGACCGAGGCCACGCTACAGGCGTGCTGTTGCAACTACGAATGGCTGCAATGCTCAGATGATTCTGCGGCGGCCATTTATGCGGCGGCTGACAGCAACCGACCGACGCAGGACTATGCATGGATACTGGTCGGCGGCGTGTATATTCCGTGCTACTTCAACGACATGTCAGGCACTGCGGCCGGCAATCCGTGCAGCGTCGAGGATCGGGGCGGGACGCCGACTCAGTGTAGCGATGTGGTATTCGATTGGTTCTCTGACACGTGGCCGGGCACCTCCTATGATGTCTGCCGCTGGGCCACCTACCCGTTCTCGGGCGGCGGCACGCTCACGGTGTCGGGTGGCAAGATCGAGGTTGACGTAACTGGGGACAACCGGGAAGGGCTGGAAAGTCGCATCCTGTTGACTGGCGATTTCGTGGCGGAAGTGGATATAGACATCCAAACGTTTGACAACGGTACCGCGGTTCAGTATTTCGAGTTCCGGCTCACCAACACCAGCAACGTACTGCAGGCGTTCATCAACCAGAACAAGCAGAGCTCGACCGGTACTGATGAATGGGCGATGGCAGGCAACCCCGGCGACGGAACAAATGTATGGATTGACAACACCACTGCAACCGATACGAGGCTCAAAATGACGCGG
>Ga0255048_10002289_pt1 | contig 12365 bp, 5 predicted proteins | sample JV7_2_2_MG_FD_183619 | JGI IMG/M metagenome (GOLD analysis project Ga0255048, IMG submission 183619) | Seawater microbial communities from Jervis Inlet, British Columbia, Canada - JV7_2_2 | ecosystem: Environmental > Aquatic > Marine > Inlet | place: Canada: British Columbia | collected 2016-10-06
ATGTAATGAGTAATCTAGATGGAATCCGAAAGCTCATAGAGGAGATACGCGAGAAAGTAGATACTCAAGCCGCGCTTACTTCGGAGAACAGATTTTGGTCCGCGTTTGTAACGAATACTATGGCTGGTTTGGTGTTAGCAAAACGTGCGGGCCTAATAAAATACGATATAGGCAAGATATTTAAGTGGGCTATAGCTATGCTTAAATCCAATAAACACTACGTATCAGCTATGAATGTTTCCGTAGAAGAGGTACTCAATGATTATATCCATGAACATTGGAGTAATGTGCTGTGGATTAAAAGCACGGACGATCTACGAAAGCAAAATAACAACGGGCTGGATTCTCTCGTAGTGCCTGATGCGCTACCCCGAGGCCAACTTGTTGCTAGGTATGAGACTGATCTAAAGAAAGCCTATCTTATACCGAAACCTCTTAGGATGTGGTGTGGTGAACAACAGATAAATTATTCCGCGTTTCTTCAGGATCTGCAAACCAAGATGGGGGCAACCAAAACCAAGATGCGATTGAGCAAAGGCACACATATGCAGCTACCACCAACCGATGTCATAGTAGTGAGTTGTTCTATAGAGGGAAGTGATGGAGCAAGGGGTACTCAAGACTGACGATCTAAACCCTGATGGGGTGCGTATCATAGTGAAGTGGGAGGGCTTGAAAGAGGGTGCATCCGTGTTCATTCCATGCGTCAATACTGAGGAAGCAATGAGGCAATTGGACAGAATATTGGCGGAAAAGGGCTATAAATCGCAGAAAAAGGTGGTTATAGAAAATAAAATATTAGGTGTTCGCATTTGGAGAACGATATGATACTATTAAATAGACAGCCACCTCCCTGTCTGTCGTTCTCCTACTCGGCCCCCATCACCCTCCCGATGGGGGTCTTTTTTATTCATCCCAGAATGGATCTTCCCCCCAATACTCATTTTGGCTAGCCAGTAGTGTAGACCTCATGCGGGGGCTGAGAGATATACCCCCTACCATTTCTCTAGAGGACTTACGATGCGCTTTCATTGATTTAAGCATATCTTTTATGGATATACGCCATTGAGGGTGTTTGCTATTAAATTCCATTATATCGTTTCTTGTTTCCTTAGATACAGAACTATCCCCCATACGTCGGGATATATAGTACCTGCGTAGTAGCATAGTCCGTCTTTTGGATGTTACTTTATCAATACGTTTTGTAGCTACATTCTTTTCTTGCTGTAGTGTGTATTCCCTAGGTGCAAAACCTACAAACTGCATTACTAAATCTGCTGTAGATACATCATCTAATATTACGTCACCACGTCTTGATAACACCGCATCGTCTGCCCCCCATCGGAAGACTTTGAACACATTACGGAAAGCCGATGGCACCATCGTTTCAATGCCTCGTTTAACCTCTCCGTCTGCTAATTGTAGATAACCTCTTTCCATTTGTTTGTACACACTGAAGGCCGGCCCTAATGCTACTTCCGCAGCTCGTTCATGGGGTAATGCGTCCCAAGCATAAGGGTTTTGTCTAAGGAACATATTAGATAGCCCTATACGGGTAGATACGTCTACACCGCTGTATTTAGTTAATGGGCCTTTGTACCACCCCTCGCCAATATACTTACGTACAATTGTCTCGGCGTCATCATCGTCATCATCTAGGAATAGATTGGCTATCATTGTCCATAACCCAAAGAACGGAAGACCTTGAACACCAGCCAGAAGGACTGTCGAGCCACCTATGCCTACTAGTTGGTACAGGGCTTCTTTTGCTTTCTGTTTATCTCCACCCCTAGCATTCTTGTATCCTAACCAAGCAGTTTTAAGCATGGTGTAGTGCATACGTAAGGCATAACCTTTGTACATCAAGGCTACACGCCCCCAACCTGACTGGGCATGTCGTGGTGCAGTAGCCAAGAATGCGCCGCCATTCATTTCCTGTGCTCTATATATGGCTTCTTCTGCGGCGTTGTCATACTGCTCATTGGATAATTTTGTTTCCATTCTCTGTTTTGGAGTTAACGTAGCCTTCTTATCCAGCCCAAGTTTTTCTTTTTTCATCCTGTCTAGTTCTAGTTGGTAGACAGATACATTAGCTACTTGCCTGTTCATACGTTCTATCTGGTGGAACATCCAAGCAGAACCAGCGGTTACAAAATCATAAGGGCTTCTTTTTCTACCGGATGGTTGCAGACCTACCGTATCATACATCATAGAACGACCTAGCTGTCCCTCTTGAGCCATTCTTTGAGTTAGCACAGCCAGCTCTTCCAGTTCAGCTATTCGTTCTTTGGATAAGCCTTTACGTACATCCGGTCTTATTTTCAGGGAGTATATTTTTTTAGTTACTTTATTATCAGCATCTCTAATTACTTCTACATGCTCTTGAAAATAGTTATCAATAGAAGGAGCTGCGTCTACTTGTTCGTAGGTACCATCTTCCATGAGACTAGGTAACTTACGATTGAGTCCACTACTCGAATACAAACTACCCGCCCTCATTAATGCAGCAGTGGCGGCAATAGGGCCATATTTACCGTTTAACACAGGGAACATAAATAGTGGTATCTGTGATGCGTTCACAAGCGCGGAAGAAACGTTGAACCCTATGGTAGATATAAACGCCATACGGTTTAGCTGCATGGCTAGTGCATCTGGTGGGGGATCAACTGCAAATTCAGCATACCCTGTCAAGGCCCGTTCTAGTATACCTGCGTTTACTTGGTCTTTCCTCTTATCTATGTTAGCAAAGTAATCCAATTCTTCTTGGGGTAGGTTCTGGTTTTTCTTTAATCCAAGCTCCGCTTTCCTTGCTTCAATAAGGGCTTCTCTTCCTTGTTGTATGTGTTTATACCGTTCTTGTATTTTGTCTTTAATATTGGTTATGGTGTTGCTGTGTTCCATACGTGCTGTTTGTTGAGCTAGATGGAAAGCCTTGCTTCTGAATGCGTCTAATGAATCCTCTATAAATCCAGCTCTACCTATCCCTTCTTCACCGCCACGTTTGGAAAGGGATTTAGCAAAAGAAGATTCAGGAAGTACGTCAATGAACAAACGCATAATTTGTATTTGAGGTTCCTGTTTAACTCCGTTGGCATTAAGTACGTTCAGGGTCTTTTTTATGAAACTCGTAGCTGGAACCCCTTTTCCTGCATTCATAATAGCATCTTTTGCATTCTGATATGGTCTTATACTAGTCTCGTCTACATCCGGATTTTGCTTTAGCTGTGCTATAAAATCATTTCGTGCAGGTACATTCTCGAACGCCATATATACTGGTTCTGGATTACCCTCTTTATCTTTCGCCATAAATTCTAACCACAAATCACCTCTACGTGTTAATGGGAAGTATGGGTCTATCCGTGCTTTCTCAAATATCTTCTTAAATATGTCATTCTTTAATTCCTTTTTCGCTTTAGCCTGTTCCTGCGGTGTACCTGTCATTTCAAGTTTATCTATATGCCCGTACAGTACATCCCTTAAATTCGTGAACATCTTTGCCCACGCATCACGCATAGTCTCGTAAGTCTGCACACCGCCTTTGGTTTCTTTTACTGTTTTCCAGCTACCCTTGTGCATATCTCTCCATATCTTGGATTTCTTTGTTTCCTTCCCTTTATCCTGATATGTTTTAACAGGTTTAGTAGGATCTACCTGATACCTAGTACTTGTGTACACTGCGTCATGAAATGCTTTCTTCTGCGCAGAAGTTGTAGGTGATGGGGATGTAACGGAACCGAAAAATCTTAATAGTTTCTGGTATGTATTTTCTACGTAGTTCTCAGCAGTACCCTGACTACCCACCATATTTTTTACGGCTGTATGAAGTTCATGCCCAAGCATTCCATACCCATACCCTGAAGCTATATCCGATACTGCTTGTTCGTCTCCGAATCCCAGAGCAAATTCTTTAAGTCTTGCCCACCAATTACCACCTCTAAAGAAATTCCTTACTTTCTGGCCGGTCTCACTTCTGTATGCGTTAGTCAATGCAGGGAAACTTCCTTGCACATCACTTAATGACTTTGCCACCTCGCTAGGTGCTCCGTTATCAGTAAGTGAATAAGCCGCAGCATTACGATATTCAGGTGTAGCAGCTATTAAACCATGAATAAGGTGGTCTACCTGATCCAATGCCGAATCCGGAGACTTAGTTTTAAGGCCAAGCCAACGCCGTATCATATTCGTTACAGTGTCATAAAATCTTCTTAACGCGGATACAGGCCCACCTTTTCTGACAGACGGATGTGTGCCATAGCTATGCTTAGGTGTAATCCTAGATAAAGTGCTCTGAAATTTTGGGTTACTAAGTGCTTCTGATACAAATTCATCTACATTTTCTGCGCCGTACCAACTATCTAGTTCACCTTTGACTTCGTTAAACAGATTGTTCATCTGTTTGGTATACGCATTTTTCTTATCAGCAAGTTGGGCGGAAACTAGGGCATGGGTAGTTTCGTGGAGTAGCGTATGTATATTCTGCCCACGTATGGTATCTAACCGTATTGTGTTGGTCTTGGGATCAAATTGTCCTGCTATACGTTTACCGTATTCATCCCTAAGATTATCAACTATTTTTACCTTGGTTCGTAGGCCGACAGGTGTTTCTCTCGTAATACCTGCCCCTTTAGGATGTAGTTCTTCCGTCTTTATCTTGGATAAGTCAGCATCCGCTATATGTTGATGGTACACCCAAGCTATATTACTTATGCGACCCGGTATTAATTTACCTATTTTCGCACCGCCTATAGATCGTAGTGCACCTACTAGATCACCTGTCCGCAACTGCCACCGTGTTAATGGGGGTAGTGGAACATCCAACATAGTAAGGGCATCAGCTTTAAGAGACTTCGTAGCTGCTTTGTTTATTGCTTTCGATAAAACATGAAGTCTAGCTCTCCCTTCGGTGTTCATATTTGCAGATGGGTCTGCAACTACGTCAGCTAACTCATCATTTATAAAGAGCTGTGTCTTTAGCTGAGTCGGTGTTTTCCCTGAAAGAGGGCTAATCTGGTTCATTCTGTATATATGAGATGCAGCACTTTCTAATTCATCAGTTATCCATTTGTTCCCTTGTTTTGATATATATTGTTCTGCCCATTTTATCAGGAGGTCGGCTTGCTCCTTAGATTTACCAGTAAAGAATGCTACTTGTTCCCGTGTCATGTCTCCGTCTGATCTAAACTGAGCTTTAACGTTTAGTATATCTCCCCATACAGTATCCCATACAGCATCCTTCAAACTATTTTGTATAGATTCTTGCGTTAGGGTGCTTCGTCCGGTCTCAGGGTCAATAGCTGACCGTACAGATTGCCCGTCCATATAACTTTCTAGGTACAATATTGCCGCATTACCCTCTTTGTCATTTCTGGCTGTACCTTCTTCAAGCAAATTGTTTATAGCCGCCATATCTTTGGTAGTGAATGGATTAAACAAAGTCTCTGCAGTACTATAATTACCTGCCAACAGACGATCTTGCACTGCCTCAGATACAGGTTGGAATCTTGCTGGTAAGTTAGCTATTTCTGCTTCTGTCCATTTCCTATTAAGAGCAGCGTCGCCTTCATCTGCCACTCCCACATCTCTTCTATTAGCAAGAGGAACACCAGTATAAGTGGTAGCACCTGTTCTTCTATCTACAGTAGGGAACCTTCTTGTAACTGAAGGTCTAGGTAACGTCTTTATATTTAACCCACCAGCTTCCAGTTCTTTATTGAGCCACTCTAAAGAAAATTTTATTTCTTTATCAGTTAACTGCCTAATAAATTCATTAGGGTCTTTGTATGTTTCAGCTTTTCCTTGTATCTCTCTACTAGGGAAGCGGCGATTTTTCCTCTGTCTGTGTATCCTATGCAGTATATCCTTTGCCTCGCTTTCAGTTTTTAACTGCGTAGCTGCTTTAATTTGGGCCTGTGTTCTCCTTACTTTTTTCTTTTTCGTCTCAGATTTCGGAAGCACTGAGCCTTTCGTATCTTTCTTAGGCGTATCTTTCTTAGGCGTAGTTTCCTCAGTCGTAGCCGCAGGTCTCTTAGTTAATCTTTCTGCTGACCGTTTTACAGTAGCGGTAACATTCTTTTTGTCATCCGCTGCTTTAGCCGTTTCTTCTCTATCAAGTATCTGTTCAGCTTGGGCTGTTAATTGTGGTCCTGCTGGTTGTGTAGGATCTTGTGGTATAAGTGCTTCTATTACTTCTTGACCTGTGGGCGCACCTGCTACTGCACCTGCTGCTAATGGATCACCGAGTGGTCCCGTTCCTCCATCAGGTCTATCAGCGCGATCTGGAGGACCACCCATTGTTGTAGCGGTAGTGTCTTCAACAACGGCGGAAGCTGTGTCACTAGGGGGAGTCCCTTGTCGTGTAATATCTCCAGTGCCAACTCTACCTGCTCTAGACTCAGGTCCGACAGCGGGTTCCCTAAAGGCGGCAGTTGTGTCGGCTTCATTTCTAATCTCCTGAACTGTCGTTTCACGTGCTGGAAGCACTGAGTCTTTGGGCGCACCTGCTAATAAACTATTAATATTAGCTGTTGCTTTCTTTGATGTTTTTGCGCGTCCTGCAAAAGTAACTAAATCGTCACGTATACCCTTATTATTAAGATCTTTACCTTCAATTCGTCTACGTATAGGAGCACGAGGTGGTATTCCTAATTTATCTAATACTTCTGCGGTAACTATATTAGGTTCTATTTCCGGTGTTACTGCTTCTGGTGTTACTACTTCTGATCTTGTTCTTGGTGCAACCTGTGGTATTGCCTCATCACTTGCCTCAAATTGAGCTATTTGTTCTTCAGTTTGTCGCTTAACTTCTGCTTCTTGTATTTCTCGTTGCCTACGTGCCTCTTCTCTTTGAACTTGTTCTGGAGTTAGCTCTCTTTCCAGAGCTTCTTGAGCAGCAATAGCCATAGGTGTAGTCGGTGTTTCTTCTACAGCTCTACGTACTTCTGCTCTTGTATCTACTGTTGGAATTTCATCTGCAGTTCTACCGATTTCTGCGGCTGTGTAATCTGCATCAATTTGTTCTGGAGTTGGTTCTCTTTCCAGAGCTTCTTGTCTTCTTGCTTCATCTGCAAATGTAAGTTGGGCTGCAGGTACACCTAATGCGGCTTCCTCTCTTCGTTGCCTACGAGCCTCAAGTTCTGCATCGACTTGCTCTTCAGTTAAAGGAGTGATTGGATCTCTAGCGGCAGCTTCTCTTCTGATATCATCTCGTTCTTGTTCAGTAGCAGTATCTTCTTCGGCTCTAAGCTGCTCTGCTAAAAGAGTTTCACTAGCTCTAGGAGGAGCTACTGGAATAGGGGCGGGACCAAATAATTCACCCTGTGCTGGACCTTCTAGAGTATCTGGAGCATCTTCTGGAGCTGTATCAAAATCTCTTTTACGGCCAACAAAAGCATCAAGTAGACCTTGGATAATAAAGCCAGCACCAAAGCCTACTGCACCCTCTTCAAAAGGTTCGCTGGTTAGAATTGCTCTATCAGGATTGTAGACACCTTTCTCAATAGCATTCTGAACTAATCCCTGCGCTGTTTCTTGTGCGGCTTCTATACCACCTGTTGATACAGCATTTAGTATTCTATCCCCCCAACCATTAATTTCACGTGGGCCTAGTTTTTGAACTAAATCACTGAGTACAGGAGAAAATTTGCTACTGACTTTGGCAAATGGAATTACATCTAACAGGCCGGGGAATATACCTAGTGCAGCAGCTTTAGTACGTTCTTCAGGTGTAGCTCCAGCAGCACGGGCACGTTCACTAGCCTCACCAACACCCATAGCAGCAGCAAAAGCAGGTACAGCTAAAAAAGCAGCCGGACCAGTTAATAACATAGGAGCAAGACTTGCAAAAGATCCTATACCTTGTGCTAATTTCGTTGTAACAGCTTCAGGGTTAGCTAGTTCAGGTTTTACGGCATCAGCAAAATTACGAATGGTATCCCGCGCACTTTGCTGTGTTTCTTCACCTAATGGCTCTGTATATCCTATTGCTCCGGTTTCTAGACCATGTACAAAACCAGTCCATATTCCTTTGTAGATATTCTCTATGACGTTATCGGTGTCTTCTGCTTCAAAGCTATAAGGTACAACACCGGTACCTTCGGCTCGTTTAGCTAGATCTTCTTCGTAAGCCCTACGTCGTTCAGCATTTTCTTCCCGTCTTAATTTCTGCCGGACAACAGAAACTACCTCCTGCTTTGTAGCTCCTGCTGGGCCTTCTACCTCGTAAACTTGCCCGTCTGTATGTGTGACTCTGTACTTAGCCATAGTATAGTCCTATGGGGTGCCACCGGTTTGGATCGTATAATTGGTTGGATCTACTGTACGGCTAGTCTGAAGCTGCCCCATTAGATCGTTCATTTTAATCCCCAGCTCTTCCCGCGCAGCTTCTAATTCCTGAACAGCAAGTTTCGCGCCATCATAGAATGTTTTTTCTATTGCTGCTTCTCGTTGCCGTATTTGCGCCATCTTCTCTTCGTCGTCCATATCTATATTATCTGAAAGCCCCAATATTACAGGATCAGTCTCTATAGCCTCTGCTCTAAGTTCTTGGAAATCTGCTCGTACTGCAGCTATTCTATGACCAGCTTCGATATGAGCATTAGTTACAGTTGATAGATTCCTAGAATTGACAGCTAACTCTTTTATACGATTAGCTTCACGCTGTATGTCCGTATCAAGTTCTGTTATTGCTATTTTTACTTTCGCATCAGCTTTACGTAATCCCCCCATTAATACATCTCTACGTAGAGCAGCAGTTTCGGTCATATTTGCTCTATCCTGCTCCAGATACATTTTAGCTCTATCAGTTAAGGTATCACTTTCTTGCTTTAATATGTTCTCCATAGTTGTTGCGGCATTTCGTCTTTCTGCAGATGATATTTTTTGGGCTTCCGTACCAGCCTGAGCAGCCGTTTCTCCTGCCATTCGGAGTTGTTCAAGTCCATATCTCTCTGCTTCCTGCGTACCCATTAGTTGCCGTTCATCACGTAATAAGTCTTGATAACGCTTATCTGCAGCGGCACGGCCTATATTAGCTAAGGCACCTTGTCCACCGGCACGGGCAAGAAGATCGTAAAGACCGGACCCTACCCTTGCTCTATCTCCTGCTGCAATCATATCCTTACGTTCTTGAAGCATCCTAGTATTAGCGTCAGCTATACCGGCTTTACCGGTTTGCTTATCCGCCCAAGCTGCTGCTGCATCACGTTGTTTTAAAGAATCTTGGTCTAGTATTGTAGATTGCTGTTCAAAAAGTAAATCTTGTCTATCTTTTAATTCTATACCTTCCGGAGTTTTCGTCGGGTCTTGATACGCTATCGTTCCTGCGTCCCCTAGATCAGTTATAGCGGTATCGTATTCGTCTACCACATTTTGATCTATAGTACGAGCTTCTGGTCTTACTCGTACAGGTGCTTCCTGAAAGCCTTCGAGTTCAGGATTTAGATCTTCTGTGCTTGTATTGATAGGGGTAGTAGCTAGTTGCCGTTCATTAGGTACATATCTATGTCGATCTGTAGATACAAAACCAGAAGGAGGTAGATTCCCAGAAATATCATCTGTTTCTCTTATATCCCTAAAGTCACCCCGTACTGGCGCTGGCAGTGGCAGTGGTGCACCACCGGCAGCTTCATTCATCGCATTAAACTTCTCTATTACAGCGCCTCGTTCTGCATCATCTAAGTTAGCCCACTCTTGTTGTGTATATCCTAACATTTCTATCGCAGCTTTACTGAATGGTCTACCAGTTCTAGGGTTAACATAACCAGTATTCTGGAAAGATACGATACCGCCACCCGCTCCATAAGCTGTAGGAGAACTTGGTACACGATTAGCAGCAATACCTGTTCCTCTAGGATTAACTGGGGCACGAGGAGGTACACCAGTAATACCAGCCATATTAGTCGGTGGGCGACGTCGTGCAGCGGCAGGTACACCAGTCATCATTCTTTGCTGGTTCGTAGCCGCTCGTTTTTGTTTCTCCTGCAGCAGCTTACTCGTCTGACCTACTATATCGTCTTTTATAAGACCTTTAGCCTGTTCATATTCCTGTTGAGCTACATTTTGTGGCTTCTGCTCCATCTGCATAGCTATTTCTTTTTGCTTTGCTTTTCTTTCTTCGTTCAGTCTTTGCAATGCAATAAGATCTATCAGATCACCGCTAGCCCGATATTGACCAAATAACCCTTCTGGATTCTTCCTATAGGTGTCCGCTTTATCTTGAACTTGCTGGTCTATTCCACCGCTAGGAGCTGTATCGTAATTAATTGCCATTATCTAATCCTACATTGGTGCGTTAAAGCCGGGTAATACTCCACCAACAGGTGTACCGTATCCAGCCGATGGACTACTACCACCACCAAATAAACTGCTTATAAGTCCACCTATACCACCTTCACCTAATATTTCTGTACCTAAACCTTGTACTCCAGAGGCACCGGTTAGAATATTTTGTAATGAACTAGGCTGCGCATAACTGTATTGCTGTGCTGCAAGCGGTAATCCTTGTAAGAGCGACTGCATATATTGAACTTGTTTATATGGGAACGCTTGCTCTTCCTCGAACTGCTTCTTATCAGCCGCTATACCTTCTGCTTCAATGGCACGTTGTGCGGCACCAAGATCCTGCTGTTTCTGTAAACCGGCCAATCCAAAAGTATTAGCTGCCTGTTGTGCCTGTAATCCTAATTGCTGTTCTGTATTAAATTGCTGTTGTGCTCTGTCATAGGCACCCATAAGACCTGTACCTTGTATACCAGCAAGCCTATCCAGTAATCCCCGATCCAGTTCCGATTCCATTACCGCCTGACGGCCACCACCAAATGCACCGGCCTGAGTTAATCTACCTGCATTGGCTATTCTTTGTATTTCCGACTGTCTTCTGGCTTCGGCTAGTTGTGGGTCCAGTGCCTGTTGCAGGAAAGGGTTTATCAATCTTCCTGCCTGATCCGACGTAAATTCCTGTGGAGTGAATGTTCCCATATCAGCCGTAGGAACGACTAGATTTCCAATACCCTGAAATGCGGCTGTCTGAGGTGCAGCTTCTCCTGCTGTCAGCGGTCCTGTATATGCTTCATAAGGCTGCGTGGATATAGCCTGACCACGCCCCAACATCTCTGTTGCATAAGGACCAACCCAGTTAGAGAGGGATGATTCAGTGCCGGTCTGTTGGCCTACTATATCGGTAGGAGCAGTAGATGTAGCAGTAGGAAGAGCATTCTGTTCATCTGCGACTGAGGGACCACCAGCTTGATATTTTAATATGTTAGCCATAATTCACCTACACTGGAAGAAATTCTTTGGGGTCTATTTCTTTAGCCTGTTTTGTCGTACCTGTACGGGCTTTTCGTACTCTATCCATCATATCGAAGAGTTCATCTGCACCGGCATCGGAATTACCATTACCAAGATGGCTGACCACATCGGCAGGGACAACAAACTCACCATCACTTAATCGAGCTTCCTGTGTGCCTTCTATATTGGCATGTACATCATCTGCCATACCACTAGTGGGGCCATCCAAATATCTACCTCGTCTTAGCTCTGCTATACCGCCTTTGGCCCTATTAACTACCCTATTTCTTGCTATACCGCCATGAGCTAGCGTGGTAGGAGGAGAAATCAGATTAGTAGGCACAGGGGTAGGAGTCACTACAGGGGCCACAGGGCGTGTCTGTCTGGCAGGGTTATTCAGGTTCAGGGCAGCTAGTCCCTCTGCACCTAAAGGTGCTGGCTGGGAGCCTCTTGGTACAAATCTCGTATCTGTAAAGTATCGTTGACCACTACTTCCGGGGCGACGGGTAGGGTCATAGGTATTAGGGACACGCTCTCGTACTGCATCATATTCTGGTATTTTACCTAAAAAACCTGTTTTCTCTATTTGAGGGTCATTCCAACCAAGTGCGTCAGCCCCATAGCTCAATCCCATATTAAAGAGAGCATCCGTAGCTTTTGCCCCTTGAGGGCTACCAATCCAATCACCAACACTCTGTAAAGTATCGCTGCTTAAAATATCATCGAGCCAACTCATTTATTTTCTCCTAGAATCCGCAATATCTCGTCTGTTCTATCCTCAATAATACCTCCTCCAGCAGCAGTCTGCATGGGGATAGTAATCGGCATATTACCAGTAGGGCTAGCCGTAGGGGGATTGGTAATAGGGGAATAGGGGTCAGTAAACATAGCTGCTTGCTGTGGAGTAGCAAATATACTTTCTCCAAATGGATCATATACATAATCAATCTGGGCAGGGGGAGGTGTTTTCACCTGAACCGGAGTAGTCTGCGCTAGCTGCGTAAGTTGCTGTTGTTGCTGCATTCTTCGTTTGTTTGCTTGATCTGTTGCTATCTGTTGAGCTATCTGGTTCTGTATCG
>Ga0255048_10002290_pt1 | contig 12362 bp, 16 predicted proteins | sample JV7_2_2_MG_FD_183619 | JGI IMG/M metagenome (GOLD analysis project Ga0255048, IMG submission 183619) | Seawater microbial communities from Jervis Inlet, British Columbia, Canada - JV7_2_2 | ecosystem: Environmental > Aquatic > Marine > Inlet | place: Canada: British Columbia | collected 2016-10-06
GCGATCCAGCTCAGTCTGGTCCAGGTTGCCGCGCATGAATTCGAAACGCAGGAAGCAAAGCCATGTATTGAGGACATCCGTCTCACAGTAATCACGAATTTCCCGAATACCGCCTTCCTTAAATGTGTCCCACACCTTGTCACCGCTCATACCCAACTTGCCCGGGAAGCCAAGCAGCATTGCCATCTGATCCAGACTCGCGCGCCCACGCGGCTGAAAGCCGGCCAGTACATCCATCAGATCTATGTGCCGCCAGTGAAACCGGCTCATATAGTTATTCCACTTGAAGTCGCGGTCGTTCTCGCCCATTTCCCAGTATCGCGGCGCCTGAATCTTGTGTTTCATCGCGCGGTAATGGAGTACCGGCAGATCAAAACCGCCGCCGTTCCACGACACGAGATCCGGCGTATAGCGTTCGATGCCGTCAAAGAAGCGCTGCACAATCTCCGCTTCGTCGGAGCCTTCATCACCCAGCGTCCAGACTTTGAACGTGTCCGCCGTGCGAAAGGTTACCGAGATCGCCACAATTTGCTGCAGATGCAACGGCAGGAAATCCGACCCGGTCTGCTGCTGCCGCTTGAACATCATTGCAGTCGCAACATCCTCATCCGGCAGGCCCTCAAGATCCCAATATCGTCGCCCAAATTCGACGTCCGGAACTGTTTCGATGTCAAATGAAAAACAATGCATTACTCGATTCCAAAATTATTTCTTGATGTCCGCGACTTCGACCACAGCGAACGCCAGCACTAAACCTGCGTCATCCGTCAGGCTGACGTGTCCTTTGCCAATACCCAACTGATCGCACATCTTCTGTCCGCGTTCCGACCAGATGATCAACGGCCTGCCCCATTCGTTGTTGGTAATACCAACATCCCTCAGCCAAACGCCGTGAGCAAAACCGGTTCCCATCGCTTTGACGGTCGCCTCCTTGCCGGCAAAACGCATCGCGAGAAATCGCGCGGGCTGTTTTGTCCGTTTGAAGAGTTCCATCTCCTCGTCCATCAGGATGCGACGCGCGAAGTGCTCACCAAATCGCTCCCAGGTAGATTGCATTCGGGACATTTCAACAATGTCGGTGCCGATTCCGAAAATCACCTGTCGGTCACTCTGCTCGCGCTTCGATCATCAGGCGTTTCATCTCGCTCACGGCCATTGCCAGCCCATCAAAAACGGCTCGGGAGATAATTGAATGACCGATATTGAGTTCCACAATTTGCGGTATTTCCGCGATCGCGGTGACGTTCTGGTAATGCAGCCCATGGCCTGCATTGATAATCAGCCCCAGCTCATGTCCATATTTCGCAGCGGCGACAACACGTTGTAGTTCGGCTGCCTGTTCGTCGCCAGCCGCATCTGCATACGCGCCGGTATGTAGCTCAACAACAGGTGCTCCGGCCGCAACGGCGGCATCCAGTTGTTCGCTGTCCGGATCGATAAACAAAGATGCACGAATGTTGTCAGCAGCCAGCCGATCGCAGGCGGCCTTTACTTTATCCAGCTGACCTTTCACATCCAGCCCGCCCTCGGTCGTCAGTTCCTCGCGTTTCTCCGGCACGAGACAGACGTCCGACGGCTTGATCTGAGACGCGATCTCGAGCATCTCATCGGTCACCGCCATTTCCAGGTTCATGTGGCTGCGCATGACTTCATTAATCGCAGTCAGGTCCGCATCCTGAATGTGCCGGCGATCTTCCCGGAGGTGCACCGTAATACTATCGGCACCTGCCTGCTCTGCCATCACAACTGCGTCGGCAGGCCGCGGGTAACTGGTACCTCTGGCTTGCCGCAGAGTGGCGACATGATCGATATTGATACCGAGTAACAATTGGTCGCTATTATTCAATTTCCTGATCACCGTGTTGCTTGCTTGATTTCGTAGCCGCGATTCTACCGCGATGCAGTTCCATCAGCACCTTGCGACTCTTGAGTTGCTTGCCGCCCAGATGGAAATCGATAATTTCCCGCAGTAATCGATTCGCGGCTCGCAATATATCCGGGTCATCGAAGTGTTGCTCGGCGACGCCAACCAATATTGCGCCTTTGAAAACCAGAGGTCCCGCCGTACATTCGACTGCAACCAGGCCCTGTTCCATGCGGTATTGGTAATAACGTTCAACATCCAGTGGCTCGTGGCCACCAAATTCGTGATCCAGATTGACGGCATAGCCCAGCAAGCTCAGGAATTCGAGTTCGAATGATCGCAAACAGGCAGCAACACTCCCGGTACTGGCCAACGCGCCGATGACTTCTTCGTAGAGGGCGAATATTTCCGGTTGTGGATCGTAACGATGCAAGAAGTACAGCAGCAGTTCATTGACGTAGTACGCCGACAACAGCGCATCGCCGACCATACCGGCTGGCGGACCGGCGGCCTCGGCACCGGTAAGCGTTCCGAGATCCGATTTCGCCACCCAGGAGACCTTCAAAGGCAGGAACGGTCGTAACACACCGGCAAGGCGTGACTTGGAGCCACGGCTACCACGCGCTACCACGGCGACCTTGCCGTGGTCCCGGGTCACAATATCAAGAATCTGGCTCGTATCGCGAAACGGGCGGTGATGCAAGATGTAACCGGACTGCTGCTGGACGCGCCGCTGAGAGCTCATACATTTGTCACAGGCTACGGTGCCTCGTAACCCAGATTCATAAGGTCTGTCGCATTATCAGCCCAGTTGCTTTTCACCTTGACCCATAACTCCAGATGCACAGGCTGGCCCAGCAATTCCGCAATTTCCAGGCGTGCGGACCGACCAACTTTCTTCAGTACGCTACCATTCTTGCCCACTGCAATGCCTTTCTGGCTATCTCGCTCAACCCAGATCACCGCGTTGATGGCGATGCCCTTTTCTTCTTTCACCATTCGCTCGACCTGAACAGTGAGCCCGTAGGGCATTTCCTGATGCAGCATCAGCGTCAGCTTTTCGCGAATGATCTCGGCAACATGAAACTCGTCGCTGCGATCCGTCTGCATGTCTTCGGGGAACAAAGGCGGTGACTCTGGCAGAAATGCCGGAATCATTGCCATCAGATGGTCAAGGTTATCGTCCTTCAATGCCGAAACCGGCACAATCTCGGCGAAATCCAGACGCGCTGACATCAGCGCAATCCCGTCAAGCAGCTTCTCCCTCGGATGTACTTTGTCGATCTTGTTAAGTAATGCGATAACGGGAGCCTTACAGGACTTCAGTCGCTTGACGACATCGTCGTCTTCGGACGTCCAGTGAGTTGCATCGCTGACGAATAAAATCAGGTCCGCATCGGCAAGAGCATTCGCAGCAGTACGGTTCATCAGGCGATTCATTGCTTTCGCAGACTTGCGATGCAGCCCGGGAGTATCGACAAGAATTATTTGCTGTTTTGCTTCCGTAAGTACTGCAAGAATTCGGTGTCGGGTCGTTTGTGGTTTCGCCGTCACGATACTGACCTTGCGACCCATGACAGCATTGATAAACGTCGACTTACCAACATTCGGTCGACCAATGACGGCTACCAACCCGCAGCGGTAATCGTCAGGAATGTTCATTGTTGTTCCCCGATCAGCATTTCAATCATCTTGCGTGCCGCTTTTTGCTCGGCCTTGCGACGTGTCGTTGATTCGCCATTCGTAACCATCGACTCCTCGACGACCGTACATGTTACCGAGAATATTCGCTTATGATCCTCTCCGAATGCATCGACAAGCTCATAGATGGGCAGCGCCATTTTGCGCCCCTGCAGCCATTCCTGTAAGTGTGTTTTGGGGTCTCTAAGATCGTTCACATCCGGAAGATCGCGGTAGCGCTGCTCATAAACGCGGTTGATAATCCCCTTGGCTGCATCGAAACCGGCGTCCAGAAACACAGCACCGAAAATCGCTTCCAGTGCGTCGGCCAGTATTGATCCACGGCGGTGGCCTCCCGTCTTACGCTCACCGCTGCCCAGAATCAGATGCTCACCGAGACCAAGCTCAAGCGCAAGTTCGGCAAGGGATTCATCTTTGACCAGCGATGCACGCAACTTGCTGAGATCGCCTTCGGATACGTCTGGACGAGCAAGGTACACCACTTCGGACACAACGAAATCGAGCACCGCATCGCCGAGGAACTCAAGGCGTTCGTTATTTCGATTGGTTGCGCTTCTGTGGGTTAACGCCTGCTGCAACAGCGATGCGTCTTGAAACCGATATTGCAGCGTCTCTTCGAGCCAGCTTTCGGCTTTGTTCAATGGATTCGCTCTGGTCGTATCAGGGTCGCTCGCCCTGAAAAATTATCGGCGCACTAATGTCCGCTTGTCGAAATCCACGATAAAGGAAACATTGGCCACAAACGGTGCCTTGTGCGAATAAGTAGCGGCTACTTCGTAACCACCGTCAACTTTGGTCACTTTAACGTCTCTGGCAGTTATTACACCAACACTTTCAATGTCAAAACGCCGTGAAATGGAGCTGCGAATCATCGCACGAGTCGCGTTGGCGCCGTCGAACTCGTCATGTACGCCTGCAACCACGCCCGCTACTTTCATGTAATTGAGATAAATCGGCGTAAGGCGCAATCCGGCAAACGCAAAGGTGCCAACGAAAGACACAAGAATAATCAGCCCAAGTGTCGTCATGCCGGACTGTCTTTGTTTCGAACGCAGCCCGCGGTGGGAATTGGCGTACATGCTGATTTCTCCGAATTAATGCGCTGTATTTAACAATATCAGACGGCAGCGTAGCGCGATTTTAGCCCCGAAATCAGTGACTGACGCCACATTATTCGATTTTTGTACCGATTCTGCCCCAATCCGGCATATTCCAGGGTACGAAGTGCATCCAGACGCGTACAGCCTCTCCAACCAGGAACTTCTCGGGAATCATGCCAATGTAGCGGCTGTCCTTGCTGCGGTCGCGATTGTCACCCATGACGAAATAGTGCCCCTCGGGTACGACGTAAACACCATCCCTTTGTGAATGGCCGGGGTCATGGATCAGCGTTTCGTGTTCACGCCCATCGAGGTTTTCGATATAGACCGGCGCGTGCTCGAAAACTTCGCCATTGGAGCTTAGATCCATAGCGACGCCGTTTATCGTTAATCTCTGACGCTCGTAAGAGACCTCATCTCCCGGCAGGCCAATGACCCTCTTGATGTAATTGATGCTGGGATTTGACGGTAGCCGGAATACGACCACATCACCGCGCTTCGGATCACCGGTCTCAATGATCTTGGTCTCGGTCACCGGCAAACGCAATCCATAGCTGAATTTCTTAACGAAAATAAAGTCGCCAACAACCAGCGTCGGTTTCATCGAACCAGACGGGATGCGGAATGGTTCGAAAATGAATGAACGAATAACCAGTACGAAAATCAGCACCGGAAAAAATGACCGTGAATATTCAACCAATGTTGAAATTACGCCTGGCGTCGTGCGCCCGTCCTGATCCGCTGTTTTCCAGACCAGCTTGTCCATCGCCACGATGATGCCCGTGAACAGTGTCAGTAGCGTCAGAACCAATGCGAGGTTAATACTCAAATTTTAGACTCACTTTTCGACTCGTAATACAGCAAGAAACGCTTCTTGCGGGATCTGTACGGAACCCACCTGTTTCATGCGCTTCTTACCTGCTTTTTGCTTTTCAAGCAGCTTTCGTTTTCTTGAGACGTCGCCACCATAACATTTTGCGGTTACGTTCTTGCGCAAGGCCTTCACATTGCTACGTGCGATTATCTGGCTGCCGATCGCAGCCTGGATAGCGACATCAAACATCTGCCGTGGGATCAGTTCACGCATCTTTTCGACCAGATCACGACCGCGAGTCTTCACATTCTCGCGATGCACGATTATAGACAACTCGTCGACCCGATCTTTATTGATCAGGACATCCAGCCGCACCAGCTGCGCTTCCTGGAAACGCTCGAAATGATAATCGAATGATGCGAAGCCACGACTCACCGATTTCAGACGATCGAAAAAGTCGAGTACGACTTCGGCTAACGGTATTTCGTACACCAGTGATATCTGCCCGCCGAGATAACGCATTTGCTTCTGCACACCGCGCTTATCGATACACAGTTTGATGACCGCACCAACATACTTTTCCGGCACCAGCACGTTCGCAGAAATGATCGGCTCGCGAAGTTCGGAAATATCATTGGGCGCAGGTAGCTTTGAAGGATTGTCGACCTGCAGTACTTCACCAGCCGTATTGACGACCTCGAAAATTACCGTTGGCGCAGTCGTGATGAGATCGATATCGTATTCGCGCTCAATGCGCTCCTGCACGATTTCCATGTGCAACATACCAAGGAATCCGCAGCGAAAACCAAAACCGAGTGCCGCAGATGATTCTGGTTCAAAATGCAGCGCAGCGTCATTCAAGCGCAGTTTTTGCAGTGCTTCACGAAAACCTTCGTAGTCGTCTGAACTGATCGGAAACAGGCCGGCAAATACACGCGGTTGGACTTGCTTAAACCCGGCCAGTGGTTCTGCGCAGGGTTTGTGCGTTGCCGTCAGCGTGTCGCCAACCGGCGCTCCGTAAATATCCTTGATAGCAGCGATAACAAAACCGACCTCGCCCGTACCCAGCTCCTGCCGATCCTCCATCTTCGGCGTGAACACACCGACCCGGTCTGCTGTGTAGCTTATTCCAGTCGACATTACGGTGATCTTGCTGCGTTTTGACAGGCTACCGTTGACAATGCGCACCAGCGACACCACGCCAACGTAGTTGTCGAACCAGGAATCGATTATGAGTGCCTGTAACTCACTGTCCGGATTTCCGCCTGGTGCCGGGATCACGTCAATGATCTGCTCCAGTAACTCGGGTACTCCCTCACCTGTTTTTGCGCTGACCCGTATGGCATCCTGAGCATCAATGCCGATGATATCTTCGATCTCCGCAACGACCTTTTCCGGATCAGCCGCGGGCAAGTCGACCTTGTTCAGTACTGGCAGCACCTCAAGTCCCTGATCGATCGCGGTCATGCAGTTTGCAACGCTCTGCGCTTCCACACCCTGTGCCGCATCAACAACCAGCAACGCACCTTCACATGCCGCCAGAGATCGCGACACTTCGTAGGAAAAATCCACGTGTCCGGGCGTGTCGATGAAGTTCAATTTATACACCTCGCCAGACCGACTCGTGTAATCGAGAGATACGCTTTGGGCCTTGATAGTAATGCCGCGCTCACGTTCGAGATCCATCGAGTCCAGAACCTGCTCTTCCATCTCACGATCGCTCAATCCTCCACAAAGGTGGATAAAGCGATCCGCCAGCGTCGACTTGCCGTGATCGATATGAGCGATAATTGAAAAGTTACGAATTTGCTTCATGACAGCGCGATATCTAGTGTGGTGCAACGCATAAGGCTGCCCGGAAGTCGGCCAGCCCAATGCAGCGGCGAAGTATACCGATTTCGACTCCTGAATTTCGCATGTTATGCGCCGTTTTCAGCTATTTCGGTCAGCATTACGCGAATGGCGCCGTAGTCGAGTGGGTAGGCGCTGACCAGCTCACCATCATATTCAATGACCGGAATCCGGATATCGTATTTCTCGCGCCATTCGTCAACTGTGTCAATGTCACGCATTTCGATATCTGCCCTGCCACGAATCAAGGGCAGCAACTCTTCAAGCATGACCTCGCACAAATGGCAGCCCTCGCGGGAGTAATAGTGAATAACGGCCATTTAGTCGCTCGCGGCTGACAGTCGGTCGACGACTACAGGCGTAAAATCGCGCAGGCAGCGCGCGTTTTGCAAGCGAATTTTAGCGATCAATATCCCTGCGACGAGACCAGAGAGGGCCGCCAATGCCCCGGCAATGTCGCCCAGCTCTGCTGTGTAGGCGGCAAAAGCCGCCAAAACAGCGCCAGTCAGCGGATAGCCATAGACGATTATAGCTGCGCGCAACACGTTCCGCGGTTCGAGCACGATGCTGACGAAGTCGCCATTTCGGACCTCAAGATCCTCCGCTACAGTCGCCTCAACGCGCCTGTCACCCGATCGTTGGCCGAGTAAGCCTGCGCCACAACCTCTTCCTGACTCGCACCGTTCACAGACGACCACGGATTCGACCTCAACGACAACTTGCCGGCGAGAGCGCTCAGCGCTTATGGATACAATCTGTCCCTGTGGATTTTGCATGCGTGGAGTTTACAGCACGGGGTGCTATGTCGTTACGGTTGATACGTTGCCTGATTCAGGGCTGACGCATGGTCGTCGCGATCTGCTCGACCGTGATTGCCGGTACTTCACCGATAGCTGTGATTTCGAAATCGCCGTGCTCAACGCTAAATGAGTTCGAGCCACCGACACGCGCGCGACCCGCGAGCAGCTTGCCGCTATTGGCAGCAATAAATACGGACACATTCGCCAGACCATCGCTGAACAAAATATGCGTCACCATCTCATCGCCGTCAACCATGGTCTCTTCGTGCGTGGCAACAACACGAAACCCGGACGGCAACTGGTCGCTGGTCCAGCTGGTTTCAATATGCGATCCATTGTGGCCCGAGGGCTGTCGCAACCAGGTAAAGTTCTCAGTGCTGTAGGACGGCTCCAGGGCACTCGCGTGAATTTCATGATTGAGCGTAATGTCAGCAAACTTCACCTGTTCGATAGCTGTCCCATCACTGACCAGCTGCGTCTGCAACGGAAAACTGGTTTCGGTGTCCAGCCAGATACGATGGCCGTAGCGAAAACCGTCATGGGGTCGAATTGCCAGCAGGATTGCCTCACGACCGGCAACTCGCTCTTTTCGAACTATTGCGACGTCGTATTCGATACCGATACGAATATCGCTGGTCGGTAACGTAGAAAATAGCGTGGACTGGTCATCCCATTCTTCGACCAGCACCGACTTTCGATCCGGCAATATGCAGTGCACTTCATTGCCTTTGCGAATGATCTCCAGTCCGTTGCCTTCCTGAGCAACGACTCTCTCCATAATGACGCCGTCTTTGACAGTGTGCACAACCTTCAGTGCTTCGGCAGTTCCGTCCTGCATACGGATTACTGTGCCTTCGTAACTGGTGGACTGCACCGCAGCACCCATGTGATTCAACCACTCCAGCGGCTTGCGCTCTGCTTGTGCTGGCGCACTAAAAAACACCACACTAACGGCGATCGTCAGCCCGGTCGCAAATTGTGTCTGGATCGTTCGCATTACGGTTGAGTCGGCACCTCGGTAGCTTCATCAAGCGCGTCAGTTTCATCCACTTCGGGATCTTCCACAACCTCTTCGCTGAATCGCAGTGTGACAACCCGGGAAATCATGCCGTTGGCGCCAAGCTGCGAAGAGGATTCGGCGTGATTTCGGAAATACTGTCGTTGTCGCTCCTCCTGCGCATCAATACTCGGTACAACGGGGCCCTCACTGGCCAGCGGCACTGGCGTTTCGCTGGCTAGCTCATCAACACCGGTCGTTTGCTGCAGGGCGAAAATAGCCACAAGCGCCACCGTCGCGGCAACGGCGATGCCCGCGAGCGGTCGAATCGCACGCGATGCCTGCATAGCACCAGCGTTATCTCCGGCATCGGCAGGCTTTTCATCTATCGCCGCGGCAATTCGTTCGTGTAAACGATCAGCTCCAGCGAGTCCGGGTTCTGATCTCATCAATCGACCAATGGCCAGGTATTCAGCGACATCCTGCCGTAAATCGGCGTCCTGACTCATCCGGCGCAGCAGCAATTCTGCTTCGTTCTCCGGCAATTCACCATCAACAAATGCAGAAAGCTGTTCTTTTATAGCGTCATTCATACTCCACCTACATAAGGCCTCCGGCCTCTTTAGCGTATCAGCGATCCGATCTTCTTGCCGATTGCATCGCGTGCTCTAAAAATTCTTGATCGCACAGTACCGACGGGGCATTCCATGGTCTCTGCAATCTCTTCATAACTCATGCCTTCCAGTTCCCGCAGGATAATTGCTGTTCGCAAGTCCTCCGGCAATGCTGCAATGGCGCGCTCAACTGTCTCCTGGAGCTCGTTGCTAAGCGCCACTCCCTCGGGAGTGTCTGTCTCTTTAAGCTTGGCGTGCAGGTCGTATTGCTCCGGGTCCTGCAAATCAAGCTCTACATCCATCGGTCGTCGCCTCTGCGCTGCGAGATGATTCTTCGCCGTATTCACGGCGATTCGATACATCCACGTGTAAAACGCACTATCACCTCGAAACCGCGGCAATGCCCGATATGCTTTGATAAATGCTTCCTGAGCTATATCCAGTGCCAGCTCCGGATCACGCACATATCGCATAACCAGATTGACGATCTTGTGCTGATACTTGAGTACCAGCAAATCGAACGCGCCCTTGTCACCTTTCTGGACTCGCTCGACCAGCTTCTTGTCAGATGCCAGATTGGACATTCAGCAACGTACCTTGTGGTCTCGATACAGGGCGTTGCTATACAGGCATTCAACACCGGGATAGACCGGCTTCAGAGCAGTTAGTTCTCGTATTTGTGCCTTATTCATCTTTGTTCTGTGACACCGTTCCATGTGCGGTTGGCAGTGAATGCCGGGACCTCAGTCAGGGCAGCATGTTAGCAGCTTCAAGGCGATGCTCCAATGTGACGCCAGATCACCTGTAAGCGCCGCCAGTCCTGACTTTGACGGGCATCACCACGCAACAGTTCAACAAAATTGTCGCCATTGGCCGCGCGTAAACGTAGCCAGGCGATATTCCGCAACACCACGCTGCCAGTCTGCAGGGTAACCGGCAGCCATTCCCGATCGTTATTAAGAACCGCAATCTCTCCGCCTGACGACAGGCGAATGGCGGTGAGCGACTCAAATCCGCGTTCAATTTGCACGAGCTCATACCTGCCTCCGGCGACCCAAACGAGACAAATGACCGTGCGCATCGCCGCATCAAGTTCGAAAGTCAGGACCAGTACAAGCCCGACAGCAACCAGCAGTCGACCCGAGGTTAATATGCCGATTCGCAACCAGGGGTCAGGCGTGAGGCAAGTTGAGTATGAGTTTGATGACATTGGCGGCTGACTCTGATGAGGGCGTTTGCCGCTGCAACAGATAGCCGTTTAGCTCCGGGTCCGGTAGCTCCAAAACTGTCCGAAACGCTGCTTTTTCATCGTCGTCCGCGACCGGGTAACGGGACTCGAGGTAACGAATCAACAACTCGTCGAGCTCGCGCATGCCGCGCCGACATTGCCATCGGAGTCTGGATTCTTCGCTCATGAGTTGGCTCCTGTAGGAGCGGCCCCGTAGGAGCGGCCCTTAGGCCGCGAAGCGAAGCGGCGGCCGCAAGGCCGCAAGAAGTGTCGGACATGTGTCACGGGCTGATGGTTTTTGCAGCCTGCGGCTGCCGCTTCGCGTTGCTGCGCTTCGCGGTCAGGGACCGCTCCTACGGGGCCGCTCCTACCGTTGTTAATATTTCCGCTCGACCAGCATCTTCTTGGTCTCGGCGATTGCCTGTGCCGGGTTCAGTCCCTTGGGACAGGTCTGTGTACAGTTCATAATCGTGTGGCAACGGTAAAGACGGAACGGATCCTCAAGTTCATCGAGTCGTTCGCCGGTCGCATCGTCACGGCTGTCAACCAGCCAGCGATACGATGCCAGCAATGCGGCAGGTCCCAGATAGCGATCACTATTCCACCAATAGCTTGGGCAACTAGTGGAGCAACAGGCGCAGAGAATGCAGGCGGCAGGCTCGTTGATGAGTTCCTGATCTTCCTTGCTCTGCAATCGTTCCTGATCAGGTGGCGGCGGCGTTCTGGACTGCAACCACGGTTTGATCGACGCGTATTGCGCGTAGAAATTAGTGAGGTCTGTTACCAGGTCTTTGACAACCGGCATGTGTGGCAACGGATAAATCCTGACGTCACCTTTGACCTCGTCGTTCGCGATCGTGCATGCCAGCGTATTTCCACCATCAATAGTCATCGCGCAGGAACCACAAATGCCTTCCCGGCAGGAACGTCGGAACGTTAAGGTCGGATCGATTTCATTCTTGATCTTGATCAACGCATCGAGAACCATCGGACCGCAGTTGTCCATATCAACATCGTAGGTATCCACACGCGGGTTTTCATCACTGGACGGATCGTAGCGATAAACCGCGAATTTCCGCACGTTGCTGACACCATCAGCCGCAGGAAAGTGCTTACCTTTCGTGATTCGCGAGTTCTTGGGAAGTCTGAATTCAGCCACAGTCAAAAAATCCTAAATAAGTGCTAGTAAACACGCGCTTTCGGTTCAACGTATTCGACTTCGTCAGTCAACGTATTCTCATGTACTGGACGATAATCAAACGAGACTTTGCCACTGTCATCCACCCACGCAAGTGTGTGCTTCATCCAGTTCGCATCATCCCTGTCCGGGTAATCTTCACGGGCATGCGCACCTCGACTTTCCGGTCGGTTCGCGGCCGACTCAATCGTGGCC
>Ga0255048_10002291_pt1 | contig 12347 bp, 13 predicted proteins | sample JV7_2_2_MG_FD_183619 | JGI IMG/M metagenome (GOLD analysis project Ga0255048, IMG submission 183619) | Seawater microbial communities from Jervis Inlet, British Columbia, Canada - JV7_2_2 | ecosystem: Environmental > Aquatic > Marine > Inlet | place: Canada: British Columbia | collected 2016-10-06
TTTGACGACGATTGGTCCATCCCACGTCTCTCGCAGCCATGTGACGTCCTCGAAGTTGAGTGCAGGGTCGAACAACCGATCAGCGGAGTCGGCCACTGTTCCTCCGAGCGAATCCAAAGAAGCGAATGACAGCGGTTCTGTCGTTAGGAAGTTGAACCACCAGTTCGGATGCATTGCCCCATCAAGCACAGTCTTGGCAGAGATTGATGGCGGAATGGTCATGCCGTTCCGAACGTCGCGCAGCCGTGCTCCACCGACCGGTAGATCCACGGTGAGAACGAGCGTAGAGAAGCCAGCTTCTTTCGCCCGTTCAACAAATGAGTACGAGACCTCACGGTCACGCCACACATACAGCTGGAACCATTTGTCGGCCTCGGGTGCTGCCGCAGCAACGCCCTCTGGAGTGGTCGTCCCCATTGTCGAGAGCGCATACGGAATGCCGGTACGTTCCGCTACGCGTGCGACTGCAGCTTCTCCTTCGTTGTGCATCATCCGCGTGAATCCGGTTGGAGCGAATCCGAACGGATATGCAGCGTCGCGGCCGAGGATCGTGGTGGACATGTCTGCGTGCGACACATCTCGCAGCACATTCGGTCTGAACTCGAGGTCTCGGAAGAGTCGGCGGGAACGGCCGAGGCTGATCTCATCGTCCGCTGCACCGTCCACATAATCGAACACAGCCATGGGAGTTCGTCGCCTCGCCCGTCTGCGCAGGTCCTCAACGCTGGCGTCTTCTGCGAGCTTGCGCTGGCGTCGCGTACCGCCTTTGGGTTGCGACTTCAGGAGTGGCGCGAGCTCGGACCATTTCGGCATCTGTCGTTTGGTCATGGTTCAATCTTGCCATACTGCAATACCCAGGTATGCATCGCGATTCCACTTGCCACGCCGACATTGATCGATCTCGTGGACCCGAACTGCGAGATGTGCACAACCTGCCTACACGCGTCAACCATTTCGTCGGATAGACCAGGTCCCTCTTGTCCGAGCACGAGGACGCACGACCGGGGGAGGGGAGTGCCCTCGATCGGTACCGATCCGTCACGAATGTCTACACCAATGATCGGCAGCTCGTTCTCGTCAGCCCACCGAACGAAGTCCTCAACAGATCCGTGATGCTCGATGTGCTGGTATCGGTCGGTGACCATGGCACCGCGTCTGTTCCACCGCCGTTTGCCAACGATGTGCACGGTGTGAGCAAGGAACGCGTTGGCATTCCTCACAATCGTTCCGATATTGAAGTCGTGTTGAAAGTTCTCTATCGCCAGGTGGAATGTGTGGCGTTTGGCGTCGAGGTCAGCAACGATCGCTTCGCGACTCCAATACCGGTATTCATCGAGAACGTTCCGCGCATCTCCATGCTCAAGGAGCTCTCTGTCAAGATGATCGTCATCCGGCCACGGAGCAGGGTGCGGGCCAACACCGATCTCCCGCTCGTCACGCATCAGATCCGAGCTCGACGCCCGCCATCTCTTCGAGTGCCTTCACCAGTGCGTGGTTTCCCTCAGACCCAAGACCTCGAGACTGAAGTGCCCTGTAGAGCTGAAAAACAAGGGCAGTACCGGGTACCGGTACACCCAACTCGTCCGCGGCATCGAGAACCAGCCGGAGGTCCTTCTGTTGTAGGTCGATCGTGAACCCGGGATCCCAGTCGCGTTTGATCATCTGTGGGCCACGGTTCGAGAGCATCCACGATCCAGCCGCTCCACCCTCTACCGCAGCCAGTGTCGCCTCAAGGTCGAGACCGCCCGCTTCCGCGAGGAGAAGGGCTTCGGAAACTGCAAGCTGGTTCACGACGACGAGGATCTGATTAACGGCCTTCACCAGCTGTCCTGCGCCGGTCGGCCCGACGTGCGTGACGGTTGATCCGACCGCATCGAGATATGGCGTGGCACGATCCAATTGCTCAGCATCTCCGCCGACCATGATGCTGAGCGTTCCGTTTGCGGCACCTTCCGATCCACCTGAAATCGGGGCGTCGAGCCAGTGACCGCCCGAGCTTCGGATCCTGGATGCAAAGTCCTTGGTCGCCTCGGGAGAGATAGTCGAATTGTCGATGATCAATCCACCCGGACGGAGGCCTTCGGTGGCTCCTTCCTTGCCGAATACGACATCGGCCACGTCCGGCGTGTCCGAAACACACACCATCACGATGTCGCATTGACGAGTGACGTCGGCGGGAGAATTTCCGACGACCGCTCCGGCGGCCACAAGCTCATCTGCGCGCGCCGCTGTTCGATTCCAGACGATTGTGTGGTGGCCTGCCTTGACGAGATTCATGGCCATGCCACGGCCCATGATGCCGAGACCCAAGAAACCGATTGACGCCATGAAATCTCCTACGCAGTTGCCAGTTGTTCTTCCCGACGGTAGTAGCGAACCAGGAGCACGGCCGGGACAAGCGAGACCGCTGAGAGGCCAAAGGCGACGATATACGGCATGTGAGGGTTGATCGCGAACAAGACGCCAGAGACGGCAGTCGAGATGATGACCGCCAGGCTCGTAGTCGATTGATAGACGCCAAGCACGCCCCCTCGCATCGAGTCATCAGCAGACTTTGTTGCGATCGATTGCAGCGTGGGGAGCATAAGGCCTGAACCAATGGCGAAGACGGCGGACCCGATGCCAGCCAGCCACACCATCGTGGCCGCCGCAAAGAACCCGAGACCTGCGGTACGAATCACGGTGGCCGCCGCCATGACTCGCAACTCGCCGAACCGGTCGATCGCAGGACCGAGGAGAGAGGTCTGCGTGAGCACTTGGGCAAGACCGACGATACCGAGCAGCAACCCGACCCCGAGCTCAGGGTTCGAGTCGAACAGGACGGCCTCCCCGAATAGGGCAAACGTGGCCATGACCACGCCAAGACCCGCCTGTGCGATGAATACGACGATCAGCGCGAGAGCGAGGGGTCGTATCCGCAGCACAGCGAATACCGAAACGCGTTCGGCGCGATCTCGCTGTGCCTCGCGTTCCTCGGCGGTCATCGATTCGTCTAGGGTGAATATGGTGAGGAGCACGACGATTGATGCCGCACCTGCGGCTATGAAGTACGGCACTCTCGGCCCAAGGCCAACCAGTAGGCCGCCGATCGCGGGACCAACGAAGAACGCGACGCCGAAGGCGGCGAATATGAGTCCGAGAGCCTGAGCACGCTTCTCTCTGGGCGTGATATCGGTGACATACGCCTGAGCAACCACGATGTTGCCGCCTGTGAGACCGTCGAGGATCCTCGATGCGAAGAGCACCCACACCGCGCCAGCCATTCCGAAGATGATGAACGAGATCACCGTGCCTATCTGGGATACGACCAGCACGGGGACACGACCAACCTTGTCGCTCCATCGACCAAGAATCGGTCCACCGATGAATTGGGCAGCGTAGAAGGACGAGATCAACAGCGTGATCATCGTGGGAGACATCCCGAACTCGTTCTTGGCGAACAAGGGAACGATGGGAATGATCAGAGATGCGCCGACCATCTGGACGAATACGATCAGCAGGATCGTGACGAGTCGTCTGTCGAGATTCTTCAGATTCATGGAGACCGTGAGGCTACCTGTGCTGGACGCTGACTACCTCACGGAATATTCTGAATGGACAATCACGTAGTCCGCGTCTACGCTATTATGCAAGGGAGCGGGTGGACCGCACAGAACCAGAGACCCCGGGTGTCGCAGTTGGGGCAGCACCCGGGGTCACCTCCTGAAGAGGGTGCCGCACGCGGCACCCTCTTCTTGTTCATCTCCTTGAGCTACGGACGATCGGCGACCTGTCTGAGTTGGAAGGTCTGGAAGCGGATCACTCTTGCGATCGTGACCAGGCCGAGTGCCGCCATCTGCTCGCAAGTGTCATGTGCACGAGATTCTGTGCGGGAACCATGCCGGCCGACAGATCGTTGGAGTGGCATCGAGGGTGAGGAAGCAGTCGGATGGGGTGGTCGCGGCGATATCGCTGGTGGTTGATTGGCGTCGGTGCGGTCGTGGTGGTCGCCGCATTCCTCGCGTTCCGCCCCGACAAACTCTTCGTCGACGATGTCGTGGATGAGTCGCTGTCGGAAGCCTTCGCCGTTGGCTCCACCTCAACGACGTCACCAACGCCAACGGCTACCACGGATTCCGCTGGAGCGGATTCGACGACCACGACATCGACCACCGACGCGCCACCGACAGAGCCGACGGCGATCTCGTCGGGAGAGTTCTACGGGATCGATCACACAGCAAGCGGAACCGCGACCGTTTACGAACAGGACGGTTCATACGTACTTCGATTCGAAGACGACACCGGCATTCAGAACGGACCAGATCTCTATGTGTGGCTGCTCTCCAGCACCGACTTCGACGGGAACCCGATGGACTTCATCGATCTGGGCACGCTCAAGGGCAACGTCGGCGGACAGAACTACCAGCTTCCGCCCGAATTCGATCCCAATGTTCATCAGTCCGTTCTGATTTGGTGCCTACGTTTCAGCGTTCCATTCGCGGCGGCGCCGCTGTCGTAGCCGTGTCCGAAGCTCCGGCCACGAATGTTCCTCGTCAGAGCATTAGCGGCGGAGCCAGGCCGAAAGCCACCGTGTGAGTGGTGGCATCACCAACCAGGTGAGGGCAGCGACACCAACGACGTTGGCGATGAAGACCGCTGGAACAATCGGAGCATCCGGCCAGACCAGACTCCGAACGAATGCGATCGATAGCGACACCGGAAACAGCGCCATCAACACCACAAGAGCCTGCTTCCAACGCCGCGGTTCGACCACATCATCGAATGAGAACCAACCGGCGAATCCACCGAGTACGTTCGTGGTGTACGTGCCTTCGATGTGAGGGTCGAGGCGTGCGAGCAGCTGCTCCCGAGCTTCGGATTCGAGCCAGCGCCGCAGGCTGAGCTCGTCGTCAAACGTCAAGATCACAACGGTTTCCGGCTGCACGCCCGATACCGGTTCGAGAATCTCACGGTCGCGAAAGCCTGGGTATTCGTCGAGGTGATTCATGATCTCCGCGTGAACGTCGCGATGCACAGACTCGCTGCCATCCCTCAGGAGATACGACGTGACCATGCGCACACCGGGGTCCTCCACAGTCGCGGCAAGGACCTGAACGCGTGGTTCGCCAACAATCAATGCTCGGCCGTCGTCCAATAGCACTCTCCGCTCATCGGACTCCAGCCAACGCTCGAGTGTTGCTGCATCCTCGAAGCGATACACGACCATCCACTCCTCCGGATGCGTTGAGTCAGGACGTTGCACATCCACCGCAACGTGCCCTGGTGCCTGCTGCGCCGCATGCGTAACACGGGCCATCCATTCAGCGAACTCCGCACCCGCACCGGGTACGACACGGCGGGCAACCAACACGGTCGGAGAGCGACGCTCTGCGCTCACGCAACGGTCCCGGAGAAGTCATTCACAATCGTGATCCCGGTTCCCGAGAACGACCCCATTGACGCCAAATACTCTGCACCTCGGTATAGGTCGACCTCCTCCGTGATGAGCGCGCCAGGGGATACCCGACCACTCGCAATCAAGTCGAACATCGGCTGATACTGCCACGCTTGCATTCCGTGCACGCCGTGGATCGAGATCTCGTTGCTATGGAGCAGATCCATCGGCAACCTGCCGTTCGACGCCTCGCCGATCATCAGTCCAACCTGGATGTGTCGCCCTCGCTTCCGCAGGCACCGCCAGGAGGCGACAGCCGTCTGCTCAGATCCGAGTGCATCGATGGACACATCAGCCCCACCTTGGAGATGGTCCAACACCGCTGCGACGTCGCCAGACTCGGGGGTCGACAGAACCGTGAACGCAGCGCCGAGAGAACGAGCAAGGTCAAGAGCGCCCTCATTGATGTCGACGGCGACTACGACAGCACCCAACGCCGCTCCAATCGCTACGCAGGAGAGCCCGACGCCGCCACATCCCCATACGACGAGGGTGGAGCCGTTCTTCACCGCTCCGGTATCAGCGACGGCTCGGTACGCGGTGGAGAATCGGCATCCAAGCCCCGCCGCCGCCTCGGCCGACATCTCGGGCGGGAGACGGACCAGGTTCCCTGAGGCGTAGGGGAGCGCGACATATTGTGCCATTGCCCCCCATCCTGTGAAGCCGGGTTGGTACTGGTTGTCGCAGATCTGCTGATTCCCGGAGTCACATTCATTGCAGTATCCACAACCGAGAACGAACGGCACAGTGACCCGGTCTCCGATCGAGAATCCCTCGACGTCATCTGCGATGGCCGCGATCATGCCTGCCATTTCGTGGCCGGGGACGTGGGGGAGTTGAATCGTCGCGTCATGCCCCATCCATGCATGCCAATCGCTCCGGCACACGCCATTCGCTTCCATCTCAAGGACAACCCCTCCTGGCGGTGGCGAAGGGTCAGGCACAGTGACCACCTCGATCGGTCCGCCAAAGGTCTCGTAGACAGTTGCCTTCATCGATCGGCCGTTTCGGGCAGCCCTGACAGGAACCGATCATGTATCCCCTGAACGGTCGCGAGTCCGCGGCGCGTCATCTGCATCCCAAGAATTCGCACGGAAGTCGACTCCTTGTGGGTGGTCTCGACCCCCTTTCCTTCCCTCAGAAACAGGATCTCGGTGCCGATTACCTCGAGTGCTTCAGGATCAGTTGCCGTGGCCTCAAGGGCTCGAGCAGCCTCCGGATCGGGAAGTGCTCCGAGGAAAGAGACCTCAACGACACTGCCTGGATTCGTCCACGGAATGCTCTGGAGCAGCGTTGATATCTGTGATGCGCTGCGGAGGAACACCTCTGAGTCGAATCCGAACCTCTCCTCGAACGCGTCTTCGAGTTGTTGTGTATCCGGTGGACCGTCTGCAGCGAAGATGACATTGCCAGACGCAAGGTACGTTGCCACTTCGTCGTGGCCCAGATCCGTATAGACGGACCGCAGATCGACCATCTTGATGCGCCGATTACCGGTGTTGATCGCTCGAAGAAAGGCCACGTACCGCATGCGCATCACATTACCGGCACAGCCGTGGGGTTCGGAACGCAGCTACCTGCCCCTGGACGAACTGACTGCAGTACAATCGGCACACCTCAGCGGTCGGAGGACATATGACTGAACGAGCAGTCCCACTGGAAGGGGCGGAAGATGTCGATGTACTCCTCGCGCGCGTTGAAGACCTTGAAGCGGCACTCGTCAAGGCGCAACAGCCTGAAGACAAGGACTCAAGACTCAAGCCATACCAGATTGAGCTCCTCAAACTGCAGCGTCATCTTGAATCAGAGAAGATCCCCATGATCGTGGTCTTTGAAGGCAGGGATGCGTCAGGGAAGGGCGGCACGATCCGCCGCATCGCCCGCTACATGAACGAAAAGCGATACCAGGTTGTCGCACTCGGAAAGCCAACAGCCGCTCAGACGACCCAGTGGTACTTCCAGCGGTACGTCGAGCGCTTCCCCGCCGGGGGAGAGATGGTGCTCTTCGACCGATCCTGGTACAACAGAGCGCTCGTTGAACCGGTGTTCGGCTTCTGCACGAAGAGGCAATACCGCAACTTCATTCGAGGAGTCGTCGGTTTCGAGAAGGATGTCGTGCGGCAGGGAACCGTTCTGGTGAAGCTCTACTTCTCCGTCGACAAGGACACTCAGGCGAAACGGTTTGCTCGACGGAAGAACGACCCATTGCGACAGTGGAAGCTGAGCGAGATCGATCTACAGGCCCAGGAGTACTGGGATGACTTCACAGAGATGAAACACCGCATGCTTGAGCGGACCTCGTCAACTCCAGCGCCCTGGACCATCATCCGATCCAATGGCAAACCGGGCGCCCGCCTCAACGCAATGAAGGTCATTCTGAATGCCGTCGATTACGCTGACCGCGATCCTGACTTGGACTTCTCCACCGATCCCGGGGTCGTTTTCAACGGCCGCGAGGAACTCAATCGAATGGACGAGGAGCGCGACCGCCTCGGGCGACCTCGTCTCTAGGAACTTGTCGCGTAGGCTGCCGCGACTTTGTCGGTCATCTCCGTGAGCAGTCCGAAGGCGAGAGCGAAAGCCTCGACAAGTCCCTCCTGATAGGCCTCACCGGCGAGATCCAGCAACCTGTTGCCCGCTGGCGTCGCTGGCGCCTCGCAGCAGAAGAGAATCCTCGTGCCCGATCCGCTGGGTATGAGATACGAGGTGTACTTGACTACTGAACCCTCGACGAATTCCATGAGCGCGGTGACATACTCGTAGGGTCGCATGTCGAGAATCGTGAAGATGGCGAGTTCATTGTCGCCATGGGCGCAATGAAACTCGGTGCCCGGAGCGACCCGCCCGTCGGTCTCGTCCTTGACATCCATCCCATACGCGCTCAACCACTTCATCCGCTTGGTTGGGTCGATGATGTGATCCCAGATGACCGCCGGCGGAGCCACCGACTGAGTCCTTACCTCGGCCCAGGCATCGGATTGGAGAACCTTGATTTCGGTCTGGCGTTGTTGGAATTCGAACACATCTCGGAGGGACGACACGTATCCGTCGACTTGCCCAATGTGGTCATATTCTTCAGTGTGCGGTGTCCACGACTTGACGATCGACTGGACTGAGAGGTCATCCACACACTCCTGGGTCACCAATAGGTAGTCGTCGATTCCCGTCGTCTCTATCACATGATTCTTGAGAAGTCGGTGAACCGCAATCACATCCGGACCGGACAGCGTCGTAATCGGACCAACGGTGGTCTTGGCATACTCGCCGCAGTGCATGACGATCTTCAACCCAAGAGCGCTGATGTTGACGCACGCATTGCACTGACACGTCGTGTTCAGCACCATGTTGCCAAGAGCGGAAGCGAACGCGCAGTACAGGAGTTCGACTGACTCGAGGATGGTCTGGCCACTCATTCCTTCAGCCATCTCGCCGTACATGAAGATGGCGTCCCCTTCGATGCTCGAGACGGCAAGCGGAGATTGCATGGCCCCGATGATCGAATTGAGGAGATCGCTCAGGATCCCGTTGGCATGATCGAGTTCGCTATCGGTAAGGAACCGCGTATAGCCTGAAATGTCAGCGATCACCAGATGTCCGCGCACATGCACCTTCCCAGTTGCGCTCCGACTGTACCAGCATGCCACCCGGCAGCGGCAAGTATGGTCTCCGTAGCAGCGGCAAACTCTGCCTGCCCAGATGTGAACGAGAGCACCAATGGACCTCAGAGCAGAAGCTGAACGTCGCAACGCCTTGCTCATACGCAGGCTGGAGCAGCTGGTTCCCGATCTCATGGCCGAGACAGGGATCGACTGTTGGGTTCTGATGGCTCGGGAATACGCTGAGGACCCAGTTCTCATGACAATGCTCCCGTCAGAGTGGCTCTCAGCACGCAGACGAACAATCCTCGTCCTGACACCCGAAGACCGATTGGCGGTGTCGCGGTACCCGGTCGGTGAGATCTTCGCGGCGGCTTGGGATCCCGAGGAAGAGTCCGACCAGTGGAGGCGACTCGTCGAAATCCTTGAGGAGCTCGATCCAGCCCGCATCGGAATCGGCATGAGCCACGTCCAAGCCCATGCAGACGGTCTCACGGCGACTGAGTACCAAGTACTCATGGACAACTTGCCACGTGCTCTCGCCGACCGCGTGGTGCCCGCAGGACTCCTTGGCGTGCGCTGGCTCGAGACACGACTCGCCGAAGAGCGATCAACGTTGGTTGCCGCCGTACACGAGGCTCACAAGATCCTACGACGTGGTCTCAGCACGGAAGCGGTGACTCCTGGTGTCACGACGACGAACGACCTTGTGTGGTGGTACCGCCAAAGCGTTGCTGATGCGGGCCTTGCGAGCTGGTTCCAACCGTCTGTGAACATCCAAAGACAAACAGGAGGAAACGATGCCACGATCATCCCTGGGGACCTTGTCCACGTCGACTTCGGCGTCGTGTATGAATCCATGTGTACTGACCAACAGGAGCACGCCTACGTGCTCGATAGGGGAGAGGTGGAGGCGCCGAGGGGCCTGCACAGAGGATTGGAGAAGGCGAACCGTGTCCAGGACATCCTCCTCGACGAATTCGTCGTCGGTCGCTCGGGTAACGGAATACTTGCCTCAACTCTGGCCCGATGCGGAGCCGAGGGACTTGAGGCGACGGTCTACACGCACAGCATTGGGCTCCACGGCCATGGAGCAGGCATGACGATCGGCCTGTGGGATCAGCAGCAGGGAGTGCCCGGAGCCGGGGACCACCGACTTCATCCCAACACGGCATACTCCATCGAACTCATGGCGCGCTCGCACGTGCCCGAGTGGGGCGGGACGACGGTCAACTTCATGGTCGAGCAGGATGCGTGGTTCGACGGGCAGACCTGCACCTGGCTCGACGGACGCCAGACCGAACTCTGGCTTATCTAGGGAGAGAGGAGTCTTCGCTCACTCCTCGAAGGGGACGGGCAGAAGCTCGTACACGTCGATGGCAAAGTTCCCAGCACCCTCACTGAGATAGGGATGGCCGTCACACAAGGCACGGGCGCCATCAATATCGGCAGCTTCGACGATCGAGTAACCAGTCAGGGATGCCGCTGCTCCAGAAGAACCGTCATCAACGACCGATGATCCCTGGCCGAAAGGGGAGCCGACGTCTGACAACGCACTCCCAACCTTCTCCATCCAGACACCCCATTTGGCCATGACCTCCATGCCTTGTTCTGGTGTCATCTCAGACATGTCGGTTGCTTCACCCTTGTATACGAGGATGTATTGGGACATCGTGCGCTCCTTCCAGCGGTTGGGGCGTCCACGTTACATCACTCGAGTTGCCGCCCTGACGGCCAGCCATCTGACACCGTCAGCGTCGCTAGCCACCGAAGACGTGAGCGGTAAAGATACGACCGGTGCCATCGACCCAAACGCCGACACCGACGTGGGTGAATGCAGCGTTCACCATATTCGCATGGTGCCCCGAACTGGCGTTGAGTCCATCGAACATAGAGGACACCGAGAACCCCCACGCGATGTTCTCGCCGACTGTGCTCCACGGACCAAGAAGTGATCCGATGTTTGAGTGACTGAAATTGTCAGTGTCGGCCATGTGTTTTGCCCAGTTGCGGGCGTAGCTGTTCAGTGCAGAATCGGATGCCAGTGGTGTCGAACGCAGCCCATTAATGAGGCCACGGAACTGGGACTCATGACCCGAATCAAACGAGCCGCTCGGTGCTGGTGCGGTCGTCGTGGTCGGAGTCGGTGCTGACAACGTCGTGGTTGTTTGCGGCAGTGTGGTTGTCGAGGTCGGTGGAACCGTGGTCGTGGATGTGGCCGACGCAATCGTGCTCGTGGTCGAGGTCGAAGTGGTCGAGGGTGGCAGCGTCGAACTCGAGACTGTGGTCGTGGTCGAGGTCGTCGAGGGTGGCAGCGTCGAACTCGGTCCCGTTGCAGTCGGAAGGGAGGTCGTCACGACGACTGGAGTGGACGCCGTGATTGCTTCAGAGCCGCCGTTGGCCGCAGCCGTAACAACCGAAACGAGCGCGACCACGGCAACCAGAGCTGTGCCTACAGCCAGCGTGCGAATGAAGAGCATGGAGTCGTCCTCCCGGATCCTGCTACTGGGTTCATCGGCCGATTGGGGCGCGAAATTGAGCTTCCGTCAGACCTCTGGAGGCTAGCGCTGGGGGATCGCTGACGTTCCGACGTCCAGATCAGCGTCAGGCTGCCGCACCGTATGGAAGATTGAAATGTTACATAACGTGGATTATCGGCGTTTCATCCACGGATCATTCTGTGGGCTCCAACGACCGGAAACGATGCGCAGGAACCCTGGGTATGGGGAATGCCCGTGGCATTCCTTGAGAGTTGCCGTGCAACTCTCGGAACTGTGACCTGTCAGTCGCTGAGGATCTGGAGTTTCGGGTCGTCCAGGAGCGAGAAGGCTCTATGGCTAGCAATCCAGAGCGCGTAGTCACGATCTGTCGTCTCGGCGACGACTCCATGCCTGTCGAAAAGGATGAACCGATCGAACACGCGGGTGAATGTCTCGTCGTGCGTGATCGCCAGTTGTGTCGCATCGAGTTCGAGCAGCGCCTCCTCGATGATGAGGATCGACTCCAGATCGAGGTTGTCCGTCGGTTCGTCGAGAAGCAACACGTTGGGATCCTCTGTCTCGAGGATCAGCAGCTGCACCCGCGCCTTCTGCCCACCTGACAGCTGCCTCAGCTTGTGTTTCGTGTGATCCGCAAGTCCGTACCGACCCATTGCTGACAGCGCTACCTGATCATTGGGAAAATGCGGCCTGACCACATCGAATGCGGCAAGCGACGGATCGTCTATCTCGTTGTTCTGGGAGAAATACCCAGTCTTCGCCGTTGGGCCGAACCGAATCGTGTTATCGACAGCCTGCTTGGCTGCAACGATCTTGCGG
>Ga0255048_10002293_pt1 | contig 12346 bp, 11 predicted proteins | sample JV7_2_2_MG_FD_183619 | JGI IMG/M metagenome (GOLD analysis project Ga0255048, IMG submission 183619) | Seawater microbial communities from Jervis Inlet, British Columbia, Canada - JV7_2_2 | ecosystem: Environmental > Aquatic > Marine > Inlet | place: Canada: British Columbia | collected 2016-10-06
AGTGCGAAGTTGTCTTCGGCACTTGTGTTTGTTTCCCGGCTCTTTAACGAGGACTCCGGGGACCTCGGCTCGCTTCCGACACGTCAACCCTCAAAGTCGAAACCATGTCACCCCCAAGGGGTGCGCCCTACGGCGCATCTACAAGATACAACGAATCGGCATGCCAAGGTCATTCCTGCTGCACTATCCGGCTTCCCAACGGACAACGGATGACTTGCCCCGCAACGCCTAGTCGAGGCTCCGATGTCGGATCGCTCGCTCCATCTCGCGATCGGCCTGCCTGCGCTTCAGTGTTTCTCGCTTGTCCCGCTGCGCCTTGCCCCTTCCCAGTCCGAGTTCGACCTTTACCTTTCCGTCCTTGAAGTAGAGACGAGTCGGGAGAAGGGAGAGACCCTTTTCGGCGAGCACGGATCCGATCTTGTCGATCTCCCGCTTGTGGAGCAGGAGCTTTCGCTCTCGCTCGGGCTCGTGGCCACCGTCGCGGGCATACTCATAAGGAGATATCCGCATACCGACGAGCCACATCTCACCGCCTCGAACCGAGGCGTACGAATCCTTTAGGTCGGCCTGGCCGGCACGAAGGCTCTTTACTTCGGATCCGAGCAGAGCGATCCCGGCTTCGTAGGTGTCGGTGATTTCGTAATTGAAACGAGCCCGCCGGTTGGTGGCGATGTTCTTAGTAGCCATCAGACAAAGGGGGACGGATCGACCGGGTTTCCGTTGATCCGTACCTCCCAGTGGAGGTGACAGGCGGTAGAAGTGCCGGTGGTGCCCACCCAACCGATCACCTCTCCGGTGGTGACCTGCTGGTCGTAGACCACGCCCATCGAAGACTGATGCGCATAGAGAGTGGCCAGGCCTCCGCCGTGGTCGATCATGACGGCGTTCCCATAGCCCCCCTTCCAACCCGCAAAGAAGACACGACCACCCGCGGCGGCAACGATCGGCTGACCGCATGAGCCGTTCATATCCCAACCGGTGTGGAGACGAGAATCTCCATATATGGGGTGGATACGCCATCCGAACCCGCTCGATACGGCGCCGGGAACGGGGCGCAACAGAAATCCGGGGGCTTCGCCGTCGGCGGTCTGTTCCTGCTCGATGAGGACGCGGATCAGTTCCTCTTCGCGAGCGAGGTCGGCGATCTCACCCTCGAAGTGGGCGATCTCGCGCTCCATGCGTGCCAGCACCGCTCGTTGGTCGGCGAGCTGCGCTTGAACCTCGGCAGCCCGTGCCGCTACCTCCGCGGCATTGGCTTCCCGCTCGGCCAACTGGATCTGCAGTTGCTGGACGTGCGCCTGTTGCTGAGTTTCCTCATCTTTGAGCCGTGCCACCTCCTGGCTTTCCTGGAACCGGTGGAGCTCATACTCAGTAATCACCTGATCTGCGACACCCTGGACCCGGTCCGCATACACGACACCGACTCCAGAATCGGGAGTATCGCCGCTGGCAAACACAGCGGATGCATCAGCGTGTGCCGCCATGTACAGGTCCACGGCTCGAGCAAGAGCCGCCTGCCGCTCTCGAGCTGCATCAGCCTGAAGACGGAGAATCACGCCTAGACGTACGTCCATGATCTCGGCCAGATCGACCAGCAATGCTTCGGTGGAGGCGATGGCCGCATCCGTATCGGCGAGGCGCTCCTCGGATGCCACCAATTCCGCCGCTACTGCTTCGAGCTGGCGCGCCGTTTCGAGAACGGACGCGGCAAAATCGGTACGGGCGCCCTCAGCCGCATCAATCGCCGCCTCCAACTCATCTATCTGACTCGAGACCTCGTCGAGGTCGGATGACAAATCTGCCCCAGCCGGGTTCGCAACGAGAAGAGAAACGGTGACGGCAAAGGCCGGCACCAGGACGCGTCGCATCAGTCCCGAAGGAATCCCCACATCCCGAAGGCGCTTCCCAAGAGCCCGGTACCGGCTCCGAAGCCGAGGATGAGGAGTCCGTTGCGGATCAAGAAATCGACCGGCACCGTCAGCGCGCCCGGGTCGGTAGACGTGGAGAAGAGTTCAGCGATCGAACCGCTGACCCCCCAAACCAGCGCCACTGCCAGCACAGCACCAACAAACCCCTCCATGATTCCTTCGAGGAAGAATGGGATTCGAACGAACCAATTGCCGGCCCCAACCAGCTTCATGATCCCGATCTCGTCACGGCGCGCAAAGATGGCGATGCGAATCGTGTTGGCTATCAGCACGACCGCCGCCCCACCGAGTACCACCACGATCCAGAATGCGAACGTACGAAGTCGTTCCGACCGAGCAACGAGGGCATCTATCGCTTCGTCGGCAGCCGAGACTTCTCGGATTCCTGGAATCACGACCAGGCGGTCGGTTATCGCCGAATAGTCGGCGGCCGCACCGGGTCGGATTCGCAGCGACGCGGGGAGAATCGATGGATCTTCCTCTACGACATCGACCAATGACTGCTGATCGGCAAACAGCTCGCGGAACTCGTCGAGGGCTTCGGCTTTGGAGAAGTACTCGATGCCATCGACTTGCTCCCAACCCTGAATGTCCTGCTGGAGCGCGTCGATCTCTTCCAAGGCGAGGTCGTCGCTGAGGAACGCGATCACGCGGACGTTGTCGTCCCAACGCCCGATGTCCTGGTCGATCGACCAACGCAAGACAATTGTCCCGAATACGAGGGTCAGCATGACCAACACCGCGACCACAGCCGCAAAGACGATGAGGAGGTTCCTCTTCAGATTGGCGAACGCCTGGCCGAGCAGATACTGGAACCGCATGACTAGATCTCGCCCGGTGCTTCGTCGGCGGTCTCGTAGGCCCCGCGGGTCTGATCCCGCACAACCTTGCCTCGCTCAAGAGCGATCACCCGCCGGCGCATCGCATCGACGATCGCATGATCGTGGGTCGCCATCACGACCGTCGTACCGGTCCGATTGATTCGGTCGAGCAGGCGCATGATTCCGACCGACGTCGCTGGGTCCAGGTTCCCGGTGGGCTCGTCGGCGAGGATGATCAATGGGCGGTTCACAAAGGCACGTGCGATCGAGACGCGCTGCTGCTCTCCCCCGGAGAGTTGGGTGGGGAGGCGATCGGCCTTGGTGGCCAGTCCGACCAGCTTCAGGACCTGGGGAACCTGGTTACGTATCACATGCTTGGGGCGACCGATGACCTCCAGCGCAAACGAGACGTTTTCGTAAACGGTCTTGTTGGGAAGCAGCTTGAAGTCTTGAAAGACTGTGCCCAAGGAACGCCGCAGCAAAGGCACCTTCCACGATGGGAGCTTGGTGGTCTGCTTGCCAGCTACCCAAATGGCGCCCTCACTGGGGAGTTCCTGCCTCAGCATCAGTCTGATCAGAGTCGACTTGCCGGACCCCGACGGTCCGACGAGAAAGACGAATTCACCCTTCGGGATGTCGAGTGACACGTCGCTGACCGCGACGGTTGCACCGTCGTAGACCTTGGATACCTCCTGCAACCGGATCATCGGACCTCTTGGGGTGTGGGCTTTGCGGGGTCTTGCGACTCTTTGCTCGGGCGGCGACAAATCCTTTGACGCCTAGGCGAGATTACTAGGGGGTCGCTTTAGTTCTGCGCATCTCCACAGCCGCTCACTTACCGGCGTTGGCCCGTCGCCAGTGCAGATACGCATCAGAGAATCCCTCGAGGTCGCCATCGAGAACTCCCTGGATGTTTCCGACCTCGAGGTCGGTCCGAACATCCTTGACCATTTGGTACGGCTGCAGAACATAGGACCTGATCTGGCGGCCCCATGCTGCTTCGCCCTGTTCGCCCCGGATCTCGTCGATCTCGTCCAGCCTCTCTTCGCGGGCCCGCTCAGCCAGCCTGGCCGCCAACAGCGCCATCGCACGGTTGCGATTCTGCAGCTGAGATCGCTCGGCCTGACACGCCACGACGATCCCCGTCGGCTCGTGGGTGATGCGCACGGCCGAGTCGGTCACATTGACGTGCTGGCCGCCGGCACCCGACGATCGGAAGACATCGATACGCAGGTCCTCTGGATCGATTTCCACCTCTTCCACCTCTACCTCTGGGATCACATCCACGCCGGCGAACGACGTGTGGCGACGCGACGCCGAATCAAACGGGCTAATCCGAACCAGTCGGTGCACTCCGCGCTCGCTTTCGAGAATCCCGTATGGGTGCTCGCCACGAACGGTGATCGTTGCGGATCGAATCCCTGCTTCTTCGGCAGGGAGGACCTCATCAACCTCGACTTGGAAGCCACGTCGCTCTAAGTAGCGCATATACATACGCAGCATGATCTCGGCCCAATCGGCTGCGTCGACCCCCCCGGCCCCGGCGTGGATGCTCATGATGGCCGGTCGATCGTCGTACTCGCCGAAGAAGAGGCTCTCCCGCTCGAGGTCCGCCATCTCGGTCTCGACGGCCTGAAGTTCCGTCAAGACTTCTGCGGCAGCCGCTGCATCACTCTCCTCGGCAGCGAGGTCAAGCAGAAGTTCTGCGTCGTCGATGGAGCCGGCGAGCCGGTCGACGAGTTCGATGACGCCCTCAAACCTGGAGAGGGTGCGAGTGACGGAGCGGGCGCGTTGTTGGTCCGACCAAAGATCCGGTGCAGCCGCCTGCTTCCTCAGGCCTTCGAGCGCTTCGAGCTTTCCCTCAACGTCAAAGGAACCTCCTGGCGTCGTCAAGACGCACCCGAAGGGATGAGATGGCTGCTCTGGGGTCCTGGTCCATCGGGCAGTGAGAGTAACCGGAAGCCAGTAGCGACTAGCGACTAGCCAGGAATCCTGACCGAGTCTGAGTACTCCCCATTCAGGCAGCAGCCCCGTGACACTTCTTGAATTTCTTGCCGCTCCCGCAATGGCAGGGATCGTTGCGGCCGATCTTGTCTCCCGCCTTGGCCTGGCGTTTGAATGCAGCGCCCCCGGTTCCGCCCAATCGGACGACGGGATCGGGTTTGTTCTGCTGTTCCACAACCTGGGAGTGGAACAGGTAGCGCACACTGTCCACCTTCACCCCGTCCACCATGTCGGCGAACATGTCGTAGGACTCGCGTTGGTACTCGGTAAGTGGGTCCCGCTGGCCCATCGCCCGCAGCCCGACGCCGGATCTCAAATAGTCCAACTCGGCCAGTTGCTCGCGCCACTTGTTGTCGACTATCGAGAGGACCACGGTTCGCTCGAGGGTTCTCAGCAGCGTCTCGCCAAGCTGCTCACCCCGAGCTGTGTACAACTCCTGGGCATCGGCGCCCACCCTGGCGATGACGTCATCGACCTCGTCTCGGGATTCGATGAGTTTGTCGAACGAAAGTCGGGTCGGGAACACCACGGTGATCCGCTTGTGGAGATCCTCGACATCCCACTGGTCCGGCGGAACGTCTTCGGTGAGCGAGTTGTTGACCTCGATGTCGACGACCTCATCGATCCAGTCGCGAACGAGGTCCTCGGTGTCACGGCCGGTGAGAACTCGTTGGCGCCAGTCGTAGATGACCTCGCGCTGGAGGTTCATCACCTCGTCGTACTTGAGGACGTTCTTGCGGATTTCGAAGTTCTGCGATTCGACCTGGCGCTGGGCTCGCTCAATGGCGTTGCTGACCATCTTGGCTTCGATGGGCACGTCGTCGGGAATCTTCAACCGACGCATGATCGACTGGACGCGGTCAGTTGCGAATCGACGCATCAGATCGTCTTCGAGAGAGAGGTAGAAGCGGGATTCACCAGGATCACCCTGGCGGCCGGACCGGCCTCGCAGCTGGTTGTCGATACGACGCGAGTCATGTCGCTCGGTGGCCAGCACATAGAGGCCACCCAGTTCGATCACCTTCTGCATCTCGGCATCGGTCTCGGTCTTCAGCGTCGAGAATGCCTCGTCATAGGCGGCCTCGTATTCGGGGTCGTCGGGCTCGATTCCGCGCTTGCGCACTTCCTGAGCAGCTTTCGCCTCGGGGTTGCCGCCCAGACGGATGTCGACTCCTCGTCCGGCCATATTCGTGGCCACCGTTACAGCGCCGAGCTCGCCCGCCTGCGCGATGATCGTGCCCTCTCGCTCGTGTTGCTTGGCGTTCAGGACCTCGTGTGGGATCCCTTGCTTCTTGAGCACCGCCGAGAGCCGCTCCGAGTTGTCGATGCTGATCGTGCCGACGAGCACCGGTTGGCCACTTGCGTGGCGCTCCACCAGGTCTTCGGTTAGGGCTTTGAACTTGGAATCCTCGGTCATGTAGACCAGGTCCGGTTCATCGGCCCGGGCAATTGGCATGTTGGTCGGTACGACCACCACCTCGAGACCGTAGATCTCGTTGAACTCTCCAGCCTCAGTGAGCGCAGTCCCCGTCATGCCGGCGAGTTTGTCGTACAGACGGAAGTAGTTCTGCAACGTAATCGTCGCCAGGGTCTGGTTCTCTTCCTTGATGCGTACACCTTCTTTGGCTTCGATCGCCTGGTGCAGGCCCTCGCTGTAGCGCCTCCCCTCGAGGATGCGCCCGGTGAACTCGTCGACGATCTTCACCTCCCCATTGGCCACGACGTAATCGATGTCGCGCTTGTAGAGCGCCTTTGCCTTAAGGGCAGCATCGAGATGGTGGATGAGGTCGACATTGGTGTGGTCGTACATGTTCTCGATACCGAGGAATTGCTCGACCTGGGTCACCCCACCCTCGGTCGTGATCACCTGTCGTTTGCCCTCGTCGACCTCGTAATGGACCTCGTCCTGCAGCCGAACCACGATGCGGGCAAAGTCTCGGTACCACTTGGCGCTCTCGCCGACTCGCCCGCTGATTATCAGCGGCGTCCTCGCCTCGTCAATGAGGATGGAGTCGACCTCGTCGACGATTGCGTAGTTGTGTCCGCGCTGGACCATGTACTTGGGGTCCATCGCCATGTTGTCGCGCAGGTAGTCGAATCCGAACTCGTTGTTGGTCCCGTATGTGATGTCCGCCCCGTAGGCTGGCCGACGCTCATCCGGCTGCATGTCGGCCTGGATCAGACCGACCGTGAGGCCGAGAAAGCGGTGGACTCCGCCCATCCACTCGGAGTCCCGTCTGGCCAGATAGTCATTGACCGTGACGACGTGGGACCCCTCACCCGACAATGCGTTCAGATAGACCGGCATGGTCGATGCCAGCGTCTTGCCTTCTCCGGTGCGCATCTCTGCGATTGAGTTGCTGTGGAGTGCCGCCGCACCGATCACCTGGACGTCGTAATGACGCTGGCCAAGCACCCGCTGTGCAGCCTCGCGGACCACTGCGAACGCCTCAGCCTGGATGTCGTCAAGCGTGGCGCCATCGCTCAACCGAGCACGAAACTCATCGGTCTTGGCACGCAGAGCGTCGTCGGAGAGGGAGGAGATGCTGGGCTCGAAGTCGTTCACGTGCCGAGCGACTACCGCGAGCTCCTTCATCTTCTTGCCCTCGCCCGCGCTCAGGATCTTCTTCAAAAGGGCCATTGGAACGCCATCATATCTGTGAGGGGGACAAGCAGAAAAGGGGTCTGCGCCAGCTGGCGTCAGGTCTAACGCTCGACGGGTTCGCCGTGTTCCACTGACTCCAAGAGAGATCCAGGATCAACCCCGGCCTCGTCGGGCATCATCTGGGAAACGATGGTCACATCGGCGAGATCGATTGGCTCCGGGATCGCAAGAACCTCACCATCGGCAGAGCGCACCACAAGCCCGCGCTTATGACCGTCTGCGAACTCAGTCACCATCGCGACCTGACCCCCGTCGATCAATAGCAGGGATCCCGGCGGGTACTCGCCAGTCATTTGAACGAACAGTCGCAACAGATCGGGATCGTATGTCGTGCCAACTCCCTGGAGCAATATGCGTAGCGCCTCATTCGGCGTGCGTGCAGGGCGGTAGGGGCGGAATGACGTGATCGCGTCGTAGGAATCGGCGATGGCCACAATTCGGCTAAACAGATGCGGCTGTCGTCCGCCTAGCTCTGGGTAACCGCTGCCGTCGAGGCGAAGGTGATGCTCGAGCGCAATTACCGCCGCAATCTCCTGCCCGCTGCCGGAGGCCGCCATGATCGTCGAGGCGCCCTCCTGTGGATGGAGGCGCACCTGAGCCCAATCCTCGTTCGTGAGCCGACCCGGATTCCGAAGTGCTACCTCATCGACCACTACTCGACCGACGTCGTGAAGCAACGCGCCCAGACCCAACATTCGCAGCTCATCGGAGCCAAACCCGCTAAACCGGCCAAGGGCCATCGACAGAAGGCACACGTTTACAGAGTGGTAGTAGGTCACCTCATCGTGGTTCTGCACGGTTGCCAGCAACATGGAAGAACTCGCATCCTCAGCTCCGCCGTCCATGAGCACATCCACCGCCTCAATCACTCCATCGAGATGGAGTGATCCGGCCCTAGTGACTTCACGCAATGTGTCGAGCGAGAAGGAGTAGGACTTTCGCAGTTCGTGGAGAGGCCTGACCTCTAGATCAGACGGACGCACGCTGCGCTCATTGAGTCGCACAGAGCCGCCGACTAGCGGATCGGCCGAATCGCCGGCGATGAGAGCAGCGAGATCGGCGAGATCACTGCCGGCCGCGTCTTTCGCCACTGTGATCGAGTCGATCCCGCGTTCGGTCAGATCCGCGAGCATCGCATCGAACTCCGTGCTCGCATGAGCCAGCATTTGGCGGTCCAGATAGAAGGCGTCGCCAACGATTGAAAACACGACCTCGTCGGATCCAATCACCAATACTTCCGCGGCACCTTCAAGTGCGGCGACGGCATCGGCTACGCGAGCTTCATTGTCGCCCCTGGCGACGCAGCTCGACGCATTGGACAGGGCGCGGAGGAAGTTCCGGGCGAGTAACTCGCTCATTCCGACCACCCCGTAAGCGCGTCCCGCGCAATACCGCGAACGGCCTTGGAAGCACCAAGAGCGAATTTACGATCGGCCAGAGATTCCAGCGCTTCGCGCACGCCCGGTTCTCGCCGCTCGGCGATGATATTGACCAGCCGCTTGGCGTCCTCAGCCGATCCGATCCCAGCCTGGAGAGCCTCCACTATGCCGGGTACAACGGCCTCGGATGGACTCGCCCTCAACAGCGAAGCGACGGCCTGACGAACCTTGGGACTGGGGTCGGCCAGGAACGCCAACACCCCAGGAATGGCTTCATCTGCCTTGAGAGCGCCGATGGCACGAATCACTTCAAGCCGGACCCGCTCGTCTTCATGGTCGGCAACCGATACGAGTGCCGGGAGCGCCGAGACCCGGCCGGCCTTGCCAACAGCGGTGGCGATGTTGCGAACGACGAACCAACGGGGGTCGGCGAGTCGGGCGGTGAGATGGCGAACATCTCCTCGACCGGCCATACCCAGCAACTCGACTACGTGGCGTCGATTGACGATCGGCTCATCGGTAACGATCTGCGAGACCAAGAAGTCAACGAGCGGCTCTCCCCACGACGCAAGGAGCGGGCCGGCCGCGGCTGGATTCTCGGCCGCCACCAGACCAACAACGAGCTCCTCGAAAAGACCGTCCCAGGAGAGATCACGTCGGGCTTCGGCGACGAGACTGGAGTACTCCTCGGGAAATACTGGAGCGTCGGTGAGTGCCCGCATCCACATCCCGGCACCCTCCCAATCCCCAGAGCGCACGCCGGAAGCGACTTTGCCCCACCAGATGCGGAGAAGCCTGCGAAAGCGCTCGGCGCGGTGTTCGACCCGCAACAGGTCACGAAACACGCGGACACCTGCGATGAGATCGGCCCCGCGATCTGGAACTTGTCCGAGGACCTTGTAGCGGAGTACCGAATCGGCTGCATCGGCGTCTACTGCGTCAAAGACCGCCCTGACGCGCTGCACCTGTTCGTCGTGCCAGTCAACTCCGAGAGTGTCGAGATCGGCCGACCCGTTCGTCCCAGTCATGCCTAGAGCTCGATCAAGTTCTCTCGGACGGCGTACAGCACCGCTTCGTTGCGGGAGTGCAATCCGAGCTTATCGAGGATGTTTCTGACGTGATTCTTCACAGTGTTCTCACTGATGAATAGCACGTGGCCGATCTGTTTCGATGTCATTCCGGCCGCCACGTACCCAAGAACCTCTACCTCACGACCTGTCAACGCAGGCTTGCGAGGGGCCATAAAGTCCTGATGTCGGAGCAATTGATTGAGAATGTCGAGGAGTTTTCCAGTCATCATCGGGGTGATTGCGGCACCACCCGCGGCGACCTCGTGGAGATCGCGGGCTAGATCCGCAAAAGGAACATCCTTCACGAGATAGCCCCGCGCTCCTGCCTTGATGCAGGCGAGAAGGTCCTCTTCCGACTCGCTGCCCGTCAACATCACGACCGATGAGCTGGGGGAGGCAGCCAAGATCTTCTCGACGGCCTCGAGACCGGAGACGCCGGGCATAAGGATGTCGAGAACGACCAGGTCGGGTTGCTCGAGTTCGGCGAGTGACACGGCGGTGTCGGCATCGCCAGCCTCACCACACACTTCAAAGCCGGCTCCCTCGAGCGCAGCAGCGAGGCCGGTACGGAAAAGATCTACGTCGTCTACTACGAGTACGCGAGTCACTGCGGTTCAATCAGCCCGAGGGTTCCTCCGCGGCGGCGGTACAGCACTCCGTGCCGATCCGTCTCCGCGTTCAGGAACAGATAGAAACTGTGTCCTAGTGCTTCCATCTGAAGGGCCGCCTCCTGTGGTGTCATCGGCTTCACCGCGATCTGTTTTATCCGCTGGATGCGGAGGCCGCGATCTTGTTCACTGTCTTCTTCGACGTCATCGGAATCTCTATTGAGCCGTTTCTCGCCACGACGATGCTTGGTAATCAGCCGCTCTTTGAGCCTGCGGAGATTGCGTTCGAAGATATCGACAGCAGAATCGAGAGCGGCCCGCTCGTCGGCATGGGCGGACTCCACCCGCACCGTGTGTCTGGCAGCGACTGCGGTGATCTCTACTCTGAAGCGCTCCGCAGCCAGACGAGGGTTGTGTTCCTCAGTGAACTCGACGTCTGCAAAGTTGGCATCGTCGAACACCTTGGCGGCCCGTACGACCTTCTCCTCTGCAAGATTGCGCAGCTCGTCGTCGACGGACATGTGACTGCCGTGAATGCGGACCTCCACCGTGTCTCCTTATCCGGGCGCGGGAAAGCGCCCTGTAGCGCGTTCGCAGTGATGAGCGTTTCGGTCGTGATGCGGGGGCTCGTGGCACCCGTCCTCCCGTGGCTCTCGATCCCCCGCCTCCGGGGGTTGGGTTCATCCTACGGATTCCTGCTGCCTGCGTGAGGGTCGTAGGTCCTACCTCATCGGAGGCAGGTCGCGGTCCTGTGCCGATATGAAATCGACTATCGACCCCAACAACTCATCGGTGACGGCCACAGCATGGGGATCCGGCAACCACCGATACTGCACGAAAGTCCCGTCTTCACAGTTGAGCCATTGACCTGCCTCACCACGAGGCACCGCTACACGCGTCGGCCTATCGGTTGGGCAGGAGTTCCGACCTGCCCAACGATCAACAGTCGCCGTCGCCGACGGATAGGGAGCGAATAGCTCCGGCTTCACCCCGACGATGCCGCCATTGAACAGCACAGCGCGGTCGTACAGGCCGTGAATCTGGTAGACGCTCACCGGTCGCTTCGGGCTGCAATCGGAGGCGTCGTTTCTCTCTACACCGGCAATCGCCACAATGGCTCCCACGAGATCAGAAGCTTCGCAGGCGAGCTCGTACGCCATGAATGCGCCGTTCGACAAGCCAACAACGGTGACGTTGTTTCGATCGACTGGATACCGCACAAGGTGGCGCTGGATCACCGACCTCAGGTAGGCGACATCGTCGTTGCGGCGGGCGTTGATATCACAACACGTCGGCGTCGCGCTCCAATAGGGCTGTGACAAGCTGTCACTCAGACCACTCGGTACAACAAGAATCCAGCCGTTCTCGAAGGCCGCCTGGAGGACCGGTATCTGTTGGAGTATCCCCGTGATCGACTGCCCGTAACCATGAAGGAGCACTACAAGACGCCTCGGCTCATCCGCCAGGTCTTCCGGAACGTACTTCCCGGTGATGCGGTCCTGACCGAAATACGGCTCGCCTGGAGGCACCGGCTCCGGGTCGACGACCTGGAAGGCGTCGTATCCCACCTCGGCCGGAGCCGATGAACTATCCGCTGGGTCGGCGGCAGCCGCCGAACCATGGCCCGGGGCGACGCTGAACACTGCGACGGCGATCGTCGCCATGAGAACTCGGCGCTGCAGCATGCTGGGCAAGAAGCAACTTTATCGCGCCCTCCCTCGCCTCCGGCTCGTGCCGGCGGCGGTCACAGTCAACGCCCGGTAGCAGCCAGTCAGGGCTGCAGCGGCGCCAAGGGTGGTGCCGGTAGTGACCACATCATCGATCAGAACGGCTCCAGCGGGGGCCCTCGCCCGCTTCTCAAAAGCAGGAAC
>Ga0255048_10002297_pt1 | contig 12334 bp, 13 predicted proteins | sample JV7_2_2_MG_FD_183619 | JGI IMG/M metagenome (GOLD analysis project Ga0255048, IMG submission 183619) | Seawater microbial communities from Jervis Inlet, British Columbia, Canada - JV7_2_2 | ecosystem: Environmental > Aquatic > Marine > Inlet | place: Canada: British Columbia | collected 2016-10-06
CGTGTTATGTCGGCCTGCGCTGCCTCGCGTAGCCGTTGCTGGCGAGCGAGCCCGGACGCTAACGCAGCCTCCGCCCGTTGCTGCGCGGCTTCCACACCGTCGTCACCTCCGCCACCACCGCCCCCGCTGTCGGGTGCGTCTAGCTCGCTGAAGCCGGCGGGGCGGTTGCGAGCCCGTGCTAGTGCGTCCTCGGCTTCGTCTGTGACAGCACGCTGCCGCCGAGTCTCTTCTGCGAGATTCCGGACACGGTCGTTGGCTCGCTGGACGCCCTCAGTGAGTTGCTCGATCTCGCGGGCCTGGGTGCCGGCCACTCTGATAAGGCCAGCGTTGGCGGGGTTGGCCTCGATTGCCGTAAGTTGCTCCCGCCGCAACTCGGCGATACGGGTAGCCGCCTCCGACCGTCCCGTCTCCGCCCGCTCGCGCTCGCTGTCTAGCGTCTCTTGCAGTGAGACGACGCGTTGATCTGCCGCCGCGAAGCGCTCCTCAAGTGGGGCGATAGCCCCAGCGCCCGCGATAGCCTGCTGCCGCTCGTGAAGTTGGGTGAGTGAGTTGGCGAGATCAGTGATCTGCCGCTTGGTTGCGTTGGCCGCGCGGCCCGCCGCTTCCGTCTCCCCCGTCCACGCTTCCCAGGCCATCGTACCGAGATCAACCGCAACCGTGATCGCTGCGATGCCTTGAGCCACCGGGCCGAGCGAGCCGGTGAGCGCAGGAATCTGAGCGCCTATGCCGCCGATGGCAGCGCCCATGCGTGCCCACTCGGGGTTGACCCGGCCGAGCACCGCACCCACCTGGCCGATGGTGGAGCCGAGCGCCTGAGCCTTGGCCTGGAAAGCAATCGCCTCGATCGAGCTGCCGCCAATCTCGGCCTTGAGCTTCTCCTGCGCCTGCGTCGCCCGGATCACCTGCCGGCGCATAGCGTCGATCGCCTTGCCGTTGTCGCCGCCTGCCTTCTGCAAGTCGCGGAGGGCAGCGTTTAGGCGGGTCGTCGTCTCGACTGCCTCCTGCTCTTTGATCGCGAGATCCTCAAAATCCCGCTGCGCTTCGTCGCCCCCCTCAACCCCGATTACAAAGTTGACCGGACGATCGACCACTAGCGCCTACCACCCTTCGTTTTCGCTGCGTCTGCCTTGATCTTCGCGAGCCGCTCTTTAGCCTCTGCCGCGTCGTCGTGATTGCGCACCGTGTCACGCGCCGTGAGGTACACCGCGAGCGCATCGACGAAGAGAGCCGGCTCAGCCTGCGCCAGATGCCCGAGCCCGCTCCGCCCCAGTTGGGCCGCGCGGATCACAGGGCCGACAAGCGGATCGCTCATCGCACGCCAAGGGCACGTCGGAGGACGGTACCCGGTGAGCTTCTCGATCGCGCCCGCCATCTGATCGACGATGTACTTCTGCACGCCGACCACACGCCGGCCGCTCTTGTGGCTCTCGCCGTCGCAGTCGCACCCCCAGCACTGCCGAATGTGCTTCCGGGCATCAGCGCTCATGGAGCCGATAGACGCTCGCTGGGCGTCGCTCAGTCGTCCGTGTCGTCGTCCTCGCCCATCGACAAGGCCCTCTTCAGCTCCGCATGGAGGACGGCCACGACGCTGTAGGCGTGCAGAGAGGAATCCAGCTGACGACAGGAGAGCGGTACGCCGAGGCCCAAAAAAGACTTCTCTCGGATCACCATGCCGATCTCACGCTCGTCGTGCTCGCTGAGCCCGAGGCTGTCCATGGTGTCGTCCGTGATCGGCTCGTCCGGTCGAGCTCGTGCAGGCATGACAACCCGCGGCCCCGTCGGCCCCGGCAGGTTGGCAACCGACACAACGCCGAAGCGGAAGGCCATGTCGTATTGATTCTCATCGCCCGGCTGGCTGCGCACCATGCGGCGCTGAGCCCTCGACAGCAGGCGGCACGTGAAGATCACCGGCACCGCTTCGGGCGGGATCGCCAACGTCGAGATGTCGCGCTCGGCCGAGTACTTGCTCAGCACTTGCGCGGTGTTGTGCGGCACGATCTCCGGATCGTACCAGCGGACTACGTCAAACGTATCGGAGGCGCTCATCGGCCCCGCTCCGCACGCACCTGTGGTGCTCTGTCTGTCATGTCTGGCCCCTCTTGTTGCTCGGCGTCAGCCGAGGTGAATCCGGTGCGGTGACTTCGCGATGTCGTAGTTGGTCGCGCCCACTGTGACCGTGGAGTCCGTGTCGGTGTCGGTCCGCCCGCGGTACGTGATCTGCTCGCCCGCGATGTTGTCTGCGTCCACTCGCTGGACGTCCACAAACTGCACTGTCGGCGCAGTCTCGAGCGTCGTCTTGCCGAAGCTCACGCCGTTTTGGTAGTTGATCGTCTTGTCGGCCTTGGTGTCGCGCGAGTCCCAGTTGCCGTACCCGGTGAAGTACGTCGAGAAGGTGCCCTCGACTGGAGCCGTCCCGCCGGCCCGCGTCATGCGCCACCGCAGGATCCCCTCGCTGCCAGACGGGCTGGTGACTGCCGTCTTCTCGAAGCCGGGAGTGAAGGCGATCTCGCTCGCGTCCACCGTTGCGCCGCTCAGTGTGGCGGTGCCCACCGTCTGCACGATGAGCCGTCCGGCCTGTCCCGTGATCGGCTCGTAGTTGGCATAGGTCGCAGCGCCGAGGTTGGTGCCGTGGATGTTGCTCGCACCCGCGGCCTCGTCGCCCTCGAGCCACTTCGTCCCGGTGATGGTGAAACTGATCGTGGGGATCGTGCCGTCAAGAGGACGTGACGCGGTGAAGGTGCCCTGTCCGCCCATGCACAACCAGCGGTCCTGGAGTTCGTAGCCCTCGACGATGAATTGGAGCGAGGTGTCTGGATCCTGCGTCCAAAAGTACGTCGCGCCCGTTGCCAGCACGTCGCTGCTCGATGGCGCAGCGGGCAGCCCGACCTTGAGCGTCACCACTTGCCCCGTCACCGCCTCGATCTCTCGCGCGTGGACAACGCCGGAAGTGTCGGCCCACTGGAGTAGGCCGCCCGCCCGGAGGTTGGTGCCCGTCGCAACGTTGCCCGTGGCGCTGTTGCTCCAGCCGCCGGCCGCCGTGACGGTGGTGCCCGTCCCAAGAAACTCGCCGCCCATGATGGCTTTGAGCATCAGGCCGAGATAGCCGCCCGTCGCCGTGACGCCGTTGGTGGCTGCCACGCCGCTCGGGTGAAACGGCACGTTGAAGGTGAGGCTCCACGTCTTCTTGCCGATCACCTCTTCCTGGTAGTTGCGGATGTCCTGGAGCGCCTGCTGCGGATTCTGCGTCTCCTGAGTGAGCGTCAGCTGAGCGCTGCCCTCGATCATCGGGACGTCAAGGTAGTTTCCGAGCGTGCCGGATCCGTCGGTGGCGAAGCTGCCTGCCGCCTCGACGACAACCCGAAGGCGCTGGACGAGTGAAACTGTGGGGCCAACTCCGGGCATGCCTGCTCCTAACTAGTGGCAGGGGCTACCTTGAGCCCTGCCGAGAATCTGTGGATCGTTTCGTAGCGTCCGGCGCCGTCGCCTTGGATGGGCACAACCTTGCCGCGGCTGTCGATGTAGCGGAGGTGATCGCCCACGATGCCGGTGGCCGCGCTCGCGCTGGTGCTCTCGAGGTTGGGCGGCGTGCAGAGAGCCTGCCGGATTGCGTCGGCGTCTTCCCACGCCAGCGCCTCGAGTACGCTGAAGGTGTCGGCGTCGAGTTGCTCGATCGTGGCGACCGTGCGGGAGACGGTGACCTCGACGTCTATCTCGTAGAGGATCACGGAGCCGAGGATCGGGGGGCTCGCCGGGTGCCGCCGCTGGCCCGTGATGCGGACTCGAAAGGGCTTGTCGCTCCGGATGCCGCGGCGCTGGCGCTCTGCCTCGTCCACGCTGGGATCCAGGTCGTCCGTGAAGCGGCCCGCCGCGATGGCGCGCAAGCTCCCGGTGCCGTCGTCCAGCACCTCACGGATCGCCGTTAGGACGTTGGCGTAGCTGCCGTATGCCATGCGCTACCTCTGGAGTATCTCGCCCGTCTCGATGTAGTGGGCGATCATGTTGTCGAAGTGCTCCCACAACTCAGCGCTCGGCCCCGAGTCGAAGACTTCGGTGGCGCTGCTGAAAGGTAGGTAGGGCCGCGCCGGGATAGGCGCAGGCGTCTTGCCAAAAAAGCGGTTGGCCGGGTTGCCAAACTGGTGGGCGCCCGCATAGACGGAGTTGGTCCCGATGAGGATCGCCGAGACGCCGGGCACTGCCGTGATCGAGTTGCGCAGCACCGAGGTATCCACGAGGACAGTGTCGCTACGTCCCGCGCGTGGGCCCTTGCGCCGTCGCTTCTTCGTGGCCTCAGACAGCGGCTTCCACTGTTGGCCCGTCGGATCGGTGCCCGTCTGGAAACGGTCATCCGTGAAGGTGAGCAAGTCGCTGGCGATCACGGCGAGCACGGGCGAGAGGTCAACCGAGTTTTCGCCCATGTCTTCCATGAGCTGGATCGCGCCGTCAGCATCGACGGTGACCGGCACCTACCAGTTGCCCTTGAATTGGCTGCGGCTGAAGAAGGCGAAGCGCCCCGTCCGAGCCGTCGCAGAGGCTGCTGAAAACTTGACGCCGCCGATCGCGTCTCGCGCGTTGGGTGACTTGCCTGGGATCGGCAGATCGCCCGTCGACACGAGCTCGAGATCGTTGACCGCCACCGCCACGTTGGGCGGCAGCGCCATGCCCTTGCGCCATCCGAGCGCCTTGACGTACCACTGCCCCAGCACGAGCTGCTTGACGAAGTCGTTGGTGCCGTTGGTCGTGATGCTGTAGCCGGCCACCGCCGCCTTGCTCTGCACCGTGACAGTTGCCTGCGTCTGGTACTGATCGAAGGCAGCCGTGGTAGGCGCGAGCGCGGCACGGGTGGAGGTCCCGATAGCGAGGTTGACGTAACCCGTCGTGATGATCGCCATCGGGACTCCTTCGCCGCTACTTCTTGGGCGTCTTGCTGTTGGTCGCGTTGATCGCCATCGCCCTCGCGAGCGCCTCGGCGATCATGGTGCCGGTGCGGTCGAGCGCGTTGTCCTGCGTCGGAGGTGCCGAGCCGACAAACTCGGCACGCGCCTCGTTGTCCATCGTCTGGAAGTCCTCGACGCTCACCGTCTTGCTCTCGTCCGTCTGGCTCACCACCCGCACGCTGAGCAGGTTGGGCACGCCAGTGCGGTAGCCGAAGCCGGCGAGGTACTGACCCGGCCACAGCAGACAGTGCTCCGCCGTGTACTTGGCCCGCTCGCGCTCGTCCATGCCTCGGAAGGAAGACGTGTGCTCACGCTGCCACTCGGCCACGTGGAAGGCGCACATCTTCTCAGCGCCCTCGATGGCTTCGACGGCCTTGGCGTCTCGGTACTGGGTCGCCACGAGATCCGCCAAGCGGTCTTCGTAGATCTCCAGCCTCGAGACGGTGTGCTCGCACGTGCTCGTACCCGGAATCACCTTGGCGCCGAGGTAATGTCCCTCGCTCGTCAACGCGATCTCGTGCTCCACCTCCAGCACGATCCGGGGCTTCGGGCGAGGCTTGTTGACCTTGCCCTCTAGCGGGATGCGCTTGGTGGTGGGGATCGGTTTGCTTGCTTGCTGATTCATTCTCATGTGCCCCTCTTGGCGTGTGACTGCTAGGCGATCAAGCCGTAGCAGCCGTGATGGGTGAGCCCGGACGCGTTGACGTCAGCCTCCACCGAGTACCGGAATTTGTCCATGTTGAAACGGGCTTCGTCCGTCATGGAGTCCTGCACGATGGCAGTCGGATCCCGCCACACGCCGAGGGCGATCGGAGGGAAGCGCGAGTCCATGATCATCCAGTCGCCGGCAGTCCAGCGCGGACTGACGATCACCGTGACGAGGCCGCGGTACACGTTGGCTACCTGAGTCGCGCCGATGCCTGCGCCGTTGATCGCGATGGTGCCGCCGGTACCCACCGAGATGGGTCGTGCGTCCGCCTGAGCGATCTCGAGTGCGATGCGCTCCTCGTCGGGGTTGACCAGAAGGGTGTCCACCTCGATGCCGAGAAACTCACCAAACTCGTCCGTCTGGTTGCGCAGGGCCACGCGGCCCGCGTCGAAGGTGTTGAAGTTGAGCGAGCTCGCCGTGAGGTTGTCGAGCGTGCCCGAGTTGTGGGAGTTGGCGAGCAGCGCCGAGCCGTCGGCCACCGTGGGGTTGGCCTTGAGCTTGTCGAAGACGACCTTGTCCCAGATGTACGACACGTTGCGCGTGAGATCGGCCAGAGCGACAGCGGTGCTGCCGGTCTGATCGTGCTCCACGTCGGCCCGGTCGAGCTCGATGCTCTTGTGGTACTTCGTGAAGGGGACCGAGACAGTCCGCTTGCGGAAGCCTCGGTAATTCTTCGCACCCTCCCACAGCTCGTAGTCCGGGGTTGCACCGACGACAGTGACCTCGATCTTGCGGGACCCGGAGCCGTCGAAGCGGCGAGCGAATGGCGCCCACCCTCCCTGCGACTTCTCCATCTGGTTGGCGCCGTCCACCAACGTCTCGAAGGTAGTCCGAGCGTTGTTGACGTTTGTGTTTCCTGCGATTGCCATTGTCTAGTTTCCTTTCCTACAGCAGCCGCTAGACCGCGATGTTGGTGCTGGTGAAGCCGTGGACCTTGATCCAACCGTTGGTCTTGCTGGTGCCCACTTCGTCCGTCCACGCCACGAGCGTGCCCGCGACGACCTGGACGGCGCTGGTGCCGACGGCAGTGCCGCCAACGTCGTTGTCCGTGCTCACGAAGACCCGAAGGCCCAGCGAGGTGTTGGTGCGGATCGCCGTCAGGACGTTGAAGTCGTACTCGAAGCCGTACCCCACCTCCATGCGCTCGTTTCCGCTCGTGTCGCCCACGCCGTCCGCGTCGACGCTGCCGCTCACGTTGAAGGCCTCGCACACGCCGACGACTCGCCGGACGGTGCCGACTGCCGCCGCGATGCCGCGTGCCGTCGCCGTGCCACGTGCGATGAGGGAGCCGATGTACACGGTCGCGCCCGTGCCGATGACCATGTTGGTCGTGGTACCGATCCCGCGCTTCTGCCGGATCACGTCTGCCGAAAGTGCCGCCATTGTCTCTGTCTCCTCCCGCCTAGATGGCGGTACCCCGGCGCGAAGCGATACGCTCCCGCACGGCCTTGTCCATCTGTGCAGGCGTCAAGCGCTTCGTTGCGCTCAGCATCCTGCGGAGTTGCTTGATCTCGTCCGTGTCCTCGTCCGCGGCGCTGATCGCCGGGTGATCCGTCTGCTCGGGATCGCCGCCCGCGTGCTCACCCACCGGCACGCGAGGCTTCATGCTCGCGACGATGCGCCCGAAGGTCCCGCGGTCCTGGCGGTAGAGCGTCAGCATGTCGGCCCGCGCGTCGTCGAGGATGACCCCCGCCTCCACGTAGGCGTCCACTGCGTCGCCCGCTTCCTTCGCCTCGATGTCCTCGATGCGGTGGAGCAACTTGTCGCGCTCCTTTGTCACCGCGCCGAGGGCCGTCTGAGTGGTGCGCAGCGAGAGGCTCATGTTGTCGTTGGGCGTCCCGCCACCGCCGGGCATGCCGGGGGGCTGAGCACCCAACGGCGCATCCGCCGCAGGCTCCTGAAGAGCGCCGCTGAGAGCAGCAGCCACCGCGTCGAGATTCTCACTCAGCGCCGCCGCGACTCCCACGAGGTCCAGGCCCGTCGCCTCCATGAGCGGAGCGAGCGCAGCCATGGCCGCGTCCGCGTCCGGATCCTGAAGCGGGACGTCGTCAGCCAGTGGCTTCTTCTCCTCGTCCTCGTCGTCTTCTGCGAGCGAAGCCGCCTTGGCCTCGTCCTCTTCCTCGTCGGCCTCGTCGGCCGCGAGTGCAGGCTCCTCGGCTTCCGGCTCGTCAGGCTCGATGCCATCCTTCGCCGCCGCAAACTGCGCCGCGGCCTCGAGTTGCTCCGGCGTGATCTCGTCGCCCTCGATCTGATCGAGCGCAGCCGCGAGGCTCTCCTTGCTGATCGCCATCAAGGCGAGGATCCGATCCTTCATCATGCTGTCCTCCGGCCGCGCGGTTGCCCGGCGTGAAAGTTGGATGGGCTTCTGCCCGTCAATGAATGGCGAGTCCGTCAGCGCGAGCGATGTCATCTCGCACCCGCACTCGTCACCGCTCACCCTGTCGGTGGCGTCAAACTCGAAGACGCCCGAGCAGAAGCGGTAGCCCCCGTCTCGGTTGATCGTGACCGCTTCGCGCCCAAACTCGACGAGCGCCCAAAGGCTCACATCACCGCTCTCGCGGTTGCGCAACTCGAGCTCGTGGACCCACCCGCGTGCCGGCGTCGGCCCGTCCGAAAACACCGTCTCATGATCGAAGTCGAGCTTGACGCTGTTGCGCTGCTTCTCGAAGTTGCCGATCACCTGCTCGAAGACGGCGCGCGTAAACTCGAAGGGGCCGGACTCGTGGCCCTCCCACTGCCCCTCATAGGCAACGTGGACCCACGCCGTCGGCGCCTCTGCGTTGATCAGCGGCAGCTGAGAGCGGAGCGCGACGAGCCGCCGTCCCGCGTCGAGGGCATAGGCCGCCAGCATCCCGGCCCCCGCCGTGTCTACAGCGAGAGTCGTCTGATGCATGTGTCCTCAGTCGTCTACTAGGTAGAGATCGAAAGTCGCGCTGACCGCGTTGGCTTGCGTCTGGCTGACGCCGCGCACCCAGATGTCGGTCATGGCTGGGAAACTCGGCATACAGTCGAAGGTGATGGGCGTGTATCCAGCGATGGCGCTGAAGCGCTGCACGATCCGGGTCGCGCCGAAAGGCGTCACGATGTCGTCGCCGTTTAGCCGCTTGTAGAGGCTCACGGTTGACGTCTTCGTAGCCGCTCCCACGTAGATGTGGAGCGCGCTCATATACGCAGTGCATGACGCCTTGACCGAATATATGGCCTGCTCTGTTTGGCCGGCCACTGCCTCGATCTGGGCCATGACGACTGGTGTCGTATTCTCGATCACGATCGTGCCCACGTTGGAGCCGACGCCCGTGCCGTAGGTGCCGGCCGCCGCGGCGTATGCTCGGAAGACGCGGATGAATTTGGTCGTGGTGGGCAAGCTGACGCTGGTGCCGTTGGTCACCACCGTCTCAGATGCCAGGGCCCAATTCTCGTCGAGCCCCTCGATCGTCACGGACTGAGCGCCCGCGCCCCCCGCGTCGTCGGCTGCGTCCCCACCCGCCTTGATGCGCACGGCCAGGGCCACCTGGATCCAGCCGGTATAGTTGCCGCCCGCGCTCCAGATATCTTCGCCCGTGCCGCTCGTTTGGACGCTCGCGTTTTGGCCGAATTTCTGGACGCACGAAACGCCCGGCACTCGGCCCATCGACAGGTCTAGGGCGCTGACACCCTCGACGACCTTGACCGCCGGGACCATGCCGCCGGCGGTGCCGTCCTCGTACCAGAGGCGTTTGAAGCCGCGCGCGATCTTGGCGAGCGTCATGCGATCACCCCAGGCCCGGCCCATCCGGGATCCGCTCCAGCGCCCTCGGGCACGTCACTCGACAGTGTCACCGTCTCGGCCTCGCGTACCGTGCGAAGCACGCAACGGCAGTTGAAACCGAGCGGAGGCGCGTACTGACGCCACCCCGGATCGGTGCTGCGATCGAAGACGACGCCCTCGAGCGCCGCGTGATTGGGCCGCACTCGCGAGTCGTTGGCCGTCCGGTATTGGACGAGCGGACGAGCCGCCGCTACCGTCGGGTGCTCTAGTTGCTGCAAGCGTCCTGCGCCATAGGCCGACTGCACATTGGTGCGGTAGATAGTCTCGAGCGCCCACGGGGTAGCGGGCTCAACACCGAGGTTGACCTCGCCCCGCCTCAAGTCCTCGACGAAGGTGCCTAGTGAGCCGCCCTCGCTGAGATGGCGCGCGATCAAGTCACGCGCTCGGAGCACCAGATTCTCCGCCGCCAACTCGACCGCCGAGAAGGAGTCGCGACGAGCCGTTGCCAGCATCTCGCGGTACTCGGCCTGCGTCACCAACCCGCGATCGAGGAAGGCTTGGAGCGCCTCTTCAAAGCTGAGCCGCATGAAGCTCGGCCGGCTGTCCGGCTCGTCGCGAAGCACACGCCGGCTTGCCGCACGGCTGCCGCCTGGCTGACTCTCGGGCACCTCGACAGCACGCACGAATAGCTGCCCCGCCATGTCGGCCTGCAAGCGAGTGCGGAAGAGGGAGGACGCTAGCGCGTCGTCCTCAGCCACTGACGCCTGCCACTCGGTGAGCGCCGCTTCGCCGCCCGCTTCTAGGTGGGCGATGAGGCCCTCGCGCCAGTCCTCCATGATCGGGAGCGCGTCGATCTTGGCTGCCGCTGTGAGCTCGCTCGGCTTGCCGACTACTCGGACAGCTTCTTCGCGCTCGGCGTCGTCCGCCAGGGCATAGACGTCTGCGTGACATCCGAGCCACCGAGCGTCTCCCGGCCCTTCGCCCGTACCAGGCTCATGAGCGCACTCATGCTCGGCCGTGGAAAAGGGACATCCGAAGCGGCCACCTCCGGGGGCTCTGCCGCTGGCATGTCCGGGGGTGCGTCCTCGATGGGCGCGTCTGTCTCGGGTGTGGACGCCGGCTCGAAGCCCTTGCCCACGTCACCGAGGATCCGATCAGCCTGCTGCCGATCGATCGGGAAGGCCGAGACGATGACCTCGATCGCCGTCTGCCGAGGCAGCAGCCCTGCCACCACTTGGCCCACGATCTCTAGAAGCGCGGTAACCTGTGCCCCGTTGAGCGCCGTCTGCTGTACGTCCTCCGGCTCGTCTGCGGCCGGCGGGATGTCCAGGCCTTCGGGTGCGTCCTCGACACTGGGCGCACCAGAGGGGGCAGCAGGCGCAGGCTGGAAGGCATTTAGATCGTCGCCGCTCGTCGCGATGCGCTCGCCCCGCTCGCCGCCCCACGGCGTCAGGCCGCGCGACTCTCGGAGCTCGTCCATGCTCACGCCACCAGCGCTGATGATCTCCGCGTCCACCTCGACGGGTGGCTCGGCGAAGACGAAGGAGCCGATGGGCAGCGGGGTGTCCGGCCCGAATAGGTGCGGGTTGTACTCGCGCACGAAGCGGAAGAGTTGATCCTGAATCGTGGCCCACAACTGCGCCCCGTCCATGTCCTTACGCGGATCGATCGTCGTCTCGCCCTGGCTCTCAGCCGCCGCGCGGTTGCCGCCGCTGTCGCCGATCTCGACATTGAGCGTGCTACCGAGCACCGCCTTACTCATGGCCGCGTCGAGAAACTTGGCGAGCTCAGCCCACACGCGGCCCGAGGACTCGCCGAGCCCTGCGCGGATGTCGATCTCGGTGCCCTCGCGGGTGATCGCCACGCCGTCATTCGCCAGCGCCTCGAGCCCGTCGAGCAGCGCTTGCGCCGCATCCGGATCGCCTTGCCGCAGGATCTTGCCGATGAGCCGGGGGTTGGCTGCTACCTCAGCACCGCCGAGCCAGTACGTCTGCACCTTTTGCTTTGCCCACCACCACCGCGCGATGGGGTGGACGAGCCCGGTTGCCGTCGGGTAGTCGTCGATCGTGGGCGGCTGGTGTACCAGATACTTGCCCGCCGGGAGGCGAGCCATGACGCCGCCGCGCCCCGTGATGACGTCTACCTCGTGCCCATCGGCCTCGAGCTGTGAGACAGCACGCGAGTCATCGTACAGCCCGAGCTCAAACTCATCTGAAAACTGGAAGCGCCTGGCGTGTACCGGCTTGATCTTGCTCGGCGCCCATGCCGGGGTCGCGAGCAATCGCCGCCGTCCCCAGATGATCTCTGCCACCGAGTAGCCGGGACCGATGCCACCGAGCAGCCGCGTGAAGAGCGGCTCCAGATTGCCGAGCCCGCGCATCGCCTCTTCGCAAGCGTCACGCAGCCGCCGAGCCGCAGCCGCCGTGTCCTCTGGGCCCTCGCCGGGAGATAGCTCCCACCGTGCCGCAGCTACCGGGGCAATGCGGGAGATCCACACGCTCGCCAGGTGGCTGTCCGTCTTCAGCATCCGGAGCCACAAGTCGACGAGCCGGACCGTCTGGCCCTGCTCACCTGCGCGGAGGATCCCGGCCACGTCACCGATCGTGAGATCCGTGAGGCCCGCTCGAGTCCACCGCGTGATCGTCGGCTGCGGGGTGCGTTGCCCTACCTCGGGCGTGCGCTTCGCGTCAGCCGCCGCCACCACCGTCCGCATCACGCTGAGAGGTACCACCTTGGCAACGGGCCCGACGGCAGTTGGCTCGTCGGGGGTGGTTGTCATGGGTCCTCGGTTGGACGGTTAGTCATACCGGCTCGTGCGATTCCTACGATTCGTCCAGCCGCCCTTGCAATTGCAAACGCTGACAACGGACGAGTCCACGCTCAGTGGATGTGAACAGTTCACATCTCGGCAGCGCGCCGCACTTCGGCGAGCATGTAGGCCAC